>Ga0123341_1000044_pt1 | contig 52707 bp, 44 predicted proteins | sample Turbeapinknodule_FD_89959 | JGI IMG/M metagenome (GOLD analysis project Ga0123341, IMG submission 89959) | Root nodule microbial communities of legume samples collected from Mexico - Turtle bean Mexico pink nodule | ecosystem: Host-associated > Plants > Roots > Nodule | place: Mexico: Nepantla...
CCGCAGCGCTGCGGACGGAGACCGACCTGAAGATCATCGCCAAGCGGCTGAAGTCGTTCGAGGCGGCGGTTAGAACCGGCAATCATCTCGCCATGTCGGAGGCCAACAAGGAATTCCACATGGCGATCGCTCATGCTGGAAAGAACCAGTATCTGGCCTCCTTCTACGACAAGCTGCTGTCGCAGGGTCAGCGCATGCTCCACCTGCATTTCGAGTATCTGGAGCGAACCCATGAGGGCTATCTGCTGACCGACGAGCATGCGCTCATGCTCAATGCCATCAGGGACAAGAATGTGGATCTGGCCGACGAACTCGCTCACGCCCATACGCGCCAGTTCCAGGACAATTTCATCAATTTCATGCGCGAGAACTATACGACGGATGTCGCGCTGGGACGGCTGCGAGCCGCGGAGTGATCACATGAACGCCAACAGCATCGGATTCGTCGGCACCGGCGCCATCACCGAAGCTATGGTTCGCGGGCTTCTGGCCGAACCGGCCTATGCCAGCGACATTCACGTTTCTCCGCGAAGCGCCCACATCGCCGAGGCACTTGCGGCCGAGTTCGCCTCCGTGAGAATTGCTCGCGACAATCAGGAGGTCGTCCAGCGCAGCGAGATGGTGTTTCTGGCGATACGGCCGCAGATCGCCGAGGAGGTGGTGCGGGAGCTTTCATTCAGGAACGGCCAGATGGTCGTCAGCCTCGTTGCGGCGACCGAGCGCCGGGCCCTGCTGGAGTGGATCGGCGCCGATATCAATCTCGTGCAGGCCATCCCCCTGCCCTTTGTCGCAGACCGGCAGGGCGTGACCGCGGTCTATCCGGCGGATACTGCTGTCGCCGCACTGTTCGACACACTCGGAACGGCCGTGCAATGCCAGTCGAGGAAGGAATATGATCTTCTCGCAGCTGCAAGCGCTGTCATGTCTACCTATTTCGGCGTCATGGAGTCGGTTGCCGGCTGGCTGGAAAAAAGCGGGCTTGAAAGGGCGAAGGGACAGGCCTACATCGCCCCGCTCTTCGCTGGCCTTGCACAGAAGGCGAGCAGCGCGGGCGCCGCCGAGCCATTCAGCGCGTTGAGCCGCGAATTCGCCACCAAGGGCGGACTGAACGAGCAGGTCCTTTCGGACTTCGACAAGAAGGGCGGCATTGCCGCGCTGACCGCCGCCCTCGACCTTGTTCTCGCCCGCATCGAGGGCAAGGACTAAAACGTCGGCGGCGTGCAGGCGCTGATGACTTCGCAAGGCACCGGCCCGACGCAGCGGAACCGATGCGGTCGCCGGCTTTCGAAATAATAGGCGTCACCCGGCCCGAGGATGCGCCGCTCGTCGTCGACGGTCACCTCAAGCCTTCCCGAGAGCACGATTCCGCCCTCCTCTCCCTCGTGAACAAGCGGAATCTTTCCGGTGTCGGCGCCCGGCTGGTAACACTCCTTGAGCATTTGCAGGCTGCGCCCGAACAGGTTTTCTCCGACCTGCTTGTAGGAAATGGCGCCCTTGCCGATCTCCACCAGTTCTTCCGCCGCATAGAAGGCCTTCCTTGGGCGCTCTGGCTCAAAGGCGAAGAACTCCGCCAGCCCGATCGGGATGCCGTCGAGAATGCGCTTCAACGCCCCGACCGAGGGGTTGGAGGCATTCGATTCGATCAGTGAAATCGTCGAATTGGGCACGCCGGTACGCTTGGCCAGTTCACGCTGGGAAAGCTTATGGGCGATGCGGAGATGGCGAAGGCGGCTGCCGATATCGACTGACATGGTTTGGTCCGTTTGTGTTGTCCAGAATATCCAAAATCCTATATTCTGATTTGTTTAGATTCAATAGTTTGCAGCAGCAAAGAAAAGGACTTGTTTGACAAGGGGAAATTGCCATTCTCGGCGCCAACCACAGGAGGCCAGCATGGACCAGATCAGCAAAACGAACGCGCCCGTACTCGAAAATTTCTGGATGCCGTTCACCGCGAACCGGCAGTTCAAGGCGACGCCGCGGCTCCTGGCCGCCGCAGACGGCATGTATTACACCGATGTCGACGGAAACCAGGTGCTGGACGGCACCGCCGGCCTCTGGTGCTGCAATGCCGGCCATGGCCGCAAGAAGATCGCGCAGGCCGTCGAGCGGCAGCTTTCGACCCTCGACTATGCTCCGACCTTCCAGATGGGCCATCCGATCGCCTTCGATTTCGCCGCCAAGCTGGCCGCGAACGCGCCAGGCGGCACTGATGCCAAGCTCGACCGGGTCTTCTTCACCGGCTCGGGTTCTGAATCGGTCGATACGGCGCTGAAGATCGCCATCGCCTATCAGCGCGCGATCGGCCAGGGCACCCGCACGCGCATCATCGGCCGCGAGAAGGGATATCACGGCGTCGGCTTCGGCGGCATTTCCGTCGGCGGTCTCGTCAACAACCGGCGGGTCTTCCCGCAGATACCGGCCGACCATATGCGCCATACGCTCGACCTCGAGCGCAACGCCTTTTCGAAGGGCCTGCCGGCCCACGGCGTGGAATTGGCCGACGATCTGGAACGCCTGGTGCAGTTGCACGGTCCCGAAACCATTGCCGCAGTCATCGTCGAACCGATGTCGGGATCGGCAGGCGTGGTCCTGCCGCCGAAGGGCTATCTGGAAAAGCTGCGCGCAACCGCCGACAAGCACGGCATCCTGCTGATCTTCGACGAGGTCATCACCGGCTTCGGCCGCCTCGGCACGCCTTTCGCGGTCGATTATTTCGGCGTCGTGCCCGACCTCGTCACCACGGCAAAGGGCCTGACCAACGGCGCGATCCCAATGGGCGCGGTCTTTGCCAGCCGCAAGGTCTATGACGGCCTGATGGTCGGCCCGGAAAACGCGATCGAGCTTTTCCACGGCTATACCTATTCCGGGCATCCGGTCGCCTGCGCCGCCGGCCTTGCCACCCTCGAAATCTACGAGGAAGAAGGGCTGCTGACCCGCGCAGCCGAGCTTGCCGAATACTGGCAGGAGGGCCTCCATTCGCTGAAGGGCCTGCCTCACGTCGTCGACATCCGCAATCTCGGCCTGGTCGGCGCGATAGAGTTGGCGCCGCGTGACGGAGCACCGGGAACCCGCGCCTACGACGTCTTCGTCGACTGCTTCAACAGGGGCCTGCTGATCCGCGTGACCGGCGACATCATCGCGCTGTCGCCGCCGCTCATTATCGAGAAGAGCCAGATCGACACGATCGTCTCGACGATCGGCGATGCGCTGAAGCGCGCGGCATAGACCTGCATCCGGGTGGCCGTCGGCGATTTGAATCGCCGACGGAACCACCCGGCCGCCGGCATGGCGTTCAGCGCTTCAAGGCCTGTGACGGCAGTTGACCGAAACGCTTCCGGTACTCGGCTGAAAATCGCCCGAGATGGGTAAATCCCCATCTGAGCGCGATGTCGGCGACGGCTTGGCGCGTGCCGGATTCGCGCAAATCGCGATGGGCGGCAAGCATCCGGAGTTCATGCAGGTAGGCGATCGGCGTGGTATTCCTGAACTGCCGGAAACCCTGTTGCAAAGTGCGGACGCTGACCTCGGCTGCGGTCGCAATGTCGCTCAGCGAAATCGGCTCGGCGAGATGTTCTCGCATGAAGTCGATCGCCCATTTCACGTGGCGAGGAGCCGGCGCCGAAGCGGGGGCCGCAAGTGCCTCCGAATAGCGATGGGGACATGTTTCCAGAAGCAGGTAGATCATCGCGTCGCAAAGCGCGTTCAGAGCCAGCGGCGACTGCTGCAGCGGCCCATCGCCGCTGAGCCCGCGATAGAGATTCACCGCGAGTTGCTGCAACACAAGCCCCGAACCGGTCGTCAGATCGATCGTCGGATGGAAATCGGAGTCACCGCCGATCGTCCGCTCGAACATATGCCCCAGCTGTCTGTTGATCCTCGCCTGGTCGACGAACAGGCCGAGATGCCGGCGCCGGCCGAACAGGCGGGCACCGGATGCGCGTCCTGCCCCGAGAATGGTGCCGCAGCCCGGAACCGAATGGAACTGCTCCTTGCCCGCATCGAAGACGGCGTTTCCCTCCAGCGGCAGGAATATGATCAGCTTGCCATTGGGTGCCTCCCGCCTGATCGAGATCGTGCCATCGTAGGCGCAGTCGGCGATGGCCAGCTCTTCGGTCGAGACGAAATTGCAGCGGTAGGCGATCGGCGCGTCGGCTTGCGCCGCGGCCTTGATCGGGGAATTCGGCGTCGACAATATTTCCGAGAGTGCGTCCGGATCGCTGCCGCTGAAGGCCGTCTCCCAAAACAACGGGCGTTTCCTCGCGGGATCGTGGAGGGAGCTGCCATTGGCGGGCATTTGGGAAAGACCGGACATTCATGACCTCGAAAACAACACCCATCGGCGATAAGCGATTGTCGCAAAACATTTTTTGCATTTTGCGTCGTCTGACGAGGTTTCAGCGGTATCGATTGATTGCGAGATCCCGCGCGTCGATTTCAGGCGTGCGACCACCGACCAGATCGCTGATCAACCGCGCCGAACCGGTGCTCATCGTCCAGCCGAGCGTGCCGTGGCCGGTGTTGAGGAAGAGGCCGGTGATCTTCGTCGGACCGATCACCGGCGTACCGTCCGGCGTCATCGGGCGCAGGCCGGACCAGAAGGACGCCTTAGAAACGTCGCCGCCGGGGAAGAGATCGGTGACCGAATGTTCCAGCGTGCTGCGGCGGGCGAACCCCAGATCGTTGGTATAGCCCGAGATTTCAGCCATGCCGCCGACGCGGATGCGGTCGCCGAGCCGGGTGATTGCGATCTTGTAGGTTTCGTCCATGACGGTCGATTCCGGTGCGCGCGACGCATCAGTGATCGGGATGGTGAGCGAATAGCCCTTTACAGGATAGACCGGCAATTTGATGCCGAACGGCCTGAGCAGCAGCGGCGAATAGCTGCCGAGCGCAACAACCACAGCCTCCGCGCTCATCCGCTCGCGCTCGCGATCGGTGATGACGCCGCGCACGCGGCCGGCCTCGACATCCAGCGCCTTGATCGTCGTGCCATAGGCGAAGCGGACGCCGAGCGCCTCGGCTTTGGCGGCCAGCGCATTGGTGAACTTGAAGCAGTCGCCGGTTTCGTCCTTCGGCGTCAGCAAACCGCCGACGATCTTGTCGCGCACGTGCTTCAATGCCGGCTCGAAGCGGATGCAGCCGTCCCGATCCAGCACCTCATAGGGAATACCGTCGGCCGCCAGCGCCTTGACGTCCTTGGCAGAGGCCTCGAGCTGCTGCTGCGTGCGGAACAGCTGCAGCGTTCCCTGCATGCGTTCGTCATAGGCGATGCCGGTCTCGGCGCGAAGATCGGCCAGCGCGATGCGGCTGTAATCGGCAAGACGCAGCATGCGGCTCTTGTTGATCGCATAACGCTCGGAGGTGCAGTTCGACAACATCCTCGTCATCCAGGAGAGCATAGCCATGTCGAGCTTCGGGCGGAGGATGAGCGGCGCATGTTTCATGAACAGCCACTTCATCGCCTTGGCAGGGATGCCGGGCGCTGCCCATGGCGAGCAATAGCCGAAGGAGACTTCGCCCGCATTTGCAAAGCTCGTTTCCAGCGCCGGGCCTTTCTGCCGGTCGACGACCGTGACCTCATGACCTGATTTGGCCAACTGATAGGCGGATGTGACGCCGACGATACCGGCCCCCAGAACAATGACTTTCATGATCTTCCCAATGATGGAGCCGCGGGGCTTCTCAGCGATATTGCCTGTCGTAACGATCGTCCAGACCGGTTAGGATTTCGTAAGATATGGTGCCGGCATCGCGGGCGATGTCCTCGAGCGTCTGGCTGGGGCCGAGCACTTCGACCAGACTACCCAGCGTCAGGGCGCCTTCGGGTAGCGCCGACACGTCGACGGTCACGCTGTCCATCGAGACGCGGCCGACGATCGGCAGCCGGGTGCCGTTGAAATAGACGGCGCCACGGTCGCCGAGCGATCTGGGCAGACCGTCGGCATAGCCTGCGGCGATCGTCGCGAGACGCATTTCTCGCTGCGTGACATACGCGCCGCCATAGCCGACTTTCGTGCCTGCCGGCACGGTGCGGGTCTGCACGACGGCGACGGTGAGGCCGACGACCGGCTCCATCGGGTTGTTCGCGCCGGCGTTCGGCGCACCGCCGTAAAGCGCGATGCCGGGGCGGGCAAGCACGCCGTGATAGGCGTCGCCGAGAAAGACCGCTCCGGAATTGGCGAAGGACAGGTCGAAGCCCGGGAACTCGTCGGCGATGCAGGACATTTCGGCACATTGCTCGCCGTTCTGGTCGCTCTCCATATCGTCGGCCGAGGCCAGATGGCTCATGATGAACAGTATTTCGACATTGCTGCCGTCGCCAAGCGCTGCCGCCAGTTCGGCTCGTTCTTCCCGGGGAAAGCCGAGCCGCGACATGCCGGTGTCGAATTGCAGGACGGCAGGCAGGCAGCGCTTCAGCATGCGCGCCGTCGCCGACCACTGCCGCCACTGGGCCAGCGAGTTGAGAACCGGGACGATGCCCCTCTCGGCGCAGGCGATCTCATTGCCCGGCTGCAAGCCGTTCAGCACGAAAATCTGGGCGTCGTTCGCAAGGGTCGGCCGCAGCCTGACGGCCTCGACGAACTGGGCGACGAAGAAATGCCGGCAGCCTTCACCGTAGAGCGTTGAGACGACCCGCTCGGCGCCGAGGCCGTAGGCGTCTGCCTTGACGACGGCCCCCGAGCGGACCGGCGTCAGCATCGATACGAGCTTTCGGTAATTGCGGCCGAGTGCGGCAAGATCGATCCTCAGATAGCCGGTGGCGCCCTGCGCGGTCGTGATGGTGCGTGTCCGGGAAACCAAAATATCGCTGTCCATATCCATCCCTAAATCTCGAGAAAGTTTATGAAACAACGAGCGAAATTGCCTATCATTCAGCAGCTAATTATTGCATGATTTACCTAATATCCGCACAATCATTGAAGATTTAGAATGATCCATCATGACCGCTCTCGATACGATCGATCGCAATATACTGAGGCTGCTGCGCCTCGATGCGCGCATGAGCAATGCCAAGCTCGCCGCCGAGATCGGCCTGTCGCCCTCCGCCTGCCTCAGGCGCATCAAGATCATGGAAAAATCGGGAGTGATCCGCGGCTATACGGCGCTGGTGGACGCCGGCAATGCGGACGAGATGATCGCCGTGATCATCAACATCACGCTCGAGCGACAGACCGAGGATCATCTCGACCGCTTCGAAGCGGCGGTCCGCCGGCATCCCGAGCTCCGCGAATGTTTTCTGATGACGGGCGGTTCCGACTATCTCCTGCGCGTGGAGGTGGCCAGTCCGGGCGAGTTCGAGCGCATCCACAAGGAAATATTATCGACCTTGCCGGGCGTCCTCAGGATTCATTCCAGCTTCTCGATCCGCAATGTTCTGGCGACGCGCACCAGAGGCAGGCGGTGAAACGCAGTCACCCAACTTATATCAACTCCAGCGCCGTCGCCTTGGCGACCGCTTCACTCGTCGTGGCGACGGTCAGCTTGCGGCGCGCCGAGGCGAGATAGAGCTGCACCGCACTCACCGAAATGCACAACCGGGCGCAAATCTGTTTTGCCAGGAGGCCATTGGCGGTCATCTGCAAACATTGCAGCTCGCGCCGCGACAGTTGCGGAAAATCCGCGGTTTTTCTCATTCCTGACAAAACCATGGCCCGGTCATGAAGATGATGGGCGAGAAACTGCAGGTCGCGCATGCTGTCCATGCGGAACTGTCGCCAGTAGGAATCCGGGTGAGTGGATGTGACCGTAAACAGCGAGCGCTCGCCTTGAGGTCCTCGTACCGGCAGTGTAACGCCCTGTCGGCCGATGCCGAAGGCCATCGCCTCCTTGAAGAAGCCGCATGCCCGGCCTGAATCCCATTTTGATGCGGACCATTCCACCGGCAGAAAGCCGCACCGGCCGAGCCGCACGACGGGGTCGATGCTGAAGTAATCCCGGGCAATATATTGTTTCACCCATTCGGGCGGATAGGTCAGCATCAGCAAGGGATTGTTGGCTGCCGTTGCCGAACGGGTCACATGCAGAACCATATGCGATATCGCATAAATATGGCGGACTTCATCCAGTGTTGTTTCCAGATCCTGCAATGTCGGCGATGCGGAGATCCGGTCCAGACAGTCGAAAAAACGAGAACTGCTCAGCATGAGATGGACTCGTGGTTGCACGGTTCATTTACTGCTCTCATTGGTATCATTTAGCGACTGCTGATAATAGCCTGTTCCGGGCATGACGTGAAAAAAACGTTAAGGCTCGGCGCGGCATAGCCGACCGCCGAGGGATAACCGCTTTCATGCTCAGACTGCCGGGGTGGCGATCGGGCGGGCCGCTGCTGCGTTCACCGCATGCCGCCATGTCCTTCGCCGATGACCGTTGCCGCGGCAGAGGGGGACACCTGCTCCAAAAGTCGGGACAGGTTGGCCTGAAGCGTCCTGCTATTGTCTGCCGTCACGTCCCATAAACCGACATACAGATTGCCGATCTCGGGCCTCGATCGGGCGAGCGGCGTCGGTTTCCAGCCGATCCGGCGATAGACGCCGATCATCGCGGCGTCATAAACGCCGACGATGCTTTCGATGCCGGTGTCGAGCGCCAGATCGCAAAGCCCCGAGAGCAGTTCGGTCGCCACCGTGCGCGACGAATTCTGATCGGCGTCTTGGACAAGCGGATGAAGGCAAAAGCGGGTACATTCCCAGCATGTCGGGCTATCGACGTCGATCGGCTGATCAAAGAAATTCCGGAACTCGCTTTTAAGCATCGTCGCCCCCGTGGTCGGCAGCAGGCGCAGCGAGCCCGTCAGTGTGCCGGAAGGCCGTTGCGTGACGAGGTAGACGGGGTCTTCCGTCTCGTCGTACCGGTCCCTTTCGCACTGGTCCCTGACATCGACCTGCCATCCCAGCCGATCGCGAAAAACAGTGGCACGTGCTCGAAACATCTCGTCGAAAGCCCGTCGATCGGTCTCGAGCATGTCTTTGGTGAGTATCCGCAACATATCCGTTCCTCCTGACGCGCTGACGTTTCAACAGGAGGCCGATCCCCAGCAATCTGGATATTTCACTAGGTTGACTGGTGCTTGGCTTTGCCATCCATTGCATAAGACGTTTCTGATATTCGGCGATCGAAAGCTCTTGGTAATTGCCAATTTGAACGCAACGACGGGAGGATTCTTGATGACCCACGACATGGCACGCGGCAAACGCATTCGAGAGGCGATATCCCGCGGCAAGTTCCGGAAAGTTCACGCCCTGGCGGCCGAACTGGACGTGTCCGTCGCCGCCGTCTCACGCTGGCAGAATGGCGGTCATACCTCGCTGGAAAGCGCCTGCGCGCTCGCCGACCTGCTGGATGTCTCCCTCGACTGGCTGCTGCTCGGGCGAGGTACGATGGACTGGCATCGGAACAGCGCGATCTCCGCCGCGGAATTGCAAATGGTACTGGCGTTGCGCAACCGGTCTGCGGCAACACGGTCCAATCTCGTCGGGCTGGTCGAAGCCATCCCGCCGGAGCACCCGTAACGCCAGGCGCAATTCTCTGAGATTTTTTGACCTGAGATCAACACGTTTAGATTGATAAAAAGCAGATAGTCGACGATCTTTCTAGTTAAACGTTCAGCGACAGCGAAGGCAGGGCGCGGCGGGTGGCCAGCCACCTTACCCCTCGTCGCCGCAGAGCTTGTGTTCACTCTCAACGCCCATTCGGCCGCAATATTTCTCGATCTGGTCCCGGCAAGTCTCAATCTATCTTGGAGTCAGTCAATGACCGTTGCGCTTTGGAGTCAGTCAATGTCGGGTGCGAACCCGGCCCATATCGGCGCCAATGCGCCGACAGTCAAACCGCGGCCTGCCTTCGCGCAGACCGATCTGGTCGCATTGTCGCGCTATTTTTCTCTTCTGATGATGCGCAACATCACCAGCGATGGCTATGTCATTGAGAATCCGGCATCGCCCGGCGTCTTCTCCGCCCCCGGCTGCGTCATCGCTGCACCCTCCTATCCAGCGAACACGCCAGGTGTCGACCAGGACTATGTTTTCAACTGGGTCCGCGACGGGGCGATTACGGCCATCGAGATCGCGCTTGCCGGCTTGCTGCCGGTTCCGGGCGGGGTTTTGCCGAGCCTGGTCGACTATGTGAACTTCGCCGCGCTCTGCCAGGCGAATGCGAAGAATTCCCCGACAGTCACACTTGGCCACGCCTGCTTCACCATAAGCGGCGAGGTTCGTCCGTGGTCGGAGCAGAATGACGGGCCGGCCATTCAGTCGATTGCGATCATGACCTTGTTCGATCAGCTGGATGGCGCCACGCAGACGATCGCCAAACAATTGGTCGAGACCAACCTCTCTTACCTTCTCGACGTTTACCAGAACAAGACCACAAATCTCTGGGAGGAATATGAAGGCTATTCGTTTTTTGCAAGAGCCGTACAGCTGCGCTTTTTCCGGGAAATTTCCACGAACACGATCGGTATTGCGGTGCCTGCCGGGGTGGCCGATGCCATATCCTGGCTGGAAAGCCAACTGGCCACCCACTGGAACGGGCAGCTCTATGTTAGCATTCTGGATGCCGCCGCGGAGCAAGCCGGTTATGACGCGAACATCGATATCGTCTCCTCGGTCTGCTATGGCGGGATCGAAGCGGCCGATACCAAGCTTCTGGCAACGGCGGCCATCCTGCGGCGCCAGTGGGCCGATCCTTCGTCTTCGAACTATTTCCCGGTCAATGGCGCCGACGCGGCCAAGGGGCTCGGACCGCTCTTCGGGCGCTATCCAGGCGATCACTACGATGGCGATGTGGCGGCTCCGGTGGTCGGCGGGCATCCCTGGGCTCTGTGCACCGCCAACTTCGCCGAGTTTCAATATCGGCTTGCCAATGCCATCGATGCCAGCGGCGCCATCCCCCTCGATCAGTTCTCCGAACCCTTCTTCGCGGAACTGGGACTTGGCGCATCCAACAGCACCGCCGAAGCGTCGGCTGCCCTGCGGGCTTCATCTGACGTCATGCTGCGCGCCATCGTCTATCACAGCGATCACTACGAGCTGAGCGAACAGTTCGATGGTACCGTCGGCTACGAGAAAAGCGTCCGGAATCTGACCTGGAGCTATGCCGCCTTTCTCTCCGCAGTCAGAGCCCGCTCTGCCGCCGCCCCGGCCGCAAAGCCCAAACCCCGAAGCTCCCGCAGCCGGAGATCATGACGATTTCAGGCTGTCCGGCCTGAAAATCTCGATTGAGTTCAGAACGCATGTTGCGCAAAACCTGATGCGGCTCCCGGGAATAATGGAGGACCAAAGTGCTTTTTCCCCTCGAATCGGCGATAAGAGCCGATGCCAAGACGGTCGCAGAGTCTGATGACTACGATATCGTGATCGTCGGCAGCGGCGTTTCCGGAGCAATCATTGCCAAGCAGGCTGCGGAAGCGGGCAAGCGGGTCCTTATCCTGGAAGCCGGAACCGGTGCCAATAGCACTCTGGCGGGCTATGACCATCTGCTGACGACTTTTTATTCGGCAGCCTCCAAGGACAACCAGTCGCCCTTTCCGCTGAATGCGAACGCGGCAATACCCCGCAGCCCGCAGCTTCGCAAGCTGCAGGCTGGGGAAACCGATAGCTCGAACTATATCGTTCAATCCGGCCCTTATGTCAGCGATACGACATATACCCGAATTTTCGGCGGAACGACCATGCACTGGGAGGCGAAAACGCCCCGTCTGCTTCGCTCGGATTTCAAGACGCGCACGCTTTTCGGCCAGGGGCTGGACTGGCCGCTCAGCTTTGAGGAAGTCGAAGAGGATTACCGCCTGGCGGAGCGGGAAATCGGCGTATCGGCGAATGTCGAAGATCAGCAGTATCTCGGGCAGACCTTCCCAGAAGACTATGTCTTTCCCATGCGCGGCCTGCCGCTTTCCTATCTGGATCAGCAGGTCAACAAGGGCATCGAGGGTACCAGCGTCGAACTTTACGACAAGACGTATCCCCTGAAGGTCAGGCCCTATCCGCAAGGTCGCAATAGCATACCGAACCCGGCCTATGACGGTGGGAAGGGCTACCGTCCAATCGGCGCAGTCGATACGCATCAGGTCGAAGAGGGCGGTCGCTGCCAGGGCAACACCAACTGCGTACCGCTCTGTCCCGTGCAAGCGCGCTACCACTCCGGCAAAACGCTTGCCAAGGCGTTCGCGGTAAGCGGAGAAAGGGGCGAGCGGCTTGTCGAACTTTTGCCGCAGGCGGTCGCGTCGAAGGTAAACATCGATCCGGATAGCGGGAAAGTCCGCTCTCTCGAGGTCAAGATTTACAAGGACCCGGCCTCACCGGCCCACGAGACCATCACCGTGAAGGGCAAGATTTTCGTGCTTGCGGCAGGCGCGATCGAAACGGCGCGTCTAATGCTGGCCTCCGGCCTGCGCAGCACCAGCGGTCTTGTCGGACGCAATCTGATGGACCACGCCTATCTGCTGAACTGGGCGCTGATGCCGGAAATCTGCGGCACGATGCGCGGAACCAGTTCAACGGGCGGTATCGTCGACCTGCGGGACGGCCCTTTCCGGGAAAGGCAAGCCGCCTTCGCCATCGATATCCATAATGACGGCTGGGGTTGGGCCACCGGTGCACCGACCTCCGACCTTCTCGAACTGGTGGATGATCGCAACCTCTACGGGGCCGATCTTCGGCGCGGCATGATCGACCAGATTTCGCGGCAGTTGCTGCTGGCATTCATGATCGAGGTCATGCCCGTCGAAAGCAACCGCATCGCGGTGGATCCGCAATATACCGATGCTTTGGGCAACATGCGGCCCATCCTGTCCTTCACGGTTCCGGAATATACCATGAAGGGTGCGGCCTATGGCCGCCAGTTTGCACGCACCGTCTTTACCCGCCTGGGCGCGCAGGATCATACCCAGTACGATCCCAGCGATTTCGGCTATGTGGCCTATGAGGGACAAGGCTATGCGATCCGCGGCGGCAATCATCTGGCCGGCACCCATATCATGGGAACGACGAAGAGCAATTCCGTCGTGGACAAGAACCAGCGCAGTTGGGACCACGAAAATCTCTATCTCGTGGGCGGCGGCAGCATGCCGACGATCGGCACGGCCAATGTCACCTTGACGCTAGCCGCCATGTGCTTCCGAAGCGGTCGCAACATTCTGAAGTCTCTGCATTGAACGAAGGCCGGCCTCCACCGCGCTAACGAACCGCTGGGTTCGATGCAAGCCACACGAAGCCGGCCGGTGCACCCAACTTATCTTTCATGGAGCATGAGCATGGATTCCTACAGTATCAAGACGCTCGATGAGCTGAAAGAGTTTCTCTACCGGGCGATGCAGCTCGAACATGCGACGATTCCGCCGTATCTGACGGCGCTTTACTCGATCAAGCCCGGCGTCAACCAGGATGCAACCCAGGTTCTGCGCGTGATCGTCGTGGAAGAAATGCTGCATCTGACGATCGCGGCCAATATTCTCAATGCCATCGGCGGCAAGCCGGATCTTGTCAGGCCGGACTTCGTAGCCAGCTATCCCGCCGCCCTGCCGGACGGTGAGACCGATTTCAAGGTCGACATCCAGGCTTTCGGCCGTGAGGCGCTGGCGACTTTCCTCAAAATCGAGCGGCCGGCCCAGCGTCCTGAACATCTCGTCGGCAAGGGCCTCATATACCGCAAAACTCCACCTGATATCACCGCGCTTGCCAGCCACCCGAGGCATGAGGACCTCCATTTCTACAGTATCGGCGAGTTCTACTCGGCCATCGCGGAGGGCATCAAATACCTGGAAACCGAAGCGCGTGAGGCGGGCACAACCATCTTTACCGGCGACAGGTCGCGCCAGATCACCTCGGAATATTATTACTCCGGCGGCGGCGAGCTGTTTCCCGTGACCGATCTGAAAAGCGCCATGGAAGCCATCGAGCTCATCATCGAACAGGGCGAGGGCGACGGTGGCGGTATCTATGACGATGACGACCACGAGCTGGCCCATTACTATCGTTTCGAGGAACTGGTCAAGGGCCGCTACTACCAGAAGGGCGACCAGCCCGGGCACCCCACGGGTCCGCACTTGCAGGTCGATTGGGAGGGCGCCTATCCCATCAAAGAGAACCTCAAAGTGGGGGACTTATTCGAAGGCTCGCAACTGCGTGAGGCGGCGATCGCCTTCAACACCCGCTATGGTGAATTTCTCCAGCTTTTGACGCGTGCCTATAACGGCCAGCCCAACCTGCTGCTGGAGGCCGTTCCGATGATGTTCGAATTCCGCAACATGATCCTCGAACTCATCCGCAATCCGCTGCCGAAATATCCCGGTAAGAACGGCAGCCCCACCTATGAGATCCCCGGCGGCATCAAACAGCCAGCCGCCACCCGGCAGGCGGAGGTGAACGCATGACCAGCCGTTTCGAGCCATTTCTGGGTCTTTCCGCCGAATTGACGGCCTTCTCCCACTTCGATCTTCTGGGAACCGGCCTGGCGGAAAGCTATCTCGCCACGCTCGACAAGGTGGTCGGCGGCGAGATCACCGACGCGCTGCTGGCGGCTTTCACCGCCCTGCCACCGCCGGAAAGTGAGGCCCGTATCCAGGCAGTGCGCACAACCATTCTGGGCAATGAATTGCTGGGAGACGTGGCCCGCGCGCTGATCAAGCTCTGGTATTCCGGCACATGGTTCGAGCTGTCCTCCGCCTGGACGGAGCGCTTTGGCCCCAGGCCTGCGAATATCACCTTCGTCGTTTCGCCCGATGCCTATATCGAGGGTCTGCTCTGGAAGGCGATCGGAGCCCACCCTGCAGGCGCCAAGGGGCAAGGTTTCGGCTCCTGGGCCTTTCCGCCGAAGATTCCGGCTTTTTCTTCGGCTCTCGATTTCCAAAACCTGACCTGACGTCACCTCCGCTCGTCTCCAAAGAACTGGATCATTGCCATGACGACATATCTGCATCGACTGACGCCCGCCAAGGTCTGGCTCGGTGTCATCCCCACGCTCTGGTGGAATGACGATTTTATCAACATCGACATCGGCATCCCCTACGAGCAGGCACTGAGTGAAATGGCGCTCGCCGGCTATGTCGGATGCGGCGTCGGCCATAAATATCCGACGGATCCGAAAATCTTGCGGCCTGCCCTCGAACTCAGGGGATTACGGATTTCCGAGCCTTGGGTGAGCACTTACTTCACCATCAAGGCGATGAATCGTCATACGCTTGAAAGCGTCGATGCTCAACTCGACTTCCTCGAAGCGATGGAAGGTGGCAGCGACGATCCGCGCAGGGCCGATCTCGTCGTCGCTGAATTTGGTGGAGCGGTCAATCCGCTTCCGGTCGCCCTGTTTCCGAATTGCCCCGAATTTTCCGAGGACCAGTGGAAACAACTGATCGAAGGCCTGCACGCGGCAGGAGAGAAAGCCAGGGCCCGTAACCGCCGGCTCTGCTATCACCCGCATCTCGGAACGGGGGTGATGAAGACGGAAGCGATCCACCGGCTCATGGACGAGACGGATCCTCGCCTGGTCAACATGCTTCTCGACACCGCGCACCAGGCGGCTGCCGGTGTCAATCCGCTGTCGCTGGCCAGAAAATACGGCCATCGCATCAAGCATGTTCACCTGAAAGACATTCGTGCCGAGGTGGTCACGAGAATTCACAACCGCGAATTGTCCTTCCAGCAAGGGATCGAGGCGGGGATCTTCACCGTGCCGGGTGACGGCTCCATAGAGACCTTTCCGGAAATTCTCGATGCGTTGGCCGAGGCGGATTTCGCCGGATGGATCTGCGTCGAGGCAGAGCAGGACCCGGCCAAGGCCAATCCGCTGCAATACGCGAAAATGGGCCGCGAATATCTGCGCAAGCTGCTTGGATGGTAGCCCGGCGCGGACCGTTTGTTTCAGCCCAATGACACTGTGAAGGAGGCGGGACGACCTCGCCTCATCACAATGCCGGGCGAGACATCATCCTGAACCACGCATTACTGAATAGCCACAGCTGGAGCGATGACGATGGAAGAGGCACGCGGGCGAGATATATATTTCAGCTTCTTTATGTTTACAGCCGATCTGAGGCCGGATGACGCGGGCTACACCCAGGTTCTCGTCAGACATCTGATAGCTCTTACCGAGATCGGCTACACCGGCTTCGATGTGCATATCGCCCCAGGACCGGCCCATGTCGGTCATCATGGTGAGATCGAAAGCTATATCACCCTTAAGAGGGCGTTCGATCAGGCCGGCTTCCGGGATGTGAAGTTCACAACCAATGTGGGGACCACGCGAACCTTCGATCCGACCTCGCCCTACGAAGAACAGCGCAAGCAGGCTTTGTCCTATCTCAAATCCCGCGTCGACATCACCTCGGTGCTGGGCGGAGATAATACGATCATGTCGGGGCCGTTCCTGTACCCCTATGGCATTTTTCCGCTGACGGATGACGGTGAAGAGATCTGGAGCGACGCGCTCCAGGATTGGATGAAGCCACGATATGCGGCGGCAGCCCCCATCTTCCGGGAATTGGCGCAATATTCTGCCGAGAAGAGGGTGAAGCTCGCCATCGAACCCGTCAAGAATTGGGAAACGCCCGGGCCGACCATGGTCTCGGAAGCGCTGGATTTTCTCGAAAGCGCCGACATTCCGGTCTGTGGCGTCACGATCGATACAGCCCAGGTCGTGATGGAAAGCCAGGGGCCGGCAACCTTCAGGAAAAATGTTGCCCGCGCCTCACAGCAGAGCCGGCTGAATTACGTTCATATCTCAGCGCCGGACCGGGGCGCTGTTAAAGACAGCTGGATTCCCTGGGAGATCATGCTGGACGAAATCGAGCCGGTCTATTCCGGCCCTTATCTCGTCGAAGTCTTTAACGCGATTCCCCCCTTCGAGAGCTCGATGAGAATGACGCGCAGACGCTTCTGGCGGCCCGGCGAGGACGCGCCGGAGGCGGGCGTCGACAGCGCCTACGACGTTGCGCGCGCCGCTCTGAGGACATTGGAGGAAAAGATCGCGTCCCACAGGCGTCGATCTCATCCGTGATGGCGGTCTGGCGCGCACATGTTGGAAACAGCCCGGGAATGCTGGGGAACCACGTCTCCGCCATGCCCGGGTGAACGTCAAACCTCAGTAAACGACCTTTCACTCAGGGAGATACCTATGGTGGCGCAATTGCCGGATCCCATTAAAATCGTCAGGCGAGCAGGCGATATCCGTATTCATACTTTCATTTCAGCTTTCACGGATGATAATATCGCCAATGCAACGCACATCATCGAAAGCAGGAACAAGCTTGTTCTTGTCGATGGGCAATTCCTCGTTCCCTATGCGCTGCAATTCAGGGCGTATGCCGACAGTATCGGCAAGGAAATCGACCGGATTTACCTGTCGCACAGGCACCCCGACCATTGGTTCGGCATGGGAGCCGCATTCAGTGACATCCCGATTCATGCATTGCCGGAAACGAAGGAGTTCCTGAGGCAGCATGGCCAGGATTCCCTGAATGACCATTGGAAACTGGGCAACCTCGCTCCGCAGAGCTTGGTAATTCCCGAAAATACCGTCCGCGCCGGCCACGAGATCATCGACGGAGTCAAATACGTATTTGATGAAGTCGTTGATACGGAGATCGATTTTCTCCTCACCATAGGTCTTCCGGACGTGGGCGTTTTTATTGCGCAAGACCTGATCTACAGCGGCACGCACCTCTATCTGACGAAATATATGGAGCACTGGATCGGGATTTTGCAGGGCATGCTGCTGTCCGACTATGAGGTGTTCCTTCCCGGCCACGGCTTTCCGGCTGACAAAAACGAGATTGCCAAAAATATAGAGTATTTGTCCGTCGCCATGGAGGCCGTCGGCAACGGACTCACCAATGATGCTTTCAAGCGCTTCCTGCTGGAAAGATTTCCGGAGCGAAAATGCCCCGGAATATTCGACATATACATACCGCGCTTATTCGATAACGCGAGCGAGTTCTAATTTTCTCGTCAACAGGGGAGCCGCTGGAACATGGGCGATACATACACGGTTGGGCAATATCTGGTCGACAGACTTCGCGAACTGGGCCTGGGACACCTGTTTTCCGTGGCGGGCGATTATTCGATCGAATGGGTAAACAGCTATGTCGAGAAAAGCGGTATTCAGGTCATCGAAGAGGTGAATGAACTGAATGCCGGTTATGCGGCCGACGGCTATGCAAGATTGAAAGGAATTGGGGCGCTGTGCGTCACCTATTCCGCAGGCTCGCTTTGCGCAACAAATGCGATCGCCGGATCTTACGTCGAGAAAGTGCCGGTCGTTCTGATCAACGGTGCGCCAAGCATCCAGAAAACGCTGACATTCGAACAAACCGGCTACAGTTCGCATCACTTCATCAGCGGACGGGAAACGGATCGTCAGGTGTTCGAATACATAACCGCCGCTACCGTCCGCATCGACAGCCCTCATCTTGCGCCAATGCTCATAGATTATGCGCTGACGCAGTGCATCACGGAGAGGCGTCCGGTCTATATCGAGTTGCTGGAGGATATGGTCGACCTGGAATGCACTCGTCCGTCGACTGCATTGAAAGCGGCGCCTGACATATCCGACCAGGACAGCCTCAATCAGTCGATCGCGCAAATCAGCGAAAGATTGCAGAATGCCACCAAACCGCTGATCTGGATCGGTGTCGAGATCGACCGGTTTGGCCTTCACGACCAGGCGGAGCGGCTCATTCGGGACCTCAAAATTCCCTACGTGACCGAGCTTTTGAGCAAGGCCATCCTGTCGGAAGACGATGTCCAATTTGCCGGGGTGTTCGATGGCAAATCATCGTCACCCTATGTCCAGTCTTTGGTCAAAGACTCCGACTTCGTATTGGCGCTGGGCGTCTGGTTGACTGATATCAACGATTTGGGCTGGCCCATTGATCTCGCTAAAACCGCATTTGCCTCCTGGGATACAGTGAAATACAGCACGATCTTCAACGCACAGGTTTCGCTGGCGGATCTCGTCAACGGCTTGATTGACAGTAGGCTGACGTGCAAAGCCCAAAGTCTTCCGGCGAAACCGGTCCGGCAAGCGCCGGTCGTGGCGCCGGCAGGCGAAATCACCTATCAGGGCTTCTATGATTTCATTCAGCAGCAGATTGACGGAAATACCATCGTTGGTGCCGACGCCAGTTTGAATTATTTCGGGAGCCTGCTTCTTGAAGTGGGTTCTCGCCGCGGTTTCATCGTCCAATCATCCTATTCGGCGATCGGTTATATCGGCCCGGCCGCGACCGGGGTTTCTCTGGCGAAGCAAGATAAACAGAGGCTGCTGGTCTTTGCGGGGGATGGCGGGTTTCAGATGACCGCTCAATGCCTCTCGACACAAACCCGTTTCAATCTCAACCCGATCATCTTCGTGATGGACAACGGCATCTATGGCGTGGAGCAATGGCTTGCCGATGCATCGGTCTTCCATGGCAACAAGCCCTTCTATAATTCCTGCATCCTGCACCGATGGAATTACAGCAAGCTGGCAGAGGTCTTTGGCTGCCGGGGCTGGAAAGTTGACACCTATGGCGAACTGGAGGATGCCATAAGCGGCGCCAAAGACAACCTGAACAGTCCGTCCATCATCCAGGTCGTCGTGCCTCAGCGATCGATCCCCAACAATGCGAACTGGAAAGCAAGCTAGAGCGGTTGAGCTGTTAACGAAGCCGCAGAACCGTTCTATCCAACATCTGCCGCTAAAGGTCGATCCGCAATGCTCTGGCGACGCGGACGAGGGAAAGGCGGTGAATCACACCGGGCTTGTCGAAATGCACAACGCACCACCCTCTTCTTATTACTTAACGGTTTCAGCGCGAGAGAATAGCGGCCACCTTGCCTTTCCCGCTACGCGTGCTCTCGACAGCCGGCATGACCCAATTTATCGTATGCCATAGCAGGTGACACGATTGACGCCGCAGTTCGGCAAGGGCACCGACCTTTACCACAAACGTGGCACGCCCATTCAACGGCAGGAGGCTTGTCGGAACAATCTGTCGCGTTCATCGGTTCGGGAGAGTGTTTAACCGGGGAGGCTTTCATGCGTGCTGCTCTGATTGCTGCTATATTCTCGCTGTCCTGCCTGCCTCACACTGCAAAGGCGTCGGAGGCGGGATTTTTACGATCCCTGGCCGGCGATTGGCGCGGGACCGGCATGGTCCTCACCAAGATCGGCGGCACAAACTTCAATGTCTCCTGCACCCTCAAATCAGACGCGAGTGACTCTGCGGTCTCGATGAACGGGAAATGTCGTGGCCTTGCGGTTTTCACGAGAGCTTTCTCGGCCAATGTCAAGGCATTGGGACAACGATACACCGGTAACTACATCGGGCCATCCGGACAGCCGTCCAAACTGGTCGGCAGCAGGCAGGGCGACGCGCTCAATCTTCGCGTGACCTGGGCTCGCGTGATCAATGGCGACCGAAACGCGACGTTGATGATCGAGAAACTCGGACGGGACAGGCTTCGCCTGCGGACGGTCGATCAAGACCCGACTTCAGGCAAATCCGTAGTGACGAGCCGCATCGATTTGCAGCGTCCCCTTGCAGCGGAAAAGTAGGGAGGTCCGCCGGAGCGCGCATCGCCGTCCCGGCTGGTTTAAACCCCACGCTTACAGGCACGTCTGCTCGAAGCCACTATATCCCCATCGGGAGTTCGTCTTCCGTCTTCGCTGCAGGTTTGCCGGTTAAGAAGACAAGTTCGAAGACGAGGCCCTCCGGCCGATAGTCCGATCTCGATTGCGCCTGTGCCTTGGAAGAAAATGCCCGCTCTATCAGGACGGAGCCGAAGCCTCTTTTCGTCGGCGTAGGCACCGGCGGCCCACCGGCTTCCGTCCAGACGAGAAACACGCGCCCGTCATCGTGCTTCCACTCGATGGTGACGGTACCCTGCTCGCTTCCGAGGCTTCCGTACTTCGTCGCATTGGTCGCCAGCTCGTGGAGCACGAGGGAAAGCGGCAGGGCGATATCGGCAGGAAGAACCACGTCGGGGCCATCAAGACGAATGCGTTCCTCCGAGGCGATGTGCGCCCGCAAGGCGGCGGAGATGATCTCCCGGATGGGCGCGGCCGACCCCTCCCGTGACAAGATGAGATCATATGTGCCGGCAAGCGCCGTGAGCCTTTCGGCAAAGGCGTTGTAGCTTTCCGGATTGGAACGCGAGAAGGTCTGCCGGGCGATCGCCTGAACGAGGGCGAAGCCATTCTTGACCCGGTGCGCCATTTCGCGGACGAGCAGGGTCCGCTCCTCCTCCGCCTGCTCGTTCCGGCGTCTGCGCTCATCGAGTTCGTCGAGCAGTCGATCGAAGGTCGCGCCGACGACTTCCAACTCGTCCGCTCCCTTCATGCCGGTTCTGGCTGTCGTCTGGCCGCTGCGCCACTTCTCCATCACATCGGCGATCCGCCAGATCGGCACGAGGATGAAACGGTTGCCGATGAAGATCGCCGCAGCAAATGAAAACAGCGCGCCGCCGATGATCGCGAGCGTGTTCATCAGCGTTGCCCGGTTGATCGGCGCGAAGGCCTCCGATTTCGAGAAGCCGGCGCTGACATAGAGAGGGCTGGACGGCAGGGCGATCGGGCGATAGCCGAGGACGTGCGCTGTTCCGTCCCGGCTCGTGACCTCGACGACGTCGGGCTGTTCGGCATGGATCAGGCGCTGGTATTCTTCGGGTATCACAGTGCCGACGAGCTGTTCGGCAAGTGGTACGTGCGCGACGATGGTTCCCTTTCCATCGGCGATCGTTACCGCATTGCCGGGCGCGACGCCGCGTTCGGTGATGCGGTTCTGCAGCCAGTCCATCCGGATGCCGCTGACGATGACGGCCTGGAGAATATCGCCCTCCTTCAACGGCATTGCGAGTGGCAGCACGTGCTTGTCGGAAAGGCGGCTTTGCGTGTAGGTGCCGACGGTGAAGTCCTTGGTCTTCAATATCTGCTGGAAATAGTCGCGGTCGGAAAACACCACGCCCTCGGGAAACACCGTGCTGCCGCAGACCGGCCGCCCGTTGAGCCCAACGACGAAGATGGTGCTTATGTTCGGAATGCTTTCGGCAACCGATTTGAGTGCCTCATTGCAGGCATTGACATCGAGATGCCGGACGGAGGGCATGGCGGAGACGGATACGAGAAGGCCATGCAGGCCCTCGACAATCCTTTCGACCTCGGATGATGCCTGGCGCGCCGCCTGTGCTGCGGATGCGCGCACTTCTTCGTTACGCTGATGGCGGAGCGCGACTTCGTTATAGGCGAGCATCGCCACCACCGGCGCCAGCGCCGCGACCGCAACTGCAACCAGCTTGAGTCTCATCCCGTACCCCCTCGCAAAAGGGTTGGTAGCATGTCCGGGACGGCCTCGCCCAGACTATGTCCGCGATCTTGCCCGCAAATTTCCGAATGTGCGAATTCGGACATGCGAACGGCCCACGAGAACCGGAAGCTAACCACGCCAACGCGGCCTCTCTCCCCAAACCTTGCCGAGCTTTCGATTGCGGCTAGATTATCCAGGGATGACAGATGGCAAAAGCGCTTCCCCTGAAAATTCTTCAGCCGGGCTCCTCCCGCCCCGGCCGCTGACGGGCGCGATGGCGGGTGAGGTCGAGCGTCTTTTGTCGGGCCGAACCCGCGATATCCGCCTTACGGGCGAACTGCACCGCCGGTTTGAGGAACGGTCATGGCGGCAGACCGCAAAAATCATCCGTTCCTGGATGATATGGGTGGCATTCGTCGACGTGTTGACGCTAGCGCTGAACGCGCTTCTGCTTCCCCGTCAGGTCGCGCTGGCAATGGTCGCCCCCGCCTGCCTTTTGCCGCCAGCGGCAATTTTGACGGCGATCATCTGGAGCAAGCCGCGCGCCGCAACGCTTCAGCACGTGTCGCTGCTGGCAGGAATGTGCCTTATTCTTCTGTCGGTGGCACTTGTCGGCGTCTTTGCCGGCGGCGAATTTTACGAGCGGCATTTGAGCATCATGCTGTTCGTCGCCACAAGCGCGATCACCATCTTCAGCGTGCCGCTGGCGTGGACGGTTGCCATCGCCTGTTATGCGCTTTGTCTCTATTTCGTCCTCCAATGGCACAACCCGATCCTGGATGCCGGCAGCGTCGTCGCCGCGACCCTGTTCTTTTCCTGCGGGATCATCGCCATCGTGGTTGCCAGGCGCACGATGAACATCCTGGCGCAGAAGACATTCCTCCTGGACTGCCGGGACCAGCGCCGGGTTGCGGAACTGGCCGATGCGAACGCCCGGTTGGAGCGGCTGGCCAGAACCGATCCGCTAACCGGGATTGCCAACCGCCGCTGGATGATGGAAACGCTCGAAGGCCTGTGGCGCAACGGCCGTGAAAGCGGCGTCGTCGCCATGCTCATGTGCGATATCGATCACTTCAAGGCGCTGAACGATAAGCTCGGTCATGGCGAGGGCGACCGTTGCCTCGTCAAGGTTGCCGGCATCATCCAGAGCTGCGTGCGCGCCGATCGCGACCTCGTCTCGCGCCATGGCGGCGAGGAATTCTTGATCGTGCTTCCGGATGTCGACGAAGACGAAGCCATCGCGGTGGCAAAGCGAATACGCGAGAGCGTGGAAGCCGCCGCCCTTCCGAATCCTTCCTCCGGTGTTGGCCCGTCAGTGACGCTGAGCGTCGGGGTCGCCTTGAAATCGGCACTCGACACCGACATTTCACTGGCCAATCTCCAACACGAGGCCGACATGGCGCTCTATCGCGCCAAGGAAGCGGGCCGCAACCAGGTCTGCGTCTTTCACCGACGGAACCAGGCAGCGCCGTCCGCCGCGGAGCAGATCGCCGCCCGACGCTAGAACAAGATACCCGTCGATCGCGGGAATCCCGTTCTGCCGCCCGGCGATCGACATCATCAGATCACCAGGATCGCAACCATCGCGACCGCCGAGGCGGGGCCGGCGGCGTTGAGCCCGAAGATCAGATATTCTGCCGCCTTTTGCCGGGGTTGACCGGGCTCCACGGTTCCGAAGACGGCCGTCAGCCCGCCTGCGATCCAGCTCGCCAGCGTCAGAGCACCGAGAAGAAGGGCCCACTGCGTTGCTGTATCAATGTCCTGCTCCCATGCTGATGCCCATCCGGCGAGGAAGTCCTGCGCGGGTTTACCGGTATCAAGCCAAGTCCTCTTTTGTTTCCGTCCGTGTCGCGTTCTGACGTGAGCAACCCTTGGCCTGCAGGCCTGTGGGCCTGGTCGATAGGCCGGGACGGAATGAGCCCTTTTAAAACGTAAGCTGCACTTTACAGGCGGCCATGCGGTTGCCGGCGAGTGCGAAGGCGGCGTTGGCGTCTTCCAGCGGCAGGCTATGGCTGATGATCGGCCCCACGTCGATCGTGCGGCTGGAGATCAGCTCGACGGCGGTGGCGAATTCCTCATGGAAGCGCTGCGTACCGTGGATATGAAGTTCCTTGCCGACGATGGCGTTGAGGGGGATCGGGATCTCTCCCGTGACGCCGACCTGCACGATCGTGCCGCGCGGCCGGATGGCGGCAATTGCGCTGCGGATGGCGGGTGCGGCGGCTGAGCATTCGAAAACGAGATCGAAAAAGCCTTTTCCTGCTTCGAACTCCGCAAGTGCGGCGGCCCCTTGAGAAACATTGATCGCGCGGCTGGCGCCCATCGCCTTGGCTCGCTCCAGCGCCGCGTCCGCGAGATCGGTCACCACGATCTCGGCTGCACCATGATAAGCAGCAACGGCAACCATTAGCGCCCCGATCGGGCCGGCGCCGGTGATGAGGACGCGTTTGCCCGTGATATCGCCGGCGCGCGATGCAGCATGCAGGCAGACGGATAAGGGCTCGCTGCAAGCCGCCTCCGCGGCCGTCGTCGCAGGTCCGACTTCGAAGCACTGGCTGGCCGGCACCACCAGCCATTCCCGGAACATGCCCTGCTCATGCGGCAGGCGCATTGCGCTGCCCATGAAGCGCATGTCGAGGCAGTGGATCGGCAGCCCCTTCGCGCAATATTCGCATTGGCCGCAGGGCTGGCTCGGATTGACCGCCACCAGCACGCCGGCCTTGAGGTCGACGCCCTCGCCTGCCTGGCTCACGCTTCCCGAGGCTTCGTGGCCGGGGATGATCGGCTCGCGAACCCGGACCGGCCCGAAGCCGCCGTCCTGGTAATAATGCAGGTCGGAGCCGCAGATGCCTGCGGCGGCCATTTTGAGTAGCACCTCGCCTGGACCGGGCACCGGAACGGTGTCGGTCTCGATCCTGAGATCGCCCTTTTGGTAAAGCCGGGCCAGACGTGTGTGCATCCTATCCCTCCTATCTCAGCAGCCCGAGCTGCTGCGGCAGCCAGAGCGATACGGCGGGAATGAAGGTGATCAGGATCAGCGCCAGGAAAAGCGGCACCAGCCAGGGCAGGATCGCCATGGTGGTGCGTTCGACCGACAGTTTCGCGACCCTCGACAGCACGAAAAGCACCATACCGAGCGGCGGATGCAACAGTCCGATCATCAGGTTCAGCGTCATGATCAGACCGAACTGAACCGGATCGATACCGAACTTGGCGACGATCGGCAGCAGGATCGGCACAAGGATGGTGATCGCCGCGATCGTATCCAGGAAGCAGCCGACGAAGAGCATCAAGAGGTTCACCAGGATCAGGAAAACCCATTTGTTGTCGGTGATCGAGAGGATCGCATCCGACAACAGCTGGGCGGCCTGGCTCACCGTCAAGAGCCACGCAAAGACCGAGGCTGCGGTGACGATGAAGAGGACCGATGCCGTCGTCTCGATCGTATCGAAGCTTGCCTTGGCGAGCGTTGAGAGCGTCATCGTGCGGTAGCGCACGAGACCGAGGAACAGTGACCAGAGCACGGCGGCGACGGCGGCCTCCGTCGGCGTAAACCAGCCCATCGTCATGCCGCCGATCAGGATGACCGGGGTCATCAGCGCCATGACGGCGGAAAAGCCGAAATACCAGTCGAGCGCCAGAAGCACCAGAAGGGCGATGCCGGCCGCAACGTTCATCGACATGCCGGTCTGCATCATCAGATAGATCGCCGCAGGCACCATCAGGACAACGACGATTTCCATGCCCGCCGACAGGAGCTGCCTGATATCGAAGGGCGCGTCGGAGCCCCAGCGCTTCTTGTAGGCGAAGGCGGCGACGGTGATCATCATCAATAGCGTCATGACGATGCCGGGCAGGATGCCGGCCATGAAAAGCGCTCCGATCGAAACATTCGCCATCATGCCGTAGATCACGAAGGGCAGCGACGGCGGGAAGATCGGCCCGAGCGTGGCCGAGGCCGCCGTCACGCCGACGGCAGCCTCGACGGGATAGCCGTGATCCTTCATCGCCTTGATTTCGATCGTGCCGATGCCGGCCGCATCGGCAAGTGCGGTGCCGGACATGCCGGAGAAGATGACGGAACCGATGATGTTAACTTGCGCCAGCCCGCCCTTCATCCAGCCGACGAGGGCCACCGCAAAGGAATAGATGCGGCCCGTCACACCGGCCGAGTTCATCAGGTTGCCCGCCAGGATGAAGAAGGGCACCGCGAGCAGCGGAAAGCTTTCGACGCCGGCGATCATGCGCTGGGCGACGATGATGTCGGGCGCGATGCCGAAAAGCACGATATAAAGCACGGATGCGACGGCCATCGAGATGGCAACAGGCACGCCGATCAGCATCAGCACCAGAAACGAACCAAGAAGCAGCAGCATCGTGTCAACCCTCGACAGTCTGGAATTCTTCAGGGCGCTCCAGAACGGAGTAGCCGCGGCGCATATTGGCGATGAAGACGATAACCGCGCGGATCAGCATCAGCACGAAGGCGACGAGCACGGAGTAAAAGACGATGTTGCGCGGCAATTCGACGGTGACCATCTGCTCGTCGGCGACGATATCGACGTAGCGCCACATCAGGTGGCAGCCATAGGCGAAAAAGCCGATGCGGACGATATCGACGAAGGTTGCGAGCACGCGCGCAAGCCCTGCCGGCATATAGTGATAGAACACATCGACCTGAATATGCCGTGACATGCGCACGCACATGGCGGAACCGAGAAAGACCACGCCGATCAGGCAGTTGATCGCGATTTCCTCGGTCCATGCATAGCTGTCGTTCAGCACATAGCGGGTGAAAAACTGCAGGAAGACGCAGCCCGCCATCAGCCAGAAGACGATCAGCGTGATCCAGTCCTCGATGGCGTAGTCCGATACGTTTGCGGTCGGCGCATGGCCTTCGAATTCGTGACCGATCTCCTCGGCCGTGATTGGCGTGTGAATTTCTTGCGACATGATCGGCCTTGTTTCGGGTGGAGAAGGAGGCGGCGCTGAGCGGCGCGACCTTCAGTTCGACAAATCTCGTTCTTTGCTCGGCGGCGCTGCCCCTCAATCCGGCTGCCGCGACCTTCTCCCGGTAAAACGGGGCGAAGCGGATGTGCCGCGATCTCTTCGTTCCTCACTCACGCCTCGCTAGGGAACGTCCCCTCTCCCCGTCAGAACGCAAAGAGGGTTAATTGGAGGGGCAGCCATCGGCGCAAACGGGGCAGTCGTGGCGTGCGCCGAGCGAAGGTCGTGAGCGAGCTCCTACTGGATCGCGCGGATGGCTTCCCAATCGGCCTTCTCGTACCCAAAGTCCTCGAACTTGACCTTTTCCATCACGGTCTTTTCGAAGTCAGCCTTATCAACCTCGGCAACGTTCAGGCCCTTCTCCTTGAAGGTGGCAACCAGGCTGGCCTCCTTGCCGGCGATCGTCTTGCTCGTGCGCTCGGCGGCCTCCTGCATGACCTCACCGAAGATCTTCTTGTCTTCGTCGGACAGGCTCGCCCACCGGGTCTTCGAAATCACCGTGTTGAGATGATCGACGATGTGGCCGGTCAGGATGATGTTCTTCTGGACTTCGTAGAACTTCTTCGCCTCGATCGTCGTCAGCGGGTTTTCCTGCGCCTCGACCGTGCCGTTCTGCAAAGCGAGATAGACTTCGGCAAAGGCGATCGGCGTGGTGTTGGCGCCGCAGGCGCGCGGCATAGCGAGATAGGCCGGGACGTCGGGCACGCGGATCTTCAGGCCCTGCATATCGGCACATTTGGCAATCGGCTTGTTCGATGTGGTATGGCGCGTGCCGTAATAGCTGACGGCGGCGATATGATTGCCGGTCTTGTCTTCGTAACCTTTGGCAAGGCGCTTGAAGACATCGCTCTTGGTATAGGCGATCAGATGATCGGGACTGCGGAAGATGTAAGGAAAATAAGTCACGCCGATCGGCTTGTAGTCGCGTGCGGCAAAACTCGATCCCGAGATGATGATGTCCACGGTGCCGAGCTTGAGACCCTGATTGATGTCGGCTTCCTTGCCGAGCTGCGAGGCGGGATAGACCTCGATCTTGTAACGCCCGTCGGTGCGCTTGGCGATCTCTTCCGCGGCCCAGACGGAATCCGTGTGGAAGGGCTCCGAGGTTTCATAGACATGCGCCCATTTCAATACGGTCTGGGCATGCGCGACGGCGGTCGTCGCCATCATCGCGGTCGCGGCGCAAAGTATCGTTGCCAGTCTGCTCTTCATCGCTCTCTCCTCCCGAGCTCGGGTTAAGTCTTGGTCGTTCCTTTCGCAGGCCCCTTGTTGCGGCCGTGCTCCTCCTCTCCCGAGAACTCCTCCCCGAAGCTCTCGGAAAACCTCTTCTGCGATAGGGTGAGATGGGCGCGCATGGCAGCCTTGGCGCCTGCCCCATCGCCGGCGGCAATCGCATCGCGAATGGTCCGATGCTCGTCGACGGCGCGACGCCATGTTCCCGGCCCCTCGAAGTGGCTCGCGAGCTTGGCGAAATAAGGGGTCATGCGCATGTCGAACATTTCGCCGGTCACCCGGATCAGGGTCGCATTGCCGACGATCGCGGCAATGCCGGTGTGGAAGGCGCGATCGGCGGCAAGCACCGTACTCGCATCGTTGACGCCGCCGCTCATCCGCATCAGCGCCTCATCGAGCAGCGCGATGCCTTCCGGCCGGGCGCAGCCTGCTGCTTCTTCGGCAATGGCGCATTCGATGATGGCGCGGGCCTGCAGCAGCTCGAAAGGCCCCTCCACCGGCTCGCGCTCGGCCCCGGCCACAGTCGCGGCATGCTGGCGCACCACATAGATGCCGGATCCCATGCGGATGTTGACGAGGCCTTCAACCTCCAGCACGATCAGCGCTTCGCGCACCGTCGGGCGCGACACCGACAATTGTTCCGCCAGGTCGCGCTCGGCCGGCAGCCGTTGGCCAACGGCAAGCTCGCCGCTGACGATCATCAAACGGATCTGGTCCGCCACCTGCCTGTAGAGGCGGCGTGATTCAACAGGCGAAAACATTGGGCCTCCCGCGGCTTCTCCTCAAGCACGCATCTGGTCAACTGGCCTGACCAATTAGCGTACAGGTATCATCGCCGAGGTTGTGCGTCAATCCGCCGCATAAAACTTAAACCGGAGAGGCTGAGTCAATCGGTCCGTGGTGTGCACCGGCCTGCCCGCGACCTATATGCCGGCATACCATTCATAACCGCGATCTTCCCAGAAGCCGCCGCTGCCGCCGTAACGCCGGCCTAGATCGGCGACGGCTTCCATGCGAGTCAGATATTTCGCCTGCTTGTAACCGAGCTGCCGCTCGACCCGAAGCCTCAGCGGCGCTCCATGCGCCACTTCCAGATCGCGCCCGTTCATCGAATATGCCAGGATGGTCTGCGGATGAAAGGCATCGACCAGATCGAGACTCTCATAGTACCAGCCGGTACCGTCAAGCGTCTTTTCGTATTCGTCGGCGCAGTGGAACACGATATAACGCGCCTCGGGCTTCAGCCCGACCGATTGCAACAGGGCGCCGAGGGGCAAGCCCGTCCATTTCCCGATCGCGCTCCAGCCTTCGACGCAGTCGTGGCGGGTGATCTGGGTGCGCGACGGCATCGCCTTCAGCTGCGCGAGCGAGAGCTGAGTGGGGTTTTCCACAAGTCCGCCGACATCTAGTCTCCAGGTCGAGAACTGCTCGCTCATCCAGTCGAGATATTGCGGATTGTCAGGCATGCTGGTGCCGTTCGAGCGAAAGATCGGCGACAGATCGGCCTCGCTGAATTCGCGGGCGAGCGAATCGTCGCCGAGCAGCAAGCGCTGCGTCTTCATGCTGAAGCCCTCGGCGATCTTCAGGACCGATTGCGTCCGCTCACTTTCGACCAATGCGTCGCAGCCGCTCAATCCGAGTGCGGAGGCGGTCAGGGTCGAGCCGATCAGGAAACGGCGGCGGGTGATCAGGCGGCTCATTGTCCGTCTCCCTGTTCGATGGCGTAGTAGCCGGTGATCATCGAGCGCAGATTGTTGAAGACACCCGACAGGATCACCATGGCGACATGCACCACGACGAAGGCGACGAGCGAAAAGGCGGTGAGGAAATGCAGAGTGCGGGCCGATTGCCGTCCACCGAATATATCGAGCAGCCAGGGCGCCACGGCATTGAAGCCGGGCGACATGGTGAGCCCCGTGGCAATCATCAACGGCAGCAACAGGAAGATCACCGCGAGATAGGTCAGTTTCTGCAAGGTGTTGTAATGGCGCGCCTCGGCTCCCTTGGGAAAACGCAGCCTGGCATGGTTGGCGACCTCATGGCCGAGATGAGCGAGCGTCAGTTCCTTGCCGGCGGGGGCGAGATCCCGGCGGAAATGCCGGCTGATCAGCCCGTAGGCGAGATAGACAAGACCGTTGAGGACGAAGAGCCAGGCAAAGAAGAAATGCCAGCGCCGGCCGGCCGACAGGTCTTGATAGCTTGGGAGGGTGAGCCAGCTTGGAAAACCCCTGGCTGCCGCTTCGCCATTGACATTCGAGAGCCCGAATACACCTGTCGTATCCAAGGTGAACGAACCGACATGCGTCACCCCCTTCGCCTGATTGCCGTCGTCGACGGCTTCCATCGAGATGAAGGACGGATCGTTGTCGGCGCCATACTGGCCCCAATAGAGCGCCGGATGAGCATTGAATATCTGCAGGCCGCTCATCAGCAGCACAGTGAGGCAAAGCACGTTCAGCCAATGCGATAGGCGAACGGCAAGGCTGTGGCGGTAGATGAGCGTGCGGCCGGTTTTCGTGCCGGTATCGATCGTCGCCATGTTGGTTCTCCAGATCGATGAAAGTTTCAGGAGGAAAAGACGCGGCCGCTGCGAAAAAAGTTTCAGCGGCCGCGCAGATGCGGCCCTCTTACTTCATCGCATCGCAGGCCTTCATCATATCGGTCTTCTTCATTGCATCCTTTTCCATGCCGGCCTTGTGCATGCAGTCCTTCTTCGTGCCCGCCATCTTCATGGCGTCCTTCGACATGGCGTCCTTCGACATGGTGTCCTTCTGCATCGTGTCCTTCTTCATCGTGTCGGACTTCATGGCGTCCTCGGCCGACACCGCACCGGCGAGCGAAAGGCCGGCGACGAAGATGCAGGCTGCAAGGCTGGAAACAAGTTTGGTCATGGAACTCTCCTGGAATGGGATTGTCGTGTCCGCCGACTGTTTGCCGATGGCTCACATCAGCCCATTCGAGCAAACGCCAGGATGCGTTACAGCCTCACGCGCATGTGATAGGACTGTGATGCCGATATTGTTTTTGATCCTCTCTGTAACCGATTGGCTGTTTTTCCGAATGAACTCTCCGACAGCATGACAACCGCCCGTTCGGAAGAAGCCCTGAAAGCCTTGATGCTTCTCTCCCTTGACGGGGACGAGGCGGCCTATCGGCGTTTGCTGACGACTTTGCGCGCGCTGCTTGTCGGTTATTACAGCCGCCGGATGGCTGCGGCGACGAAGGCGGATATGGAAGACCTGGTGCAGGAGACATTGCTGGCACTGCATTCTCGCCGATCCACCTATGACCGAGAGCGACCTTTCACCGCCTGGTTCTTCTCGATCGCCCGCTACAAGCTGATCGACCATCATCGCGGCCACGGTGGACGCAGGCTGGCCGAGACCGAGCTTGGCGAGGAGATCGAAGACGACTTCAGCGAGGACACGCTGACGGCCCGCATGGATGTCGAGCGGTTGCTCGATGGCTTATCACCGAGACAGCAGGAACTGATCCGGCAGGTAAAACTCGAGGGCCAGTCGGTCGCCGACACCGCAACCCGCACCGGCCAGTCCGAATCGGCGGTGAAAGTCGGCATCCACCGGGCGCTCAAGGCGCTCGGAGAGAGATTGCGAGGCGCATCGTGACAAAGACGGACGACATCATCGAAAGCCTGGTAGGCGACCTGAAGCCGGTGCCGCGCAATGCGCTGTGGCGCCGCTTCGCGCTTGGCCTAGTGCCGGCACTCGGGCTCGCGCTGCTGCTGATGCTGGCCATTCTCGGCCTCAGGGTCGATATGCCCGATGTGCTGATGCTGCCGGTCTTCTGGATCAAATCGGCCTATAATGCACTGATTGCCGTGGCGGCTCTCCTCGCCGTCTTTCGGCTTTCCCGCCCCGACGGTTCCGAGGGACGCTTCTTCGGTTTGCTCGCCCTAGTCTTTGCCGCCATGACGGCGATCGCAGCCATCCAACTCATGATGGCTCCCGCCGGGTCTTCCCGGGTGCTGATCCTCGGCTCGTCGGCGCTTCATTGCCCGTTGCTGATCTTCGGCTTCGCCATGCCGGTCTATGCCGGCGTCGTCTGGGCACTGCGTCGCGCCGCACCCTCCGATCTCCGGCTAACCGGCTTCGTCGCCGGCATTGCCGCCGGCGCTGCCGGCGCCTGGGTCTATTCCTGGTTCTGCACCGAAAACGGCATGCCCTTCGTGCTGATCTGGTATTCCCTCGGCATCCTGCTCACCGGCGCCCTCGGCGTCCTCACCGGTCCTCGCTTGCTCCGCTGGTAGAACCTTTCTCAGCCGAGACACTTCGCGATTTAAAGAGATCAATTTTGGGCGCTGACATCAGACCCCTTCCTCCTGACCTCAGTCGCGCGTCACCTTTGCATCACCCGGCGCGGAGCGACCAACCGGATCGGCATGTTGCCTTCGAAGGACCTGCCGCCGCGCTGCGTGTCTGCCGCGCCTCTGTCGCCGTCCAATTGAAACTGATTAACCAGATCCCGCAGACGGCCTGCCTCGGACGACAACGATGCGGCGGCAGCCGTCGACTGCTCGACCATTGCCGCATTTTGCTGGGTCGTCTGGTCCATTTGATTGACGGCGGTATTGATCTCGGCAAGTCCAGTTGACTGCTCGCGCGCCGAAGTGGCAATCGCATCCATGAGCTGGTTGATCTGTACGACGTACTCGCCGATCGACTTGAGCGACGTTCCGGTTTCGAGAACCAGTTTCACGCCATTTTGCACTTCGGTTGACGACTTTTGAATAAAGCCCTTGATTTCCTTGGCTGCTTGAGCGGCGCGCTGGGCAAGCTCACGGACTTCCTGTGCGACCACGGCAAAACCTTTCCCCGCCTCACCCGCACGGGCAGCCTCAACGCCGGCGTTCAGCGCCAAGAGATTTGTCTGAAAGGCGATTTCATCGATTGCACCAATGATGTTCGAAATCTGTTCTGAACTGTCCTCGATGCGTCGCATGGCTTGTTCAGCCTCCGAGACGACGGTTGCCGACCGCTGAGCGCTGATATTGGCTTCCACCGCCACATGGCGCGCCTCATCGGTGCGTTTGCTGGCCATCGTCACATTCGACGTGATCTCGTCCAAGGCTGCGGCCGTCTCCTCAAGAGAAGCTGCCTGTTGCTCGGTACGCTTGGAAAGGTCCTGTGCGGCAGATGCAATTTCACCGGTACCATTGTCTATGCTGTGTACGGTCTGCAGCACCGCGCCGATCGTCGCGCCCAATTGCCGGAGCGAAGCGTTGAAGTCTTCGCGCAAGGTTTCGTACTCGGCTGCAAATTGCTCCGAGAGCTGGAAGGATATATCGCCTGCCGCAAGCCGCCGGAGGCCTCCGCCCAATGTCGTGGTTGCGAAGCGCAATTGTTCAGCCTCGCGTTCGGCGCGCTGCTGGGCGGCAGCGCGCGCCGCCTCACTCTCACTGCGGGAGTCGGCGGCCTCCTTCTCAAGCCTGACGACATTAAGGGCGTTTTGACGAAAGATTTCGACGGCGCCGGCCATTTCACCGACTTCGTCGGCGCGGCCGGCATAGGGAATATCACTGTCGAGGTCGCCATCCGACAAACGCTTCATGGCGGATGCGGTTCGTCGGATCGGGTTGGCGATTCCTGATATTGCAAACACGATGCCCGCCACGGCAACGAGCACGGCGATTGCTGCAATTGCTGCCGTCAGAATGAAAGCGGAATCGGCAGAGACACCACTTGCGGTTACGAAACCTTCGGCCTGGCTGAGAATGAAAGCAACCAGATCCCCCACCGCCTTGTTCATCAGCGCAGCCTGTGGCTCCATATTTTCCTTGAAGAAACGAACTGCTTCCGGCGTCTTCCCGCTGGTTTCGAGGGCGATCATGTGATCCGCCAGTTCGCGATATTTGCTGAGCTCGGGTTTGATCTGATTGATCAGTTCGCGCCCACGCGCCGTGCGGACGCCGTTTTCATATTCGGCGACAACCTTGTCGAGCGCAGCGCCGGCAGCGTCGATCTCTTGCTTTCCAACCTTCTGCTCCTCCGCCGTGTCTTCCAGAAGATACTGAGCATAGGTTAGTTTCAGGTCGAGGAAGTTGTCCTTGATCTCGCGAGCCGTCACCAGCCGCTGCATCCAGAAGGTCCCGATCTGTTCGGCATTGGCCCTCAGTGTCGACATCGTGGTCAGCGAGACATAGGATAGTCCAACCATGAACAGGCTGATGATTGTCAGCTTTAAGATTAGGGCCTGCTTGATACTCGGGCGCTTCATGCGGGTCTCCTCGAAGGTTTGCTGGGACGACCGGCTTGCCGGTTGATGCAAAATCTCACACCGGATTCGATAATTTAGTATTAACTCAACAGGGCCCCCGGTGTCGTTTTTGGGAAACTTTTGCGCCGACACAAACTTCCGCGATTAGTCCGAATGCAGCACGACTCAAAGTTCCTGGAAACCGCGGAAAAAAGCAGCCATGGCGAGTGAAAATCTCTCCTCGCTCAGATCTCGAGACACGAAAATGGCTCGGCCGAGATTGGTGCCGCGCCGATCGTCGGCTGCGGACGGGAGCTAAAAAGGGGACCTGAAAATTAACTTCTGTGCCGCCCGCCAGGGAGCCGTCCACCACGTCGGCAAGCAGCTGCGCGCTTGCCAAGCGGCCTGGGGAACACATACTGGATCCATGCAGCGATCAGAAAACCGACCTGCCGGCATCGAAATCTCCCTCTGGCAGTATTCCGGGAGCGAACGCGACTGGAGCCGCTGGTTGCAGTCGCTTTCACAGGATGAACGCGACCGGGCGGCGACCTATCGGTTTGAACGAGACCGAGCCTCGTTCATTGCCGGCCGCTATCTCTTGCGGCGACTGTTGAGCGACTATGTCGCGACAGCACCAAGCAAGGTCGCGTTGTCTCCGGACCAGTACGGCAAGCTGAGGCTTGCGGGTCGTGACACGCCGCAATTCAGCCTCGCCAATGCCGACGGGCTTGTGACGGTCGCTGTCGCGTCGGGATGTGATCACCTCGGAATAGATTGCGAACCGGTCGACATCGAGATCGAAGAGGCGGCGGTGGCGAGCTATTGCAGCGTAGACGAACGGCTCCGGCTTGCAGAATTGCCTGACCACGAACGTGCGCGGGCGGCTGTCGCACTCTGGACGCTCAAGGAGAGCCATCTGAAGGCACTTGGCGTGGGCTTGCGCGAAGATCCCCGCAATATTGCCTTTTCCTGGAAGGATGGCATCCCTGTCATGGTCGGCGGCGATCGACGATGGCATCACCGCCTGATCGACAGCGGCAGCCAGCACATGGTCGCCCTGGCTGCCTGCTCGGAAGTCGGACTGCCCGGCATTTCTACACATCTATTTCAGGACGATAGCAGGCCATCCGAATAACCGGTGCGGAGCTGATGCGGCATTGCAGAAGCGGTCTCGGTCGCCCAGGCCAATTGCGCATTGTCCGGTTCCGCATCGAAATGCTGCCGGCCGAGCAGCGAATTGACGATCGTCGCGCTGCGCCAGGCCATCAGGCTGAGCTGAGAGTCGGCGATCCCATGCGAGTATCGGCCCGCATTCTGCGCGAGCAGCCGGTTTGCCCTCGGACCCGTCCATTGCATCGTGTAATCGTCGTTGAGGATCGGATAGCCGTTTCTGTCGAGCGTTATCCGTTCACCCAGCGAGCCGAGAGCGTCCGGCAATTGGAATCGGTAGCCGGTTGCCAGAACCACCGCATCGGCATGGAGCACCTCGATGCCTCCGTCGAATTGATTCCGGACGATGAGCCGATAGGCACTGCCGTTCCGCTCCATCTGGATCACGTCGCGGTTCGGTGACAGAGATGCGTTGAGCGTGCCCGGCTCGAGATAACGCAGCGCATAGAGGCGGCGATAGATCGAGTGGATAGTCGAAATCGACAGACCGTCGCTGGTCAGGATCGAGTTTTTCAGGGCCGCCTGCTTCTGCTCGCTGCCGAGCTTCAGATAGGCCTGCACATATTCCGGCGAGAAGACCTGGTTTGAAAACGGCGTGTCGTTGATCGGCTCGAAATTATGACGCCGGCTGATCCAGGTCAGCTCCGTCATCGAACCGGGATCCCCAAGCAGCGCCTCGACGACCTCGCCACCGCTCTGGCCGCCGCCGACCACGACGATGCGGCCGGCTCCGAGATCGGCGAGACGCGACTTCGCCTCACTGTTGTGAAAGCAATCGGCGCCCAGAAACGGTTTTGCCCAGTCGGGCACGAAGGGCGAAGATCCCGTACCGACCACCAGGTTGCGTGCTTCTTCCTGGCCGTTGTCGAAGCGCAGGACGAAGCGGTCGTCGCGGTGCTCGACGTCGCGAATGTCAGTTCCAAAACGCAGACCGTCCACGCCCTTGGCGACCCAGGCGAGATAACGTGCAAACTCCTGCCGGGGAACGGCGTCATAATTGGCGTTGAGGAATGCATAGAGCCTCTTATGAGCAACCAGATAGGAGACGAACGACCAGCGGCTTGTGGGCAGGACGGGGGTGACGAGGTCTTTCAGAAAGGACGATTGCAGCTCGACGCCGGGCATCATCATGCCGGGATGCCAGTCGAAGGCGTCGCGCCGCTCGAAGAAGCGGCCGCGGACCTCGGGCACCGATTCCAGCAGGCAGGCAAGGCTCAGATTGGAGGGACCGATGCCGATGCCGGCAAGATCAAGCGGCTCGTTGAGGGCATCCCTGCGGGTAAAAGCGACGGTCATGCGTTATCCTTCTCTGTTTCCTTGAGGCGCAGGGCAAGCCTTGAGTGGAAGGCGGGGGAGCCGATCATGTGCAGGTGGTTTGTGCCGGTGATGATCTCGGCCGCATGCGCGCGCGGCGACAAGCGGCGCCAATCGATCAGGTTGAGGCCGCGGTTGAGGCTGTCGTCGGCCGCCCAGGGATAGATCGGCACGTCGTGAGGGACGAGCCGGTGCTTGCGGAAGATCAGGGCATTGTCGACCAGCACCCAGAACGTATGCTCGCGGCTGCCGATGTCAGGCCCATCGGTCGGAAGCGGGTCCTTCTCGTCGCCGACAAAACGCAGGAACTGCTCATAAGTATCGGCGTCCATCGTCGACAGTAGCCGGTCCCATTCCGGGCGCATCACCGTTTTCTGCAGCCATGCCTGCACGTCCCGATGCAGCGCGTCGCGTTCGCCCGGCCGGAAGCGCGGCCTGGCGCCGATCGCGAATTCCGATCCGAGGTCGCAAACATCGACCATCGCCATCATCCTGACGTCGACCTCATTGGCAAGCGTGCGAGCGGCCTCGTAGGCCAGGAGCCCGCCCCAGGACCAGCCGAGGAAAGTGCAGGGCGCGCCCCTGCTCTGCTTCCTGATATAGTCGACATAGCTCTCGATGATCTCTTCGACCGGCGCGCCGACTTCCTTATTTTCGGATAGCGAGTGGCAAATGAAACCGGTCGCCGGCTGATCGGCGCCGAGATAATCGACGAGCTTCACATATTCGCGGGTGCTGACGAGAAGGCCGGGGAAGCAATAGAGCCGCGGCTTGGCACCGGAAGCGCGCAGCACGATCACCTCGGAGAGATCCCGCTCCGCCCCCTGCTCCATCACACCGGCAAAGGCGCGAATGGCGGGGTTGTTGAAGATATCGGCGACGGTGAGCGGGATCTTCGGCCTGCGTTGGCGCAGCAGGGAAAGAATGCGGATCGCGCCCAGCGAGTTGCCGCCGATCGTGAAGAAATTGTCCTCGACGCTGATCGCCTCCAGCTTGAGAACCTGGCGCCAGACATCCAGCACCTCTTCTTCGAGCGCGGTCGCCGGCTCGACGATCTCGCGCTTGACCGGCTGCGGCGCGGGCAGCGCGAAGCGGTCGAGCTTGCTGTTCGGATTGGTCGGCATCTTTTCCAGTTCGACCACAGCCGCCGGCACCATATAGGAGGGCAGGCTGCGTTCGAGGCCGGACCGAACCGTCTCGACGTCGAGCTTTTCGTCCTTTTTCGGAACGACATAGGCAACCAGCGCCTTTTCGCCACCACCGTCGTCGTCGCGCAGCACGACCAGGGCTTCGCCGACGCCGGGCTGCTGGAGCAGCGCCGCTTCGATCTCGCCGAGTTCGATGCGGTAGCCGCGCAGCTTCACCTGATGGTCGACGCGACCGACGAATTCGACGGTTCCATCGTCGCGCCAGCGCGTCAGATCGCCGGAGCGGTAAAGCCGGCCGCCCTCGTGCGAGAACGGATCCGGGATGAAGCGATCCGCCGTCGTATCCGGCTTGCCGAGATAGCCGCGAGCTATGCCCTCGCCGCCGATATAAAGCTCGCCGGTCACGCCGATCGGGCACGGATTGAGGTCGGGATCGAGCACATAGACGCGCCTCAGTCCGACGGCGCGGCCAAGCGGAGCATAGACGCCCTGGAATTTCGTGCCCGCCCTCACCTTCCAGACCATCGGCGTCATGATGGTTTCTGTCGGACCGTAGCCGTTGATCAGCCATTCCGATTTCAGCGCCCGCGACAGAAGATCGAAGGTCGGTTGCGCCAGCCCCTCGCCGCCGAAGGAATAAAGTCGCATCGGCGGCGCGGCATCGGTAATGTCTGCCCATTCCGCCAGCTGCTGCAGATAAGTTGTCGGAATACTTGCATTGTTGGCGCCATGCTTGCGCATTGCCGTCAGCGTCTCCTCCGGCGTCCACAGCGGCTGGTCGGGCAGAATGATGCTGCCGCCTTCCATCAGCGGGTTCATCCACCGCTCGTGACCACCGTCCGAACTGAAGGGCAGGAACGGCAGTTCGCGGGACTCCGAACTCATGCCGTAGACACGCGAGGTATTCTGCAGATGGTGCGTCAGCGGACCGTGCTCGACGGCGACACCCTTCGGCAATCCGGTCGATCCCGAGGTGTACATGACATAGGCGAGCTGATCCTTATGCGTGGGAACATAGAGCGGCGTATCCGGCTCGCCGTCGAGATCGAGCTTGTCGAGTTCGAGGATAATGGTGTCGAGCTCGTCCGGCAGCCGATGGCGCAGCCAGCTGTGGGTCAAGACGATCTTGACGCCGCCATCGCGCAGGATGTGATGGTTGCGCACCGGCGGATGATCGGGCTCGACCGGAATATAGGCGCCGCCGGCCTTCAGCGTCGCGAGGATGCCGACAATCGCCTCCGGTGAGCGCTTGATGAAGATGGCGACCGTGACCTCGGCACGCACGCCGAGCTGCCGCAGCCGATGGCCGAGGCGGTTGGTGCTCGCCTCCAGCCAGCTATGGCTCCACTCCTCTTCGCCGTAGACGATCGCCGTCTTCTCTGGCGTCCGGCGCGAATGGGCTGAGATCAGTTCATGCACCGGCCGGTCGTCGTTGACGACATCATCCTCGTAGGGGGCGGACAACCAGTCGAGCTCGTCGCTACCCATGAGTTCGATGTCCTTGATCCTGAGATCCGGCTGCGCGACGATCTGCTCGAGCACCAGGCAGAAATGCCTGGCGACACGGGCGATCAAGGCGCCGTCGTAGAGATCCTCAGCATAGTCGATCAGCCCAAATGCGCCGCCCTCCAAACGCGCCTCGACCACCAGGGAAAGCTCGCTGTCGGCACGCGCGCCGGACGGTTCCAGGTTCGTCGCATCTCTCGCGACCGGATAGGGTTCGCGGTATTCGAACATTGCCTTGACCACCGCTTCCTGGGCGGCCGCCTCGTCGACCACCAGCTCCTGGGTGATGCGCTCCAGCGGCACGAGGCGGGCAAGCCCCTCCTCCGTCACCGAAGCGATCGCCGCGACGACGTCGTCGAGGGAATGCCGGGAGGCGAGCGGCAGGACGAGAGGAAGCACCTGTTCGGCGCGGCCGCGGCTGGCGAAATGTTCCGTTTGTGGCCGCGCGACCAGAAGGCCGGTCAGCAAAGCATAGTTGCCGCTATAGCGCGCCAGCAGCGCGCAGAAGGCGGCGTGAAACACGCGCTCGACCTGAAATCCCTTTTCGCCCGCATGCCGTTCGAGATTGCGCCACAGCTCGGGCTCGATCGCAAACCGATGCTCAGCGCGCGCCACGCCTGCAAGCCCGCCGCTGTTGAAGCGGGTGGGGAAGGTCGAAGCCGTGTAGTCGAGACCGATCGTGTTCTTCCAATAGGAGAGCGCATCTCGCGCCTCATCCGTCTCCAGCCATTCTTCCTCCCTCGTCCCGGCCGAAATTTCCGCCGGCTGTATGCCGCTGGCCGGCGCGCCGTCGAGAATGCGCGCCAGCGAGCCGGCAAGAACGGATTTTTCGCGGTCGTCTGAGATAATCGGATGCAGCACGATCGTCAGCAGCGACTGTCTGTCGGCAAGCGGGATGATCTGGATGCGCGCACCCGGGCCTTCCAGGAGGTCGAAGCGCTTGTCGCGGAAGGCTTTTCGCGTGGCCAAGGCTTCAGCCTCGGAAAGAGCAACGCCCTCTTTGCAGGGGATTTCGACCGGCACCGCGTTCGATGCGCCGCGATATTGCTCGATGCGCCCGCCCGCCAGCCGGCGGAAGCGGGTGGCGAGCGACGGATTCTCAGCGACCAGCGCCCGGCAGGCGCCGGCAATCGTCTCGACGTCGAGCGCTGCACTCAACCGCAGCCCGATGACCTGATCGGGAAAGACTGTGTAATTGCCGATCTGCTCCAGCGACCAGATGCGCTTCTGCGCGATCGTCAACGGAAAGCTTTCGAAGACGGTATCCACAGCATCGGTCGGGCGGGCATCGGCGAAATTGGTGATCTGCTTGTTCATCTTGCCATCCAGACCTTTCAGAGACGCGCGTCGCCGGCCATGGCCGAGCGCAGGGAAAGCGGGCGCGGGTCGGCCCAGACGTCGCGGATATGGGCGAGGCACTCCTGGCGCGAACCGGTAAAACCGGCGGGCTGCCAGCTCAGCGGAATCCGCTTGTCCTGCGGCCAGACCGAGTAATGATGCTCGGTGTCGATGACGACGATCCAGAGATCGTCGCGGGGCTCAAGATTGTCCATTCGAAGCTCCTGCAGAGATTGATGTCATGCGCAAATGACGGATCTCATCAGCCGGAGTTTAGAAAATTGCTGAGAATTTTTTTCTTCTCTTACCCCTAAATTCAGCTGGTGATGGATCGTCATTCTACCAAATCGGCACAAGAGCACGCTTCATGCTCACAGCATCAAAAGCCCTGCCGATCAAGGAGAACATCATGGATTTCGACGCCGCCAAACAAAGGCGGGTTCTGCAGGCGCGCAGCTATGTCAGGCTAGCCCCCAATATTGTCCATCTCAACACCGTGCACGGGAATCACCAAGTCGCCCTCGAAGTCGAAGCCGGCATCGCCTCGCTAACCTTCTACGAGGGGAATCCTGTGCAATCGGCGGAGCTTCTGATGGCAGCCGCCGAAGCGGTGACGGCGCAGGACCGCTCGATCAAATCGGTCATTTTCGAAGGGCATCAGGCAAGCCTTCCCCGGCACATTTCAGGCATCGACGGAAGGCTCGATTCCGCGATCCTCTGGCAGTGGCCCTCATTGTGGCTGCCGCAGCTTTCCTATCCGCTGCCGCCGGTGCAGGAGATGACTGCGGGCCGCTACCATCCGCGCCGGCCGGCAAAACCGAAAGGCACGGTCTACCAACGCTTCATCCCCTGGCTGGAACGGGAGATCACCTTCAGGGTCGCCGACCACGAGACCGATCTTGCCGCCTTTCATCGCTGGATGAACGACGACCAGGTCAACACGATCTGGGAAGATGCGGGCTCAATCGACAAGCACCGCGAGATCCTGCAGGAGCGGATCGCCGATCCGCATGTGCTGCCGCTGATCGGCAGTTTCGCCGAGATTCCCTTCGGCTATTTCGAGGTCTACTGGGCCAAGGAGGACCGGCTCGGCCCCTTCTACGACGCCGACGATTACGATCGCGGCTGGCATGTCGCGATCGGCGAGCCCGCCTATCGCGGCAGGAAATGGATCAGCGCATGGCTCCCCTCGCTGATGCATTTCATCTTCCTCGACGATCCGCGCACCAGGCGCATCGTCGGTGAGCCGCGTGCCAGTCACGAGCAGCAGATCCGCAATCTCGACCGCTCGGGCTTTGCCAAGGTCAAGCATTTCGATTTTCCGCATAAGCGGGCGCTGCTGGTGATGTTGACCCGCGAGCGTTTCTTCGGCGACCATCTCTGGGTGCCGGCATCATGAACGACATGAGCGAGATGAACGGCAGCCCTCAGAAACGGCGGCGCCTTGCACCGGAAGACCTCGCCAGTCCCCAGCTTTTCAGGCTGCTGCTGCGGCTTGGACTGCCTGCCATGTTCGGCCTGTCGATCAATGCCGCGCATCACACGATCAACATGATCTTCGTCGGCATGATCGGTGAAGACCAGATCGCCGCGATCATGATCGTCCTGCCGATCCTCATGCTGATCGCCGCCTTCGGCGAAGGCATCGGCGTCGGTGTGGCGACGGAAGTCGGGCGGGCGCTCGGCGCTGGCAATCGATCGCGGGCGAGCACGCTCGCCTCGATCAGCCTTGCGGCCGGCGTCGTCTTCGGCGCAGCCAGTGCGGTCGCAATCGTCGCATTTCCATCTTTCCTGCTGTTTGGCGCCACGCCCGCCATCGAGCCGCTCGCGCAGCATTACCTCCTCATCATCGTGGTCTCGATCCCGCTGACGATGGCGCAGATCATTCTCGATTTCCTGGCGATCGCCGAGGGCAATGCCCGCTTCAGCATGTGGACGCTGGTCGCCTGCTTCGCGCTGAACATCATCCTCGACCCGATCATGATCTTCGGCTTCGGCCTCGGACTGCAGGGCGTGGCAATCGCCACCATCCTCTCCCAGCTCGTGGCGCTCTCAATCTACGGCGCCTATCATGCCAGGCGGCTCGGGACGGTCCGGCTGACGTTCGGCTGGCGGTTCGGCGACATCAGGCATCTCAAGCCGGTCCTTGCCGTGGGCGCGCCGACGACGCTGACGAGCCTCGCAACGGCGGGTGCAATCGCCATGATACTGTCGGTCGCCGGCACCTATCACGGTGAAGGCGGCATTGCCGGGATCGGGATCGCCTTGCGGCTGCTTGCGGTCGGCGCACTGCCGGTCATCGGCATTTCGCTCGGAGCCCAGTCCATCCTGAGCTTCGCCTGGGGCCGCGGGGATATATCGCGGGTGCTGTCTGCGGCCCGCATGCTCTCCGCCGTCACGAGCGCGGTCGGCGGCGCCTTTGGACTGACGGCGATCGTCTTTTCCGAACATCTTGCCTCGTTCTTCACCGACGATGCATCCGTGATTTCGATCGCAGGACAGGCGATCGTCGCGACCCATCTTCCCTTCCTGCTGTTCGGCCTCAGGCAAACCGTTCTGATCCTCTTCCAGGCGCAGGGCAGACCGAAAGCCGCCGTTGCCGTGGGCCTGGCGCAGAATGGTTATATGCTGTTTCCGCTGCTTGCGCTCTTGCCGCCCTTCTTCGGTTTTTCGGGCCTGCTCGGAGCAATGTTCCTCGCCTCTGCCCTGACCGGCCTGCTGTCGGCCGTCTGCCTGATGAGGACACTCAGCGCACTCCGGCAGCGCTCTGCCGACCATGTGGCTTCCATCCGTCCCTATCCCAGCTTTTGTCCATGAGAGGATGACCATGAACAAGTCGATCAACCCGCACGACCTTGGCGCCCATGCGATCGCCGACGATCTCTTTACACCTGTCGATCCGGCGGCATTCAACGCCGTCTCACCGCCGATCTTCCAGACGTCGCTCTTCACCTATGACAGTTACGAGGCGATGGAGGATGTCTTCGCCGGCCGCTCGCGCAACTACATCTATTCGCGCGGCGACAATCCGACCGTTCGCGAATTCGAACTGCTGATCGCCCGCCTCGAGGGCGCGGAGGACGGACGCGCCTTCTCCAGCGGAACGGCCGCCATCACCTCGACCATCCTCAGCCTCGTGGAAGCAGGCGACCGGGTCGTGGCGGTCCGCCACCTCTATAATGACGTCTATCGCCTTTTGGTCAAGCTGCTCGGCCGGCTTGGCGTCACGGTGGATTTCGTCGATCCCTCCGACCATGACGAGGTGCGCAAGGCGCTGCCGGGCGCCAAGCTGCTCTATCTCGAAAACCCTTCCTCCTTCGTCTTCGAGCTTCAGGACATCGTGGCGCTGTCGGCCATGGCGAAGGAGGCCGTTGTTACCACCGTCATCGACAATTCATGGGCGACGCCGCTCTTTCAGAAGCCGATCCAGCACGGCGTCGACATCGTCATTCACGCCGCCTCGAAATATCTCGGCGGCCACAGCGATACGGTCGCCGGCGTCGTCGTCGCCACGAAGGAGGCGATCGCCAGGATTAATGCAACCTCCTACCCCTATGTCGGCGCCAAGCTTTCGCCCTTCGAGGCCTGGCTCCTGCTGCGCGGCATGCGCACGCTGCGCGTCCGGCTCAAGGAGCACGAGCGCAGCGGGCTTCTGCTCGCCGGGCGGCTGAAACAGCATCCCGACATCGCCCGCATTCGCCACCCGGTCTTTCAGGACCATCCCGGCCGGGCGACGCTGTCGGGTTATGCCGGGCTCTTCTCCTTCGACCTCACGCCCGATATCGACGTCGCGCGCTTCGTCAATGCGCTCCGCGAAATCCGCCTCGGCGTCAGCTGGGGAGGACCGGAAACGCTCGTGGTCCCGGCCAAGGTGGCGCTGCAGATCCCCGACCGGATAACCACTTTCATCCGGTTCGGCGTGAGCGAACAGACAATTCGTTTCGCCGTTGGGCTGGAAGAACCGGAACTGCTTTGGAGCGACCTTGAGCAGGCGCTGCACGCCGCGCGGCGGTAAGATCCTGCCGATGTTCATGATCGGGGCGGTCGGGCTCGGTAATTGCCGAATGGCAATGCTGCTCCGCCGCCTTGATCATGAAATTAACAAGCGTCCGTGAGACGCCGAGTTCGGCGGCGATATCCTTCTGCGGCACACCGTTCAGGCGGTGGCGGACGAAGGCATCATTGGTACGCTTCGGCAGCGCTTCCAGCGAGGCGAGCACGTCGCGCAGGGTCTCGGCAGCGACCAACTGATCGAGCACGGTGGGGATGGGAGCAGTGATCTCCTGAACCTGGTCTATCGACCTATAGTTGTTCATCTGCTGGCGCTGACGGCGACTCTCGTCGAGTGCGAGATTATAAACCATGCGAAAGGCATAACCGATCGGGCAACGAATGTCGTCGGTTTTGACCCCATAGGCTTTGATGACTCCGTCCTGAAAGATGTCCTCGGAATATGATCTTGATTTGACAACGCTTTCAATCGTCTTGAGGAGTTTCTCCTTGTTCTCGATCATAGCGTTGACCACGGCATTGCCGTTCACATCACGATGCGATGCTCGCATTGTCCTGTACCCTTTTTACAAATGGAAAATCAGGCTCTGTCGTTGCTGCTCGGTTCGGTCCTGGCGCTCCTTTTTCGAGCGGAAGTGCACGATTTGATTGCAGTGTCTATTTTAAGATGATAACTAGAGTCAAGTTTAGATCGACCGGCTGAAGGCGAGAAAAAATGGGAAGTACAGTTGAGATCCTGACAGGCAAGGCGGAGCTCTGCCGCTCGATCTTGGGGGCCTTGCCCGACTGGTTTTCAGAACCGGAGGTCATCGAAGCGAGTGCCGCTACGGTCGAAGATCTGCGGGTGTTCGGCTATATCGAAGCGGACGTCGTGACTGCGTTGATGGCCTTGAAACCGCACCTGCCCGGAGCCATCGAAATCGCACTGATTGCGACGCGCCCCGAATATCACGGCCGCGGTGCCGGACGCCATCTTCTCGACGAGGCCGAACGCTTCGGCCATCAAGCGGGCGCCCGGCTGCTGACGGCCAAGACGCTCGCCCCGCGCGGCCTCGACGAACCGCAATTCGAGGCGACGCGGCGGTTTTATGACCGGAACGGCTTCGTCAGAGCGGAGGTCTTTGCCACGCTATGGGAAGAGGATCATCCGTGTCTGTTCATGGTCAAGCCGCTCGCTGCGGTCCAGGCAGGTGAGACCGCGCTTTGAGACGACGAGACTTTCTTCTTGGCGCGCTGGCAATGACCGGCGCGCCCACTATTACGCGCGCCGGCGATAGCGGCGTCGTTTCGCTCGATTACGGATTGGCATCGACGATGCTGGCAGTCGGCAGCGTGCCGCGCGCGATTGCCGCGCTCAGGAACTGGCCGGAATGGGTCGTCGAGCCGGCCATGCCGCCAGGCGTCGTCGATATCGGCACCACGTCGGAGATCAATCTCGAAGTCCTCACCAGTCTCCGGCCATCGCTCATCCTCAGCACACCGTTCCTGGCAGCGCTGGACGATAAACTCGCCCGCATCGCGCCGGTCGAAACCTTCACCGTCTATGCCGAGAACGGCGACGCGCTCGACCGCTCCTATGCCGAAACGCTGCGTCTCGGCGCGATGATCGGGCGGCGGCAGGAAGCAGAGGCGTTTCTCGCCCACGCCGATGCCAGGTTCGGCCAGTTGCGCGAGCGGGCGAGGAGCCTGTCCGCGCCTCCGGTCGCCGTCATCAACTTCATCGACCAGAGGCATGCGCGTATCTATGGCGGCCCCGGGCTTTACGGCGGTGCCATGAGACGCATCGGCCTTGAGAACGCCTGGAAGGGTGAGGCCAGCTACTGGGGATTTCAAACGATCGGCCTGGAACAGCTCGCCGAACTCGATGAAGAGACCCACCTCGTCGTCGTGTCGCCGCTGTTTCCGCCCGATGTCCTCACCCGACTTTCGGAAAGCCCGCTCTGGACCAGCCTTCCCTTCGTCAGGCGGCGGATCTCGGTCGTTCCAGGCGTGCTGATGTTCGGAATGGTCCAGGAGGCGCTGCGCTTTGCGACCTTGATGGTCGATGTTCTGGAGACTGCCGCCCGATGAAAGCCGAGTTTTCCCGCTTCGGCGCGCCCACACTCGCGGCGCTGCTGCTGCTTTCAGGCCTGGGCCTGGCTATCCTCGACGTCCTCCCGGCGCTGCCGCATCTGGAGGCGACAGGCGGTTACGACGCCGAGCACCTGCTGCTCCTCTATTCGACGCTCCCGCGCATGGCAACGGCGCTGATCACGGGAGCCGCCCTCGCACTCTCGGGCACGATCCTGCAGCAGGTACTGCGCAACCCCCTGGCCTCGCCGACGACGCTCGGCGTCTCGGCCGGCGCCAATCTGGCGCTGGTATCCGTGATGCTCGCCTTTCCGTCACTGACCGGATGGGGGCGCGACGCGATCGCGCTCAGCGGAAGTGCGCTTGCTGCCTTGGCCATCTTTTCGATCAGCGCCCGGCATGGGTTTTCGCCTTTTTCGCTCATATTGTCGGGCATGATCGTCGGCCTCTGGTGCGGCGCGGCAGCGGCCATCCTGGTGCTGATGAACGATCAATATCTTTCGGGGATCTTCATCTGGGGCGCCGGATCGTTGTCGCAGCAAAACTGGGCGATCGCGGCATCGTTGCTCCCGAAGGTGGCGCTGCTGGCGGCACTTGCCCTGCTGGCCACGCGGCCGCTGGCGCTCAGCCAACTCGGCGATGCCGGCGCGACCAGCCTCGGCCTGCCGATCAAATGGACGCGGGGCTTCACCCTGGCGATCGCGATTGCGCTGAGTGCTCTCGTCACCAGCGCCGTCGGCGTCATCGGATTCATCGGGCTGGTGGCCCCGCAGATCGTTCGGCTGGCCGGCGCAAGACGGATCCTCAGCCAATTGATCTGGTCGCCCGTTGCCGGTGCCGGCCTTCTCCTGCTGACGGATCAGGCGATCAAGCTTCTTGCTCCCGGCGACTTCGTGCCGACGGGGGCGGTGACGGCACTGCTCGGCGGACCAATTCTGATCGCTCTTCTGCCACGCCTTGCCACCGCCTCGCGCACGCTGCCCGGCGTGGCGTCGCCAGGGCCCGCGATCGACAACAGAGCGGCATCATTCGCCATCCTGCTCGCCGGCATCATCGCATTGGCGATTGCCGCGATCTTCTTCGGCCGCACACCCGACGGCGCCTGGGCTTGGCTACCGGCCGGCTCATGGGATGAAATTCTTCCCCTGCGACTGCCGCGGGTCGCCGCCGCATTCGGCGCGGGAACCGTGCTCGGCGTGACAGGACTGATCCTGCAGCGGCTGACCGGAAACGAAATGGCAAGTCCTGAGGTGCTTGGCGTATCGGCAGGGGCAACGCTCGGTGTTGCCGCCGCCATGTTTGCCTTTGCCGCACCGAGCCTGACAATCCAGCTTGCCTTCGCGGGCGGCGGCGCCCTTGCCGTGCTGACACTGATCTTCCTGTTGAGCGCTCGTTCCGGTTTCGGCCCGAACCGCGTGCTGCTCGCCGGCATCGCCTTCGGCGCGATCCTCGACGCCGGGATTGGCGTCGTTGCCGCGAGCGGCGATCCGCGCGGCTTGGCGCTGATACGCTGGATGGCGGGCTCGACCTATTTTGTCGACAATGCGGTGGCGGCAAGCGCGCTGCTGATTGCGCTCGCCTGCCTCATCGCCGCTTTTCTCGCCAGCCGGTGGCTTGCCCTGCTGCAACTCGGAACCGAGACGGCAAGCGAACTCGGCCTCAGGATCCTTCCCGCACGCGCAGTGCTGTTCGGGCTCTCCGCCATCATGACGGCGGCGGCGACACTCGTGGTCGGCCCCTTGAGCTTCGTGGGGTTGATGGCGCCGCACCTCGCCCACGGCCTCGGCCTTCGCCGGCCCGCCGCCCAGCTTCTGGCCGCCGCCCTCATCGGGGCGGCCCTGCTGGTCATCGCCGACTGGACGGGACGCATGATCGCTTTTCCCTATCAGATCCCCGCCGGGTTGATCTCGGCTCTTGTGGGAGCCCCGATGCTGCTGATCGTCCTGCGCCGGCGGACGTGAAGGCGTTCGTCTTTAATGGGAGGGCCTGAAACAACGCGGGCCTCATCACCGGCGCACGGCGGGACTCCACCGAATGGGCGCCTGTCCGGCAGCGGGCTGGCTTCGCCGCGGTGACGCCACGCTACGGGGATCATGCCCAACACCGGATTTGGGTCTGCAGCGCGGGAGCGTTTTCAAGAGACGCCACACCGCCTTCAGAGCGATGATCCAGTCAGAATTTCACGGTCGCAAATATCCCTGCTGCCGTACGAAGATGCCCGTCTGCACGGCGAACCGAACAACTCGCAGCGGTGACAACGAACGACTGTCGCCCACCAAGCCGTTGAGGCTTGGTGGGCGACAGGATGATCGGTAATCAAGGTCGGGGCTTAAACCGCCCCGTTCATCTCAACCGCCAAGCTCACCACCGATACTTCAGGGTGCCGGTCATGTTCCGGCCCTGGCCGAGGTAGCAGAAACCCTCTTCGCAAACCGTTTCTCGTTCATCGCCGATGTTGCGGATGTTGAAGGCTGCCGTCAGGCCCTCGTATTTCTTGTCGACAGCGCCGAAATCATAGGAGGCGGACGCATCGACATAGAAAGTCGCAGGATTTTTCGAGGTGTTGGCGACATCCGTCCAGGTCTCGCTGACGTAACGCATGCCGGCGCCAACCGACAGACCGTTGAAGGGATTGCTTTCCTGGAAAGTGTAGTTCGCCCACAGGCTCGCAATGTGGGTCGGGGTGATGGCCGGGGTCTTTCCGACGTTGTTGCCACCGGTGACTTCGGAGTCGTTGTAGGTGTAGGCCGCAATGATATCGAGACCGTCGGCGATTGCCGCGCGGGCTTCGAGCTCGATACCCTTTCCGGTCACTTCCCCTTGCGAGTCGTAGGCAAAGGTCAGCGGGTCGGCGAGCCTCGGCTTGTTCTGCTCGACGATGTGATAGGCGACGGCCGAAAGCAGGATGTCGGAGCCGGGAGGCTGGTACTTCACGCCGACTTCATATTGCTCGCCCTTCGTCGGCGGAAGAATTGTGTTGGCTGCCGACCTGTTGGTGACCGGATCAAAGGAGGTCGCGTAGGAGACGAACGGCGCGATGCCGTTGTCGAATAGGTAGAGTGCGCCGGCCTGTACGGAGAAGGCATTCTTGTCGACATCCTCCGAGCTGACCGTAGGCAAGGTCGAATCGCGTGTCTGGTTCACCCAGGTCTGCCGGCCGCCGAGGTTGAAGCGCCAGTTCCCGACCTCGATCTGGTCCATGGCGTAGATGCCAACCTGCCGCATATCGGCATCGGAAGCCAAGACATTATAGTCCGGCGTAGCGCCCGAGACTCCATAGGTCGGATTGGCGATATCGAAGTCAAATGCCGGATCGGCCGCTCCGGCGCCATAGCCAAAGCTCGACTTGAGATTGGTGTAGTCGAGCCCGAACAGCATCGTATGCGCAAGCGGGCCCGTATCGAATTTCGCCTCGAGCTGATTGTCGACCTGGAAAACGTTCATCTCGTCCCGGATCGCATTTGTGCCGCGATGCGCGACGGTGCCGGTCCAGCCGGTAACCTCGAGATAACGGGCCTTCAGATCGAGATGCGAATAGCGAAGGTTCTGCCGGAAGGTCAGGCCGTTGTCGAATTCATGCTCGAACTGATAGCCGACCTGCTGCTGCTTGACCTTCTGGTAGTCGTAGTCGGGATCGCTCTGCCTGATGTCGCGGATCCTGCCGTCCAAGGTCGTGATCGCGCCGACATTGGAGTCGGTCTCATCCGCCTGCGCCAGGCCGTATACCGTCAAGGACGTGGCCTCGTCGGGCTTCCAAGTAAAGGATGGCGCCAGCAGATAACGATCGTCGGTAATATCGAAATTGGTGTCGCCGCGGCGGGCGACGCCGACGATGCGATAGAGGAAATCGTCGTTGTCTTCGCTGATCGGCCCGCCGAAATCAAACATCCCCTGCACCCGGTCCTTGGTGCCGTAACTCATGCCGACTTCGCGTATCGGCTCCTCAGTCGGAAGCTTCGAGATCTTGTTGACGAGGCCACCCGGCGATCCCGAGCCGTAGAGAACGGATACCGGTCCCTTGATCACCTCGACGCGCTGCAGCTGATACGGATCGGTGCGGAACATGCCGTAATTGATGTAGGGTTGGCGCAATCCGTCACGATAGTCGCCGACCGTCGTGGCGTTGTAGCCGCGAATGTAGATCTGGTCGAAACGTGGATCGAAGCCGCTCGTTCCTGTCGTCACGCCGGCCGTATAGCGCACCGCCTCGATGACCGTCTGGGCGCCGCGCTGCTCGATTTCCTTCTCCGTGGTGACCGAGACCGAACGCGGCGTCTCGACGAGCGGCGTGCTGATCTTGGTCGCGCCGGCGCTGTTCTTGGCGGTCACCGATGTCCGATCAGTCTTGCTATCAGAGGCTGCACCCTGAATAACGATCGGTTCCAGCGTCGTCGCGGTATCGCTTGTGGCGGCACTCTGCGCAACGGCCGGCGACGCTGCCATGCCGATCAGAATGACCGCCGTCGTAGCAAACAGGCCCTCTCGATAAATTCGCGGTAGATTATTAGAAACATTCAAAAAAACAAGCGCCATCACTTGGTCCCTACGTCACAGATGCGCGCGGAACCTATGGAGCGAATTTGGCCTTGTCAACATAAGATGATTATTTTAGTCATCTTTAAGCGATGGGCCTGCGCGTGCGACCCTCGCGAATAGGTTGCAGGCAGTATCACGCTCAGCGACGGATGGCCCGCCGCCGAGACGGCGAGGGAATAGACAGCGCTTCAGCCGGACGGCGAACGTCATTTATGAATCCAATGGGTCGACTGATGGAGAGAGATGCGTGTCGGAGCTTTGAGTATTAGCGACAGCACCGAGCGCCCTGCAAAGCGGGAAATTGCGTCACACGATGGCCTGGGCACCGCGGGACCGACTGCCCCACGACCGAGTGTTCCGCTTTCCGACCGATGCGACTGGCGGCGCTCGTAACCGACGACCGGCCTGCACTCCCTCACCTGCCCGGCCGCACAAGCAACGGCGCGATATCGATGGTGTCGTCAAGCGGGGCGGTCGGATCCTCGCGGTTCCGGGCGACACCGAGGCCAATCTTGAAATTATTACTGGGTACCTTCGTCAACTTGAAACCGGGGTTCGGCAGATCCTGCGTCCATTCCGGCACCAAGTTGATGCCAAGCCCACCAGATTGTAAATAGACACCCGCAAAGATAACATTCAAGATCTCGGTCGTTTAGGGTGCGGTACCGTTGATCTAACGACAGCCAAGCAATCCGCGTCTGCCAAGAGCGATCTTGCCGTGGCCGGCAGCATGGCCATATAAGGCGCGATGACGTCTGATTCAAAGATTTTCGTTGGCCTGAGACCAACGCGAAACAAGCCGGCCGAACATCGGGACACAAACGGCCCGAGGTGCCAATGGGATGGATGCGACAAACAAGGCGTCCATCGCGCCCC
>Ga0123341_1000045_pt1 | contig 52577 bp, 52 predicted proteins | sample Turbeapinknodule_FD_89959 | JGI IMG/M metagenome (GOLD analysis project Ga0123341, IMG submission 89959) | Root nodule microbial communities of legume samples collected from Mexico - Turtle bean Mexico pink nodule | ecosystem: Host-associated > Plants > Roots > Nodule | place: Mexico: Nepantla...
CACGCACGAGTTGGTAGTTTCGGCGTGAGGGGGTGTGTTGGAGATCCCACATCGACTAGAGATTAGAGCCTTTCATTGTATATAAGTGGGTGCAAACCTCAACCTCATGAGCCGGTTTTATGGGGCTGAGCTAGGCTTAAAGTCCACTTTGTAATATGGTATCAGAGCCATTTTGAGCCTATCCTAGCGAGTGTTTGTGATGGGCCTATCGTGCCACCCGCTATCGGGCCGCTATCGGACCACCCATAATATATAGTCTCACGCACGAGTTGGTAGTTTCGGCGTGAGGGGGGTGTGTTGGAGATCCCACATCGTCTAGAGATTAGAGCCTTTCTTTGTATATAAGTGGGTGCAAACCTCAACCCTATGAGCCAGTTTTATGGGGTTGAGTTAGGCTTAAAGTCCACTTTGTAATATGGTATCAGAGCCGGGTTGATCCTATCCTAGCGAGTGTTTGTTGGGTTTATCAGACCACCATCCATAATATGTTATCTCACGCACGAGCTTCTATCTATCACTCTCGGCGTGAAGGGGGTGTGTTGGAGATCCCACATCGACTAAAGATCATTGTATATAAGTGGTTGCAAACCTCACCTCATTGAGCCGGTTTTAGGGGGTTGAGTTAGACTTAAAGTCCACTTCTTAACATAAGATTTTATAGATATTGTTAGATATTTCATATTTATGTAATGGGCATATGTTTATTTTCCTATATAAACATAACCCTATGTGTTTATTAATATACACAAGAGATTTATCCTATTCTTTCTTTTTCTTTATTAAAGTTGAACTTGCTCTAGTGATGATTTTAAATAGAAAGGCACAACTCAATCTGATGGGGCACATTTTCTCAAAATAAGCTTTAAAATCCAAATATGTCTTCTATCACTTATACGTAACTTTGATCACAAATTAGAACAGGATTATTCAACTCAAATCTCTTTGGTGCAAGGTCACAGTATATGTCGAAGCAGTTTAAAATTGCATTTGTAGGGTTAGGGTTTAAGGTTTAAATAACTGTAATAAATATAAGCCAAAACAAATAATACAGGTCACCTTTCAGGCTATTGAATTCAAAATATAAAACACAATAATCCTTGCTGAGGAAACTCAATGGAGTTAGCTGGGAGTGGGGAATTACACAAGTAGACGACGTATAATTCTTATCATACCATCATAAATTTACCCAAACATGTAAAAATTACTAATAAGTGATCATTTTATTAAAATAAAGCACTTTTTCTTTAAAAAAGTTTAGACAAATAGATCTATTGTTTAGCCATTTAGTTGGTTTTACAAAATTTATGTACCTTAGCCCAGGGAGGCAGGCCAACATCCACAATAGGTTCACCATCCTGTTTAACTCCTAGATGATAAGAGTTTGAATTGACAAGAAATTCGGGCATGTAGAAGAACTCAGGTATTAACTCCTTCACATCACTAGTATTTGTAAGGCAATTTCTGTAGGTGCTCTCAATGCTTTGAAAAAGACGGTCAGCATGATCAAATTTACCACCCTGACAACACCAATAAAAACGCAAAAGAAAAATTAATCATGATGTGTAGTAAATATAGCAAAACTGAAAAAACAGAAAGACAATAGAAAGAAATTGACAATAGACACAGAAGGCAAAGAACGTAGCTCTTAGCTGTCATACTTAAGCACCACGAAAACAAAAGATTCATACAAAAAGGTATACACAAAGTCATTGTAAATAGAGATTATTGGTAATTAGGAACAAATAACCCTAGAATCATCACATTCATTCCATTAGATTTTATTTCCTTTTTAAAGAGAATGCAATTATTAACTATAAAATAATTGAAACTTTAATTAGCATGATTGCTATTACTAATACTTTTCTTCATTTCCTCTCATTATTCAAGTTGATATCAGAGCTCTTGACATTGGAGGCTGTGTTTCGGCTATCACCATCCTTGAATGGTATAGAAAAGTGTCTCCCATAGTGACGATCACATCGACAACAATCATGTCACCAATCAGAAATACCATGTGCCACCACTGTTTGTAGGTTCTGCATCATGCTCCAACTGTTACCACCCACCACCACCACAAATAGGGTCACAAAGACCCTTCAAGTACATTCGAAGTTTGCCTTTTTTCCTCAATGGCCAAGGTGAATTCACTCTTATGGGCCTAATGATCTTCCAAAGGTAGTGGGTACCAATTGGTTTGACGAGGAAATTTATTTGAAGTGAAGCTAGTACATTTGGAGGATTCTAAAAGGAGAGTCAAGATCAAACCACATCAATAGTGCAAGATCAGAGTCAAACAACACTAATTTTGAGAGTTGGGATAGTTAAGATTCATTTATCATGACTGGATGTGACATTCCATGGTACCTAAGATAAGATAAAATTATATATTTTATGCCTCTGCTAAAGAAGTTTTGGAGAAATGGACCAAAGAACAAGGTAGGGTTATTCCAGAAATGAAAGTGGACTAATTGTCCTGAAGGAAATCCTTCTATACATGAAAGAAATTAAAGAAATGATGCGGGACATCAAAAAGAGTGATAAGATGTCAGAGGTAGGAGAGAATATGGTAAACGAGGAGGAAAAGAAGGAAGAAAGATCAGGGAACAGTAACAAATCTTATGAGGAAGACGAAAGAGAGCTGAAACCGTGGGCAAGAAGGGTGGAATTACCCATCTTGGAGGGGGCAGATCCGATGGAAGAGACAATAAGCGACGAAGAAGGGAATGTTAATACGTATCAGAATGCCTCTTCCAAATTTTATATAAAGGAGGCACAGGAATAACAACACGCACGAAGAACTACAAGGGAAGAAATGGGCAGGCCTCTTTTAGTTTGGCTAGCAATGTATATAAGGAATCTTCCAAAACAACAAGGGATGTCCGGTCAGGAGGGAGCACAGAGCACTGGAGAGGGATCAAGAAACAGGGTATCTCAGACCCTTCCTTATCCAAAATATGTTAGAAGGAGGAATGTTTCTCATTGCGGAAGTGCTTATGGTTCAAAGAATTGGTGTCTTGATAAGAATTTGCAAGTGGTTATTTGTTCGAAAGATGAGGGAGTACCTAAGGAAATGAAACAAAGTGAGATGGGCGAAATTGTTGAAAATGTGGAAGAAGGATACAAGGGGAGGGAGTGTAAGGAGATGCAATTAGGGCCCCTAATCAGTTCAAGAAGCATTAAAGTATGAGAATTGAGTTCAAACCATGAATGAAGAGATGGTGAAAAGAACCCAACATGGGAAGTTGATAGGCCACTAAATCAAAAGGAAATAGGATACAAATGAGTTTATAATGTAAAGTATAAATCTAATGGCACATTAGACTGTTACAAATCAAGGTTGGTTGCTAAAGAATATACTGTTAGAATCATTCTCTCATTGGAGGCCTATTTTGGTTGGGAATTCCAACAATTTGATGTGAAAAATGCTTTCCTACATACACATTTAGAGGAAGAATTCTACATGGAAATCCCTCCAAGTTTTAGGTCTTTTGAAGAGGGGAATTAAGAGTCCAGGTTGAAGAAAGCCTTTTACGAAGTCAAGTAGTCACCCAATGCTTGGTTTGATAGACTCATTCAGGTTATGATCTCCATGGGGTATAGCTGACACTGTTCATGAAGCATTCCCCAAAAGGTAAACTTACTTTACTCTTGGTCTACGTTGATGATGTGATTGTTGCAAGAGATGATGAACATGAAAAACAAATCTTGAAAGAAAAGCTTGTTACTAAGTTTGAAATGAAGAATCTAAGAAAATTAAAGTACTTCCTTAGGATAAAAGTAGCTTACTTGAAAAAAGGCATCTTTATCTCCCAAAGAAAGACGACTGGAGTTCCTATGGAACAAATCCATATAATTGGAAGTGATGAAGGTAGATCTATTGTGAATATCAAAGACCTGTGGGGAAGCTCATTTACTTAGCTAACACCAGATCTAACATAGCTTATGTTGTGAGTGTAGTTAGTCAGTTTATGTATAATCCAAGGGGGAGACATTTACAAGTGTTGAACAACATCCTTCAATATTTGAAGGCAGATTATGCAGGGTTTCTTGGGTGGAAATTTGTGGACTTAGAGAAGTAAGAAACAACACGTTGTTGCAAGGTCTAGTGTGTGAATTGTTAAGGTTGAGAATTGTTATGTGAAGAGTCTATGATTTTTTAATGTGATAGTAAGTCAGCTATTAGCACTAATCATAATCCAATTCAGCATGATACGACCAAACATATAGAGATAGATCAACACTTTATTAAAGAGAAATTGCATAGTGGCCTTATCACTACTTATGTCCCATCTGGGCTTCTGTTGGCAGACTTGTTCACAAAAGATCTTCCCACTAAATGATTTCATGATCTCACATGCCCTTGTTTGGCTGAAAGTGGAAAGAAGTTACTTCTCCTTTGGGTCAAACTATATTATGAACATGCTATTAGTCATAAACTCCCCTATATATATGTGTCACCTATATATTTGTCATCTTATTAGATTAAAACAAGCAGTTCCAGTCCAGTACTAAACTTAATTCTCAGAATAAATAAGTACTTATTCTTTTAAATCACATCATAATATATGAAAGTTATGGTTACTTACCTAAACATTATACAATTATTATCTTTCATTATATTATTTTCTATAAAAAAAGGGGTAAGGAAAACTGTAGCACAATGATTGCAGGACACTTCTTGCTAGACTAAAAGTAGTAGGTAAAATTTTTTAAAATAAAGTGTTCTAATAAAGCACTTCGTGTGATACCTGTAGATTACGGTGAAGAGATGTAAAGGGCTCTAATCTAAGAAGGTAATAAAGCACAATGCCCATACTTGAGTAATGAGATCCATAGTAGAAACTGCATCAATAGATAAACACCAATACATGAGACTAAGTTATCTATCCATATATATTTCATAAATAAAGCATCACTACAAATCTTAGATTAAAACAGACTAATTACCTGGGTATATCAGGGTCACAGAAATTACGGTATCTATCTTCAAATACCTAAATATAAGAAGCATACAATAAGGTCTGATATACACCAAGTCTGATATAAAAAAAAAAATAGATCAAACTGATTTCTATTTTAAACACTAACCTCAAATCGTTTAGTATCAAGCGCTCCAACAGGCTTTGAGAGATCTCGAAATGTAGATGATTTGTTAAAATCAAGAACCTCTGATGAGTGGTCAGCCAAGACCCAAGGAAAAACGGGATATTGGGTCAAATCATTGTAAGATCTTCCAGTAAGTGTATTGAGAATCATTAAATACTCAAAGTTTGTTATCTCCCTTTTCCTCCAGTTTTCTCTGGCAGTTTCTGCCATTTCCTGTGCCACTCGCCGATCAACAAAACTAATAGATCCACTCTTGTCCTTTCCACTTCCTTTGGGAAATGAAAATTCGTTTCTTGTAGTGACTATCAAGTTTCCTATATCTTTTGCATCCTTCAGTGATGCAAAGTTTAAAAACACTGGGGCAACTGAATCACTAAAGAAAATCTCTATTGCAGTGAATCTGAGCAAATACCGTGTCCAATGAACAGCTTTTATCTAATATGATCATAATGAGACAAAGAATCATCCAAAAGAAAAGAAAAAAAGGATATCAATATTCAATTAGCATAGTGCAAAAGAACATGCAAAGAAAATGATACCAGCAAACCAACCTTGGCTACACTCCATCTTCGATGTCGTTTAACACATCTCATAAGTTTAGTAGGTCCATTTCCATTTATCAGTTCTACATGACCAACTGCTGTTCCCTTTTGAGGATCCATACCAGAAACAGGCCACTTATATGATCTTTGTTTTATATCAGACTTGGTGAGATCAGAATTAATTGAGGCATCAAAGTTTCTAAAAACAGATGACCCACCAGTACCCTCTACCAAGAATTGAGCAAAGAAATGTAAGACATTTTTCATCACTGCCAAATGACCAGCTAATTTTCTCTTTGGGGTGACAAGAACACAAGGAATCGATACAAGCACCTGAAAATTAAAATTAGGCATATCAGCAATACGTTTCAGACTACCTTTTTAATACCAAGAGACCATATTCCATCATACCACATACCTCACTAGCTTCTGTTTCAGGAGTAGAGGAAGTATCTTTTCGTTCTTGCACAATATCCTTTCTGTCACTGACATCTTTGATTAAGTCTAAGGATTGACAGTCTGAATGATCACCAGGAGTTTGTGTCTTCTGTCCACTTATATCAGTATTGGCTTCATTTATGTCCAAAGTTCCCTCATCAGTTATTTTTCTTATCCCTTTCAGTAAGAGTTGCTTCATTTGGTCAGGTATATTACCCACAAAACCATGATTACTTTCATTAATAGGAGTAGCAACCCCACTACCAGTGGAAGAAAGAGGACTACATAGATTTTCGTCAAAGTGGTAATTTTGCCTTAGTTTTGGCCTGCGTCGCCATGTATCTTCTATCTTATCAAGTTTCCAGTGTGTTACAACGCAATTTGGAAAAGGTTTAGCAGACCATGGACCCCTCTCATCAATTAAAGAACGAAACATGTGTATCCATTTTTCCTGTATAAAAGCAACCCTAGTTTTTAACAAGCTGATTCAATTTAACATATTTTATAAAGGAAAAAGCAGGGTTCAAAAATACATAAATGTATTTTATGCTTACCGCGACATTTTGCTGCTTTTCCTCATAAGTCAGATTGAATTCAGCTAATCTGCTATCATCTGAAGCAAGAACAGAGTTCAAGCTGCTTTGTATATCATCTTCAAAAGCTTTCTTGCTGCTAGATTCTCCGGAGTTCTCATCTACTCTAGAATGAAGTTCCTGTATCTGTTGAGTGCGGTCCATTTTAGATGCCTTAATATATTTAGCCTCCTCACTGACCTGGAAAATTAAAGGCATCAAACAAAAACACAATGCCTCATGCAACAGAACATTCATTAACCATAGCCAAGTTGAATAATATTTCACTCATATTTAAGATGCCACCATGGTATAGAATGGAAAGAAACTAACAGTGAACAAAATTTAAATTAAGCAAAATAGATAATCAAGTATGAACACATTGTATCCATTATTTGACTAAAGGTTTTCGAGGAATCATCTTAATCAGTTTATAATAGACAATCTTCAAATAAGTTACAAAATCAGCTAATAACTTACAAAACAATTGATGAAATTTCACATGAACCAATGGGTTAATTTTGAACCCATAGCTTTGAAATGCCTATGATAAACATCATCCCAAACATGATAAACAACAAGTTGTTTGGACAGGTCCCGAACTCAAAAACAACAATTTCCATATGCTTGGTTCTGGAATGAAAAATTTATGGCATCAACACTCTAAAGGTTGCACAACACAACAGGAGTAGAGAAAGAAATGGACAGTTCCTTCAGTAGAGCTTCAATCCATAAAATTTCAGTAAAAGACTGCGCTAGACTTTGGTACTCAACTTTAGTGTTGGAACGAGCAATAACAGTTTACAAGACCACCATGAAGTGAGATCAGGGGCCAGAAAAACTGCTGATTCAGAAGTGGACTTTCTACCATCAACATCGGAGGCCCAGTCAGCATCATGACACAAGGCAATAATAGAAAGGGGCTTAGAAGCAAAAGCAGGTTGCATACGAAGACCATGACAAAAGGTACCTGTTGCATAATTAGGAGATAATTATTCCATAATTAGTGCAGATTTTGTTTTCTATTTATTAGGATAGATTTAGTATCTTTTGGTGATTTGATTGGATTTGTATAGCTTTAATTACCTATATTTTTTGTTTTAATTACCTATTATTTTCTTCCTTAATTAGATTATAAACGTATACAAAAATATATTCAATCTTTTTCTTTCAACTTGGTATCAGAGCTCTCGATCTGGAAGACCCTGCTTCTACAATTATTTTCTTTCTTTGGGCAGCCTTCATTGCTGCAACAATTTTTTTTTCTAGGCAGCCTTCATTGCTGCAATTATATTTTGTGGGCAACCTTCATTGCTGCAAATGTTTTTCCTTTTTCTCCATTAACCACCACCTTGCACCGTTGACCACCGCCGGAAACTGCTGCCGACCACCAGAAAATTTTTACAACTAATTTTTTTTTGTGTGAACATGACCAAATTTTGCCAATCTGCAAAAACTCAGTTGGTTTTGAGCTCTCATGGAATCCCTTAGTAAGACATCTAGCACTTGTTCCTTAGCTATGAGCAGTAAGAGTTCTAGTTTCTTATCATTTAATACTCTAGTACTGCAAATATTTGAATTATAGACTTTGGTGTTCTTGATCATATGACACCTCATTCCTCTTATTTTTCATCCTACACAGGTTTATCTAGTAACAAACATATTATTGTGATTCATGTTCCCAAACTATCTAATAGCCTCTTGTTTATTCAAAAGGTTACCCAATATTTAAATTATGCAGTGGTATTTTTTCATTCTCATTGTGTTTTTCGAGATTTTGCCACGAGGAAGACTATTGGAATTGCTAAAGAGCAGGGTGAATTATATTACTTATAAAAAAAGAAAATAAAAAGTGTTATACTACAAGCACACACTTCTAATCTTCAACAAGCCCCGAGTCTTGGTCATCCTCCATTTAGTACCCTAAAGTCCATATTTCCTGTTTTATTTACAAAAGTATCTATTGAGTCTTTTCATTGTGATTTTTGTCAGTTTGCTAAACACCATCGAACAACTTTTCTTCCCAATGGAAATAGAAGTTCTAAACCTTGTATCCATTTTGATGTATGGGGACCTTCACTTCACCTATTCCTAATATCTCGGGTGCAAAATGGTTTGTTTGATTTATTAATGATTGTACTCAGGTTACTTATTCCTCATGACAAATAAGTCTAAAGTTTTTCACTTATTTATCAATATTTACTTAATGGTTCAAACATAATTTGGAAGCCCAATTAAGAGATTGTGTTCTAGTAATGGAAGAGAATATGTGAACCAAAACATTTCCAATTAACCTGTCTGAACACCCCTCAACAAAATGGGGTTCCAAAAAGAAGAATTTGTCATCTTCTTGAGGTTCCTAGTGTTCTACTCTTCCATGTATCTGTTCCTAGATCTTACTAGGGGGAAGTAGTCTTGACTACCACTTATTTAATTAATAGATTATCTTCTCGAGTTCTAGAAGGTGTTACTCCTATTCATCTTATGACCACATTCTATTCTTTTATTCCCATTTTGACTAGTCTTCAAAATCGTGTCTTTGGTTGTCCTACTTTTGTCCATGTTCATACTCCTTATCGGGGTAAGTTAGATCCTCGCACCATCAAATGTGTCTTCATCAGTTATACCCCCAACAAAAAGGGGTACACTTGTTATCACCATCAAAGTCGTAAAGTCTATGTTTCCAAGAATCTCACCTTCCATGAAATAGTCTTTATTTCCTAGTTCTCAACTTCAGGGAAAGAGTATTCAAGAAGTTGAGGTTCTTGAGTTGCCACCTTTTCCTTTGTTGCAGGACTTCATTCTTAGGGAGGATGACAAAGACCCTGCACCAACATCATTACCAAAGAAGAATAATGAGGACAAATATTTTGAGAAACAATATCAACGAAGGCAACAAGAACCCATTCTGGTCGAACAACAACATCAATTGTCTAAACTCATACCCATGAGACTCTTGACAACACCATAAATATTGCTTTTGAAACTAACCTAAATGATTTATCTATTGCCTTGAAATAAGAACAAAAATCTTTTGCCAAATATCCTATATCCCAATTTGTGTCTCCAGAAAAACATTCTATGCAACACTAGAGTTTTCTTTCAGCTATTGAGTCTATCAGAATCCCTACATCAGTACAAGAAGCCTTAAAAGATGAGAGTTGGAATCGAGCCATGAATGAATAAATGAATGCATTAGAAAGGAATGAAACTTGGGAGACCAAAAGATAAGAAGGCAATGGGTGGTAGGTGGATATACACAGTTAACTATTAGTTTGATGGCACACTTGATTGGTATAAGGCAAAGTTGGTTGTAAAAGGGTACACCCAAACCTATAGGATCGATTATGCGAAAACTTTTGCTCCAGTGGCAAAAATGAATATAGTCAAGATTATTCTTTCTTTGGCAGCGCACTTTGGTTGAGAGATGCATCAATTTGAAGTTAAAAATGCCTTTTTGTGAGGCTTGGAGGAAAAACTATACATGGAGATTCCACCTGGTTATGGTGTCACTAGTGAAGGGAATAAGGTGTGGAAACTTAAGAAGGCCCTGTATGGTCTTAAACAATCACCACGTGCTTGGTTTGAAAGGTTTACTCAAGCTATGGTATCTTTCGCATATCGACAAAGCAAAGGTCACCATACTCTGTTTATAAAGCATTCTCGGGATGGTAAACTCACTCTACTTTTGGTCTATGTAGATGATATGATTATTGTAGGTGATGATGAGATTTAAAAACAAACTTTGAGGGAGAGACTAGCTACTCAATTTGAAATGAAGGATCTTGGGAAGCTTAAGTACTTCCTTGGGATAGAGATTGCTTACTCTAGATAGGGCAACTTTATTTCACAAAGAAAATACACCCTTGATCTCCTCAAAGAGACTAGTAAGTTAGGGTGTAAAACCACTGGAGTACCAATAAAGCAAAATCATAGGATTGAGAATGATGAAGACAATCCATAGGTGGAGAAGACAGAATATCAAAGACTTGTAGGAAAACTTATCTATCTATCACACTGGGCCAAACATAGCCTATGCAGTTACTGTAGTTAGCCAATCTATGCATGATCCAAAAGAAAGACACTTGCAGACAGTAAATAGAATTATTCAGTACTTAAAAGCCTCTCCCAGAAAGGATTATTGTTCAAAAAAGGGGAAACTTATCCATGAAAGTATATGTTGATGCTGACTATGTGGGATCAATTGTTGATAGGAGATCCACTACAGGTTATTGCATGTTCTTAGGTGGAAATCTGGAAACATGGAGGAGCAAGAAACAAAATGTAGTTGCAAGATCAAGTGCAGAGGCAGAATTTAGACTGACATTTCATTAATAAGTAGTTGGATAATGGTCTTATAGTCATCAAGTACATTCCTTCAAAACTCCAATTGACAGATATGTTCACCAAGGGACTTCCCATAAAGCATTTCAAAGATCTTACTTTCAAGTTAGGAATGATAGATATACATCCACCAACTTGAGGGGGAATATTGCATAATTACGAGATAATTATAACATAATTAGTGTAGATTCTGTTTTCTATCTATTAGGATAGTTTTAGTATCTTTTGGTGATTTGATTTGATTTGTATAGCTTTAATTACCTATTATTTTTTTCCTTAACTAGGTTGTAAATAGTCTTGTTGATAAAAAGAATCTCCACGGGAACCATATTTGAGACAAATTCGGAACTGAAAAAGCAAATCTACCACCACAGCCTCGACTGCAAGGAGGGGTGGTCTTGGATTGGATTTTTCAAAATCCAATGTAGATCTAATCTAGATCCAATAAAATGGATTGGATTTAAGATCCATAAACATTATAACTAGATCCAATTTATTTGGATTTTTTTCAATCCATTTAAAATAGATTAAATCCACTTTATCAATAAGAATAAATTCTTCTCGATTTGGACCCTGGCCAAATCAGCTTGACATGGGCCCGGTTCGACTCAGATTGACATGGGCCCGGGCCAACTTGGCTCAACATGGACAAGTGTCGACTCGAATCGAAATAGGATGGGGCCAACAAGGCTTGACATCGTCCCGACCCCACTCGGGCCGACTTGGCTTGACATCTTCCTGAGCCGACTCAGCTCGAGCCGACACAGTCCAGACCAGGCTAGGCCAAGTCAAAATCTAACCCAAAATCCATTTTGGATAATCCAAAAATATATCTAATTTATATCTAATCCATATCCAATTAAATGGATTGGACGTAAAGTCCAAAAAATATGGATTTGGATTTGAGATAAAACCATTTAAATGGATTAAATGTAATATGGTTTTGGATAACTATGGATTGGATTTGGCCATTTGGATTTTTTGCCCACCCTTAAGTACGACCTTACAACCTTGGAGCCATATCATTTTTAGATAACTGAGTAATTAACCAAGGGATGAATGATTTTCTTTTGAAAATGATTTCTACGAGATTCATGAACAAGAAGAAGGGCCTTAACCTGCGTCATTGGAGGTGTTTCAAATTTAATTTCAATAACAGAAATCATAGGGCATAATCTTATGGAAGAGCTTCAAGATTAGCGTCCACGTACGCATCATTCATGACAAGACAACCAATTCTAGGCAGAACATCTACAATGGACTTGATTTTCCCCAAGAACACCCTCATGGACTTCTTGTTAAGGGAATGGGCATGAAGATAAGTGCGCAATTGTCTTGTTCTACCTTTGGTTTAAGTAGAGAAATGATCATGGATTTGTTCCCAAACCTTGTATGAGTGAACAACTCCAAGAACATATGACAAGATGGTCTTGGACAGAGTTGATTGAAGCCAAGAAAGCAAGATTTGGTCTTCATATGCTGGATTAATAATTCCAGAGGCACAATCATCTTCAAAGAGAAATCTTGAAGGTATCACAAGATTAACAACAAACCTGTGCGGTTTATGAGACTTAATAGCAGGTTCAACCTGTTGCTTCCAAACAAGATAATTGGAATCACCAAGTTTTTCGTCTACGGAGTTTGGAAGAAACTGGGAAGGGGATGGGAGGGAGCTTGAATTGACCATTGTGGATCAATCACTGGCTCTTGATACCATAACACAATTTGGTATGTAAAAGATAGAGAGAAAGAGATTCAATATTATTTCATTCATAACTGTATAGTGAAAGAAAACCAATATATAGCCTTAAGAATAAAGTCTATATACAGTTCAAACAAAACAAGAAACAAAAACAGCAGAAAGCAACAAACAGCCAAGCATTTTGTTGAAAACAGTTAACTGCATGTTTACATTATACAATACTAATACACTCACATAAAAGGAGAGAAGAAAGTAACAAGGAAATAGATGTAAGTATTTAAACTATATTTTCAGACATACTGCTGTCAGAACACGATCCTTTTGTATTAAATTTTGAATGGACGATGCATCTTTTGAGTTGTAGCTAGGATCCGAGGCATCATCTCGGCTTGCAATGCTAGTAGCAAGCATTGATTTTCCAATATTAACCGTCTCCCTTATCAAATGTGATAAAAGATGGAAACGAACACCGTCATCCAATGTTCCATACTGTGACCTAACAAAAAGCAGTGTCCTACAAACATCCAAACCAGAAGTTAATTTTTAACAATGTAATCATGAAACAAGAGAAATCACTTTGACCCTGCTTTTTATAGAATTTTGCGGCCAGAAACACACCATGCGGCATTTCAGTCAGCAGGAAATATTTCTTTAATTGGAAACAACTTCCCACCATGAAAAACACACATACTTTAATTTTGTGTAGTGGGTGCAAAAGGTATAACCATGTTGTAAGTATTCAGTAGAAATGTTACCAGATAATAAGTTGCAGCCTGCTTTTGCTTTGCTCGTCATCAGCATTTAAAAGGCAAGGTAAAAGTGAGATAAACTGGTGGACACACCGTGATGCCCTTTCCAGAGAAGATTTACATAAATACAGAATAAGAAGGCGATAAATAATTCTAGGACACCTCTCTCCTCGTAAAACCATAGCTTTATCAACATTTTTGTTAGGCTTAGCAGTCAAAGCAGTACTAATCCCTCCTGCTACAACAACTGCAGCCACTTCAGCAGCAGGAATGTTTAACGACTCAACCAAACCACGTGCCCTTTGACCAAGAGATGGTCCTGCCAATGCTGATGATTTAGATAGCATATTGTTGGAACCTTTACCATTCATCTTGCTGATAACAACCCACAATTTGTCATAAAGATTCCACCACTTATCCTCCATTGTATCATCTTTTGGTATTGGCTGCTTAGAATTCGGTGATTTACTGAAAGTGTACAGAATCAAATTGTAAAAGTAGTTTACATCATGCATCAACTAAATTTTTTTTTTCATTGGGGAAATAGTGCCATGGGGAACAAGGATAAACATTTTCATACCTAGACGTTTGAATGTCAGCTTCTTCTATCAATACTTCTTTTAAGGCAGTACTGTACTCCTTGTGTTGTTCCATTTCCAAATCAACATGAAAATCAAAGTCACTTCCAAGAAACTGTAAGAAAAAAAAATAGAGCTCTTCTAAAACATATTAAATAGGTTAAAAACATCAGTTATATTTTGAAATCAAAATAAGATAGAATACCTATATACTATTAAACACAGGACAATTTTATTCTGCAGGCTGAAAGGTTTTTATTGAATATTATCTTGAAATGTATATATAATATGAAAATGAAGTGTGGAGAAAACTTGAATTTACTTCATTTCTTAGCTTCAAACATATAGGGTAAGAACCCGTTGTTATTTTCCGGACTTGTCCATCAAACCTTATTAGCTGTCCAACACTTTTATTGCAGCAGCATAAGGATTTAGAAGAAAATGAGAGTTCAATGTTCCGATGTGCACTTGTGGCTCCTAGTGTGCGGTTGAATAACTAGCTTTCATACCACAGTTCTTCTTTTGGCATATTTATATGTCACCCCAATTTGATTTTCTTTTTATTCATAATGCTTTAGTAAGGAAATTTCACCCTCCACACATAATGTAAAATCAAATTTTATCAATACAAAATGAACAATTCAAACAAAAAAGAAAATACAGGCAAACCTATTACCGGGAGTTCTTTATCAAGTTCAGATATCAGCATCTCATCAATTAATCTCAGAAGGTATAGGGTATTGTCTCGACAGGGTTGTGAGATGAAAATACTGTCCACAGCAGCTGACAGCTCTACTAGATTCTGAATAAAATCCTCATATATATCACGAAGAAAATATCTATATGAATGGCCACCCTACAAGGATTTTTTTAAAACCAAATCATCCCTTGAATTAAAAATAAGATATTATAACTATCATAGACACATTCTTGCATCATTAAAGTGAATAACATAAAGGTGTAGTCAGATTGTCAACGTACTTCCTCGAAGTGCATAAGAAGGAAATTGACTGTCTCTTCCATCTGTTGCCAGCCACCTTTTACAGAATGCAAATAGTGACAGAGAACAAGGGAATACAAATTCCGCACCAAGAGCAGCTCATCCATTCCAATTTCACCTTTATCAGGTAATTTGGCATTATAATCTTTTAACACATCAAGCTTCAGAGATGATGTTAACCAGGCATTCCACCCATATTCCTATTAACAATATTATCAATTAGAAAACAGTTTTTTCAGTTGTTAACACTCAAGAGGACCTTTCAGAAACCATACCATAAAAGCTTCAATATTTGAAGCATTTGAATCAAGAAGATTGAGTAAATCTCTGATTATTTTCATTCTTGCTGATGCATTCTTGCAGCCAGACAGATATCTGAAAATCAGAGGCAACATTTGAGGAAGTAAAAAATGACTACCCTTGCTTCTGACCCTCTCCAAGTGGTTATTTCTTTGTAAAACCTGTAAAGAAACACCTCCATCAGAAATTGGCCATGAATAATATTAAACAAGAATCATAACTACTAACGGCCAGCTAAGAAGAAACTTCTCAATCAGCACTTTTAAAAGATAAAACAGGAAGGAAAAATGAAATTACCTTGTTCATGATTTACAAACAAGATTTTGGAGAATCTAATAGGAAATAGCTTCAACAATTTGGATCGTGCATGAACTAATTTTAGCTTATGGGCAAGTTAATTTCATTTTTTCTTCTTATTTTCTTTTCGTAAAAGTAACTTTGTTTGCAACTTAATTCACTTGAACTCATTATCAAGCACACAATATCTTAAGTTTAGACAAGAATAATTTCTCTCTTATTCAGTCTCATTATTTATATCTTATATATATATATACATATATTAATTGGATAAATTTGGAAACAAGCACTTCCTATACTAGGAAACAAATCCCTGAGATTGTGGGATTGAAATGCTAGTAATAGAATCAACATGTGATCAATATATAGAATTAGAAAACAATAGAAATCAAATCTGAAACTTCCTAATATATCTCAACACTCCCCGTAAAGCTGGTGAATAAATCTTCTCTATTCCCAGCTTGGATATAATTCTTTCAAAGTTACAGTTGTTCAGCCCCTTGGTAAGTATCTTTGCAAGCTGTCCTTGAGTAGACACATTTGGAGTGCAAATCATGCCACTGACAAACTTCTCTTTGATAAAATGTATGTCCACTTCAATATATTTCATACTATCATGTTACACTGGGTAGTGAGCTATGTTGATTGCAGATTTAATGTCAAAATATAACCTTAGAGGTTCATCCCACTTTATCTCTAAGTCTACCAATATAATCTTCAGCCATGACAATTCACATATTCCTTGAGCCATTGCCCAAAATTCTACTTCAACACTAGATCTGGCTACCACACATTGTTTTCTAATCTTCCAAGTTTCTATGTTTCCACTATTGACGGTACAATATCCAGTAGTTGACCTCCTATCCACAACTGAACTTGTATAACCAGCATTAATATATGCCTTTAAACTACCAATCTTGTTTCTTTTGAATAAAATCCCTCTCTTAGTGTACTTTTCAAACTGGACAATTCTAAGAGTAGCTTGTAAATGTGCTTCCAGTGGTTGATGCATAGACTGAATAACTAGACTCGCAGAAAAAGCAATATTTGGTCTAGTGTGAGATTGATAAATAAGTCTTCCCACAAGTCTAGTACATTTCTTATCCAAAGCAACATGTAGTTACTAATAGTGGACATAGGAAATGTAAGTGTCCTTTTAAATTGCGAATGAAACCTATAAAAGGTGGTGAAGGATGATTGTAAAATTACTTTGTGTCTCTTTTGTATCTAACACTTCTTTATCCAAAGCAACATCATCCTCTGCACTTCACAACTTTGAATTTAGATTAACAAGTGTGTTTGTTGGTTTGCAGACTATTTTACTTGTTTCTTGTAATAGATCAGTAATGTACTTTTTTTGAGATGCGAATATCCCAATCTTGGAATGCGCTATTTCAACTTTCGAAAAATAATTCAACTTTCCTAAAAGTTTTAATTTCAAATTCTTTGGCAAGACTATGGCTCATCCTTTGTTCCTCCCTTTCATCATTTCCACTAACAATGATATCATCCACATAGATCAATAGAACTGTTACTCCCCCAAAATCAGAATGCTTGATCAACAAAGTGTGGTCCCCTTGATTTTGTTCTGTATTTAAGGCTCGTTATAACTTTAGTGAATCTTCCAAACCATGCTCTAGGTGACTATTTAAACCAATATAGCGCTTTTCTGAGCTTGCAAAATGTGTTGGCCTTAATCTGCCCAATATAGCCAAGTGGTACTTCCACATAAAATTCTTCTTCAAGATCCCCATATAGACCAATAGAACTGTTACTACCCCTAAATCAGAATGCTTAAACAAACGGCGGTCCCCTTGATTCTGTTTGTATTTAAGGCTCATTATGACTTTAGTGAATCTCCCAAACCATGCAAGGTGACTATTTCAACCCATATAGTGCTTTTCTTAGCCAAATGATACTTCCATGTAAAATTCTTCTTCAAGATCCCCAAGTAGAAATGCATCATCAAATTGACACAAGTTCCAATCATTGTTTGCAGCCGAAGACAAACCAATCATGGTTTACGCTAACTGCATTCATTTTTGCAACTTGTGCAAAGGTCTCCAAGTAAACCACTCCATAAGTTTGGATGAATCCTTTAGCCACCAGCCTGGCCTTATACCTCGAAATAGCCCCACTTGCACCCAACTGGTTTTTTTTTCAGGTGGTAGGGTGACTATGTTTAGCAACTTCATTTAAACTTCATCTTGTTGGGGTGTGTATACACATGAGGATTCATGAATTATCCCTTCCTTTTGAAAGAAAGAATCTACGGTATGATTGAAATAATCTTTAGCATTTTCTGACCTAATTTTCTTGATAGCATGTCAAATTGTCCTCCCCAATGTCTTGTCTATAAGTGTATCCATAAAAAAACCACACTACATAAGAGGTAAGTTTTTGTATAGAGATCAGGTTTGTGGATAATTTAAGAACTTGTACCACATTTTTTAGAATATGGTTAGGTTTATTCAGACATCTGCTTCGCCAGCTACAATTATCATGTTTCCATCAGCTGTGGAAATGTTTTGTTGCTAGGACATAGGCACTATGTGGAAAAGAATTTAGGATTATGTGTCATATGATCAATGGCTCCATAGTCTAAAATTAAGTAGTGGGTGAAGGGCATATTTCAGACACTAAATCCAAAAGAAAATGGTAACTTACCAGAATATGTTAATGAACAAAAAGATGTGGGTTTTTCCAATTTACTAAGGAAGGACCTTACTCTTCTTAGCTCCTCATGATTGAGTTGAATAGATCCTCCTTGTCTTTTAGGAATAGCAACAACATGACCTGTTTGACTTCCGCCCTTGGGAGGTCCTCCTTTGCATTCCCAATCTTTGCTTTGGTGTTTTCCATGCAACTTTTAACATTTGTCCCTAGTGTAGCATGGCTTGTTATAATAAGTACACCATACTTCATCATTTTTCTTCTCCATCTTTGTAAGTGAGCCTCCATCATTTTTCTTCTCCATCTCTATAACCATGGTAACAACCATTGCAGAACTTTCTGCAATAGGAGTCTCTAACATTAGATTCTAACTTTCTTCACTCCAAATAATTGCCATGATTTCATCATTAAGTCTTGGAACTTTTTCCCTTCCCAATATTTTTGAATTCTGACTTGGTCATATCCTTCATTTAGACCTACCAAGAAATCATACACTCGATCATGTTCAATGTACTCTCTTAGAATTGATGAATCCTTAAAAAACATGGCCTTAATGACCTTGTAGTGATCCATTCTCATCCACAAAGCTTTAAGCTAATTAGAATACTCAGTAACAGTTCTAGTGCCCTATTTGGTTGACATGGTTTTCATCTTCACACCATAAATCTGTCCAGCATATGATGCCTTAGAATATGTTTCCTTTATAGCGATCCGTATTGCTTTTTCTGAATTAAGGAACATACATGTGTCATTGATTTATGGAACCATTGACTTCCATAATCATACCATGATCATAGAGTCTTATTCATCCTAGATCTAGGATCATCTTCCGCAAGGGCATCATCAGTTAAATAGATAGCCTTTCCTTTCCCTATCAAAATGGTCTTAATGAGTTGTGACCACTTGAGATCTTTTCCATTCAACTGATAGGCTGAATGAACATTCTGCAATTCTCCTACGAGCTTGTCTCCACTTTCCATTTCAGTCATTACAAATATGTGCAATTAAGGCACAAAGAGGGAAGAATGAATCTGGACGAAACACACAATGAAGACTACGATGAATCTGGGCACAAAATGAATCGTACAACAATGAAGACTGTAATTAAATCACATCATCAGAGGTTCCCAAGGATCAGGAACTCTGATAGCATCTCAAGTTCTGAAGAAAATAATTTCTCATTCAGTCTCATTACTTACATCTTATGAGTAAACATACATTAATTGGTTAAATTTGGAAACATGCACTGTCTATTCTAGGAAACAAATCCCTCAGATTGTAGGATTCATACACTAGAAATAAAAAAAAGGATACAAGTAATATACAAAATTAAAAAGTACTTGGAATAAAATTTTGAAACTTCCTAAAATATCTACACACAATTTAATCCTTGAAATTCTATTTTGCAATTGTCTAGAACTAGCACCCAAAAAATTAGGAATCTACATGTCATATACCTGTTTAGGGCTAGCACCACCAAGAAGAACATCAAATAAAGTGGCACATAGATTCTCTGTCTGTGGAAAGCAAAACAGTCTATCAGATATAGCTGAGAAAATCGGTTGCATTCGGATTTTCCTTTGGCTATCAGAAATAGCTCTAGGTCTTCCCACTGGGAGGTTAAAGAATCTTAACCCTTTCTTCTCAGTTGGAAGGGCAACCAAAAGCCTTCCTATGAATTGTAAGCTCAACAATCTAATAGATTCATATCCCCTAGGACAAACCAAAAATCATGAGCAGTTATAAGAACCAGATATACATTAACCAAATTCATAGAAGTTCTTATGTAACCTTGAATCTACATGTTAGTTGTACAAACCAATAATTTAGACATCTTTCATAATTTCTTGATAAAGAAAAATAAACATTTCTTTCATAGAAAAAGAAATTTCTTAAGGGAGAAGAGTCCAAAAGATATTGGGGTTTGCATAGTTCATAAAAACACTGAACTCTGAAATTTCATTTACATTCAAGTTTTAGACCAAGATACACTTAGTTTTTAGAGTATGAACAAAACAAAAATAAGAAACCAAGGGAAAGGAATAATGAGCATAGTAATTTGTACACTATACATGGAATTTATTTCTACACCCCTCTAAAGCTGGAACACGTAATACAAGGTTATGTCAACCAAGCTTTCGAATAGTACAAAGCAAGAGGACAAAGACAACATCCTAAGACATAGACAAGGTCATTGGGATATCTTTAACACAAAGGGGTAGGGAAGTCTCATTTGACTCCAATTTGGTTCTCTTGCCAAAAAGTTTTTTTTTTTTTTTTCGGATCAAATCAACAAGGGTTAAGTCTTCATTATCACTTTGTTTTGTGTATTTCAATGTCTGATACGAAAGCTCTAAGAGAGGAATTGAAATCATTTTAGAAAGTGGAGTTTAAGGCCACTTGTATATTATAAGTTGACCTTATTTCTAGGTGATATGGGGCTTCCCAACACCCCTCCCCCCCCACACCTAAAATGCTTCTCAAACCAGGCAATTACCAATTTGAGTTGTAGCCTTCGACCATGTTAAATTTAAGCTCAAAACCAATTAGTATTAAGTAAAGTTATCCAATAATATATAAGTTTCACTTCAACTTGGAGCCCTATTTACGAGTTAGTAATTGTCACTGACGTTGTTGGCCATTGTTGTTGAGGTTATTCCTGAGCCAAAATGTTATGCCTCACTCGCCATCACCAAAGACAAGGCTGTGGTGACTTCTCACTTTGAATCTAGAGCAAGAGGAGTTCTCGGACTCAAAGGTGAGGAGCTTTAAAGGTAACAATTAAGAGGTAAGTGTTACAGACAATTTACGCATTGCATTGAAAAGGGGGAAATCACAAGTTAAATATCCTATTTCACAATATTATTACATTGACAATCTCTCTAATAGATATTGAAGCTTTATTGTTGTCATTGATGCCATAAAAATTCCTACCTCGGTTTAAGAAGCCATGAAAGAGGAGAGGGACGCTATTAGCGACATAGATGTAAATATTAAGCTATTTAACTATTACAATTAGCTTTTTACTATTGCAACCTTTTTTAACCTTGTATATGCTTAGCTTGTATCTTCTTTCTCATTCAATGCAATAATAATTCCATTCCCTTTTTGTTAATCTTTTCTCTGTTTTCACTCATCCTAAAACTCTAATATGGTATCAAAGGCCAAGGATTGTTCCGCAATGGCCAATTCAAACTCCCTCCCTTTCGCTTCCCAATATTTTCCCATTCTATAGCTGAAAAACTAGATGATTCCAATAATCTTAATTGGAAACACAATGAACCTGTCATAAAGACATATAGACTTCATCAATTTGTTGTAAACCCAATGATTCCTCCTCACTTTCTTTTAGATGATGACCACAATTCTAGAAAATTAAACCGAACCTATGAAGAATGGGAAGTGCAATATCAAATCTTGCTTACTTGGCTTTAATTAATGCTTTCAAGTTGATCTTGTGTTGAATTATTGGATCTATCCACTCGTATAAGGTGTGGGAACAAATTCATTATCACTTTTTCAGCCAAACCAAGGCACATGCTCAACAACTTTGCACCGATCTACGCGTCACCTTTATTAACAAAAACTATGTCAATTCTTGGGACAAATAAATCCATTGTTGATGAACTTGTTGGAATTGGATGTCCTGTCAAACATGTTGAATATGTTGATGCAATTCTTGAAGGTTTCCTGCATGAATATGCTCCGATAATTTGTCATTGAAAGTAAGTTTGAAACACATATAAAAACAGATGTTGAAGCTCTTCTTCTTGCCCATGAATCCACAAGTACCCAATCTGGTAAGAAAACATTCCTTCCATCGATAAACTACCCACATTCATATTGAACCCTAACTCTTCAAGCTCACAGAACCGTAACAGTTATGCTCATGCAAATTTAAGTCGTCTGCCTTTTTCTGAACATGGTGGTGTTCACATGAGTGCAACAAGCTATCTTTTCTCAAAAACAACTTGGCTCTCAAAATATATTCGGACCTACTTTATATCATTAAGTGGTAGTGCCTTCCAATAAGCCACTCTAACTCGACCATAAATCAGCTTTGTCTTTATACTACTGTACGGTCCCTCCAAGGCACTTAGTTTGATGGACTACATATTTGACCTTCTTCTCTTGAACAATCATTCACTTGAGGCTTTTTATGATACTGATCGGGTTGACAAGCACTCTACTTGTAGAGGGGGAATCTATCATGGTCCCAATTTAATATCTTAGTGGTCCAGCAAGCAGAAAGTAACTACCCACTCATGCACTCTAGCTAAATACAAAAGTTTCGCTCAAACTTTACTAAATTAATGTGGATTTCTGCTTTGCTCATAGAGTTGCAAGTTCCATTCACTACTTTAGAATCAAAGCGTTGTAATCCTTGCTCATGATACAATGTTTAATAGTCACACAAAACACATGGAGATTGATGCATATTTTGTGAGGGAAAAGAATTTAACCAAGCAGCTTTTCATCTAACATTCCAGCACTACATCAGTGGGCAGATGAGGTGACCAAGCCTCTCTTCAGCTCGTTTTACTTTCCTCAGTGAAAAACTCAATGTGCACAGTTTTTTTCTCTTGAAAAATCTTCTCCTTGAGTTTGATGTATTAGAGTATGTTCTTCCCTATTTTGTATATGCACAATTGTAAAGTGTAGTCAGAGTTGCTAGCTATTGCTAACAGCTATCTCACGTAACCTTTTCAGTAAAGGCAGTAAGCTATCTCTTGTGTTGTCAGTAATTAGTTATAAATGCTAATGCAAGCTTCTCTTTTCAACAAGTTAATAGAACGAATACCATTCAGTTTGTTAAACATTTTGTTCAGTTCATCTAACAGCTTTACCTAAAAGTGGATAATACTCACTAGAGAACTGCAGATGATAGGAGGATAGAAGAGGCCATCAATGGAAATAAATCAAGGAGTATGGGAATTTTTGTTGAGAGCAAAGAGTTACAAATTTAGTGAGTGGGTGTGGGACTGAGAGTGCATACCGCTCTGTGAATTTAAAAAGCAAAACTACAACAGTTCAATTAAAAAAAAAATTAAAGCAATGTAGTATTCCATTATGCATGTGACCACAGTAGTGGCTGCCTACAGTTTCACAGTATGCATAGCGAATTCTTCTAAATCCACAATGCTATAGTACCACTATAACTTCTATTTAAGATAAGAAAAATTCATGCAGAGAATGCCAAAGGTGACAGACATACCGCTGGAGAAGATTGACAAAAACCTGACAACCACCAATTATATTAACTTGTTCAACGAAAGAAGCCAGTAATGATATCTGGGAAACAGCACGAATAATCATGTGCAAGACATCTTCAATACAGGCCATATCCTGACTTTTCTCAAAAAAGGCTATCAGAGCTTTTATGTCTCCAACAGAAATGTTATGTCTGCAAATCCCCAAAAGTTTGGAATGAAAACTAAACAGATTACTGTGAATATCAGTTGAAAGGATAAAGACGAAACTGTACCTGAGACTCATTTCACCAAGACTTAACAAAAGAAGACGGATCTTGTGCATTTCTTCTTTGCTAGGGATTTCTCGTCTTTCCTCAGCAACTTGTTCAGAAATGGAAAGTTGAAGAGGGTTACTTCCAACAAATGATTGAGACTTTACATTATCACAATAGAATTGATGAATTATATCAAGGACACGCGGAAGCCGGCATAGACTCTTCAGTAAACGAGGATCATTGTCAAATTGCTGGATCAGAAACATATATAGTTCACGTTGCACCTTGTAAACAGTGCAAACCCAAATATGAGGATTAAGAAATATGTTACATACGGCCTCTTGCACAAGCAGTTCTGACAGTCCTGAGAAACATTGAAAAGGAAAAAAAAATTGAGGCAAAATAAAAATATCATCAAATGAAAATTAGATAAAGAAGACATGGGAACAAATTACACACCAGAATTGGAAACAACATTAAAAAGATGCCTCAACGCAGAAAGAGTTTCCAAATTAAGTTGTCGCGGAGGAACTGATTGTAACAAGAATCCCAGCACAGAAAATCCAGACACAATATGCATTTGTTGTTGATTTGCTAAATTATCATCTAGAAGAGATGCAATAAGCTCAATAACTTCAGTTGTCACCCACTCCCTCATGGTCTGTGTCAGTGGTGCACCATTTGCAGATTCTCCATCTTTTTCAAATTTACAACACTGAGTAATAAGAGGGAAAAGCACAGATACACCACCAACACAGTATATTATCTGCTGTAGTAAGCGTCTTGAACATAGCTGTGTACCACCAATTACAGCTGCTTCAAAAGAATTCTTATCCAATTGATGATGACTCGTTATTGGTGAAACATTAAACAACATTCTTCCAACACTTGCCTGAAAAAATTAATAAACACAATTGAGTATAGACATCAATGAAATATAACTCAAACATATCTCTTCAATGAACATTATTAAAGTTTGACAGAATAACAAAACAAAATCAAACATGTAAAAGAATTCAACCAACTTATAATATAATAGGTACATGTATTTTTATGTCAAAATCCAAGTAGCTAACTAGTTAGATCTGAGCACCTAACACCTGACAAACGGCACAACTAACACCTACTGAGTTTGTAATAAAAATGAATTATATAACTGTCCCACACTAGTACAAAAAACTGAAGAAATAAGGATTCAAATTGTACTCCAATACCCCCCCGCAAGCTCATAAGGAGTGAGGAGCAGGCCTATAATCTACCACTTTTTTAAGATTGCAATACAAAGTGCAGAACCTAGAAGGAGAAAAACCTTCTAAAAGAATGTCACCACATTGCACAATAACAAGGATATGAAAAACATGAATAAGCTTGTTAACAACCTTTTCTCTAACAAACAAAAGTTCCAATTCCATGTTTAGTTCAGGAGTGAAGAACAAGAGTGAAGAACAGGAGTGTGTAAAGAGCAACAGAACTCGTTACAAATATAATTAATGTTAGACCCTCAACAGGATGTGTCAGCAAATTTTAAATTCATTAACAAAGTTTCTTCCAAAATATCCAATGCATACTTCCATTCAGAGATAATAATTACATTGTTTTATTCTGCTACCACAATCCCCAATAAATATTTTAGCCAAAATCTTTAGTATAAAAGTGGTGACAAAGGTGTTGCTTTACCTGTGAGATGTCACAGTAATCAATGTCTGTAAGTACAATATCAACAACATATACAAGATACATACACCCAAGTCATAATAAAAAACGGAATGATTTGCCTTACTGCGAGTCATAACAAATAGTACTAAATTTTCCAAACAAAACTCTAGCAGACAGACTATATCAAGATTCGTGAAAATGACAAATCAATCTAGAAGACACCCCATGAGCAACAAAACCTAAAGGGTGCTCCATATAAAGTTTTGCCTACAAATTCCCATTAAGAAAAGTATTTTTAAAGTTTAGTGGAAAAAGAGGTCATTCTTGAAGAGCGGTCATGGCTATTAATAAGCAAATAAAGGCTACATTTGCCATCGGCATAGTCCAAACCAAAAATTTGTGTAGAACCTTTAGTCGCAAGGTGAGCTTTGAGACCATAGTACCATCAAGACCAACCTTGATAGCAAAATTCACCTACAACCAACAACAAATTTCCAAGAAGGTAAAGGAACAAGTTCCCAAGTTCCACTATTTGGAAATGAACTTCTTTCACCATGTGGTCTGACGCCAACAAGGATGGCCTAAGGCATCACCTACAAATTTGGGAATTGACATAGAAGAAGTAGACGAAGGGAAAGTACAAAATGCTTGAGATAGTCTATAGTAACTCAAAGCAACATATTAAGAAGATGGATTATGGGTAGAGCATATACCTTTACGAATGGCAAAGAGAATAAGGTTCAATTGTCGGTGCCAGAGGGATGGAGGAGTTGGCAAAAGAAGAGTGTCATCAAATGGACGATGCCAAGTCTGCCGACTACTGTACACCTGAAGGGTAGGTGGAGGTGGGGGATCTTTAGGTCCACTAGACACAACAAGAGGAGCATGGACAATTGGGATATTGAATTGATTAAATGGAAACACCTTAGGAGAATGGGACTTCAAATAAAAGGAAGACTTAATGAAAATAAAATCTACTAAAATGAAATAATGGTTCAAAGAAAAAGGGAAACATTTATATTCTTTTTGTGATCTAGTGAATCCAAAAAACACATTTGTGTGACCTGGCAGACAATTTATCAAGACCTGGACAAAGTTATTAACAAATCATGTGAACCCAAAAAACTTTAAGGAGTAAGGGATGGACAAATTCATGAGGAAATAAAATAGAATCATAAATTTATTATTTAAAACCAAATTCTGTTATTTAACAAAAGACAAATAACTCGAAGTAGTCAAAGGCGATAAAAAAGATTTAATATTAGTAATTTGAAGTATATTCTTTGCAAAAATGTCGAGGTGATTCAACACCAATGATGCATGAGAATTTCATATAAGAAAGTCATGACACCACTTCCAACCCAAAACCTTAAGACAATGGGTATGTGACTTTTCTTTCTCATATAGTGCTCTTCAGAATCATTCCTACTCAATATGGGATAAACTCAAACTTGGAATTCTAACAATCACATCTCCAAATGCAAGTTTCTTCCACATTGGTACTTCTGCACAAGAAACATTGGTTAGCCATTTGTACCGCCTTTTTTATCACAACAGGAGATGATTACCATCATGGTTATCAAACTCGCTAGTAAACTCGTTGACTCGTCTGAGTTTACGTATCCACTTGGCCTTACCGAGTTAACTCGATAGTAGACTCAGTTTTTGCATAAGCTCGGTAGACTCGGCGCAGACTCAGAGAAATCGGAGTAGACTCGCAACTCTGGTCCGAGTTGGCGAGTCCAGCTGGGTTTTCTCTTAACCCTAAAACGATATCGTTCTGAAGGGGAAATTAGGGTTCGCGTTTCATTTTCCTTTGTGTCTTCTGTGGAGTGCAGCGGTCGATCGAGTGGAGCGTTCGCAGGCTGCACATGGTTCGTGTTATGGTTGCGATGTTCGCAGTGGTCGTGGGTTGCAGGTGGATCGTGCGGTGGTTGCAGTGATCGCGGTGGTCGCGGATTGCAGGTGGGCGCGGGTTGCAGGTGGTCACAGGTTGCAGGTGTCGCAGGTTGCAGGTTGAAAGTAGACTATTACGAGTCGAATCTACAGAACTCCCACGACTCTACGTAGACTCGCGAGTTTGACAACCTTGATTACCATAAACCCCTTGTCAAGAAGACTTTTGATAAAAGGAAGTCTAACAATACAGGATTCAACTACTCACATGTTTGATCCAAATTCAACACATCAATTTGTTAAATATATTATGTGCGAAAACGTCTGGTTGATTCGACCCTTATGAGCCATGAGCATTTTATTAAAGAAAGTCAAGACACTACTTCCAACATAAAACGTTAAGGCAATGGGTATGTGAGTCTCCTTTTTTATATATTGCTCTACAGACTCATTCATACTCAATGTGCAACAAATTCATCCTTGGAATTATAAGAGGTAATGTGAACTGTGGCACTTGAGTTTAGAACCCAAGTGCTAAGAGAGTCGGATTTGATGAGGCTAACAAAAGATATACCTGTCTAGAAGCAATGGAACTAGAGTTCTAACAATCCTCATACCCCGTTGTCCTGAAGTATATAAAGAAGATGGACCCAAATTAGACGATTGTCAGGAAGCAATTTGGCCAACTGCAACAAATCAGTCATTTTACACTCTTGTTACGCCCTTTGCCTGGCTTGCAAGGGCAATTGTAATCCCCACGCTGACATACCAAAATAGAAGTCATCAAAGGGTAGGAAAGTGGAAGTATAGGTAGGCACAACTTAGGACCCCAAAATTTGATCACGAACATATGAATAATCATTAGGAAGTTCATGAAAGACCAACAACATTAAAATCTTTGACTATTGCTCTAGTTCTAGAAAAGGAGTGGAGGCAAAAGGAAATAACTCATTGAAGTCATAAATAAGAGCGTGAACATTACCCAAATATTCTTAGTCATTGTACCATTAAGACGTCTAAGAGCAACAATATTGAGAAGATTTTAACAAACACCATGAAGACGTTAAGTATCATTATTGTATAATAGTTTGACCTATTCCCAAACTTCTAAACATGTCTTATTATACACACAAAATATTTGTTTTAGTAATGAGTGAATTGTAAACTTGAGAACAATACATAATTAACCATCAAATTTCAACCAACACGAAATATCATTTTTAGCAACAATGGCCATAGTTTGAGTAAGATGATCAACATAACATTGACTTTTAAGCCTGAGTTGAATGTTTGACGCCAAAGTATCCTAATTAATTCCACCTAAATTATCAATGAATATATACACATTGAAATAATTGATATAGATAGAACTTAAACATGGTAGCAACAGAAGAGGCCACGAATAAAAGACAGAGAAACCCTAAAAAACAAATGAAGCCTAATCAAGATGATAATGCCAGATCCAAAGAGAAGGGGACAAGGTGATCTTTGTTGGTGGTTGTCGCACCGCCACGCACAACGGAAAGCAACGCAACCCCTGAGTTTGGAGTGGTGCATGCAGCGCGTCACAACTCCAATCACCGCGTTCAATGCGGTATGTTGGTCACTTGGCATGGACGATCTCAATGGTAGCAGCACAACAATGGCGATGCGATAGTGGCAAAAAATTAATATTGTTAAACAAGTTTCAACAGGGAGTCAAGTATTAAACCTAACTTAATCCTTTGTGTGTATTGAGCACATAGGGTTATGTATTTATAAATAAGAAAATACAAAGATAAAAGCCAAGCCCATTACATCTAATAAACATATTACTTGAACTATGTGAGAAAATAAAGAACTATTTTATTAATAACAATGACCAATTACATTCTCATAATCTCAATTTGCAATAATTACATCTCTAAAATGAGAAAACAAAAGCAAATGGAAATGACCAAGAAAATTCTAAACGTGAGAACAAGTACAAGAAAAAAATGGTGAAAAGAGTGAGAACAAGTACAACAAAATATATATATGTATATATATATATATGTGTGTGTGTGTGTGTGTATGTGTGCGGGCGCGTGTGTGTGGAAAAAGGTGAGAACAAATACAAGAACAAAAATGGCTATAGCCTATTATTCTTTGTTCTTAAGTTAGATACATCCAAGATACAACTTTATTGACGTACTACAAATGATAAACAACTATTTTAGCAGGGCCAAAGATGACAATTGTAGTACTTTCGACGAGGATTTTGATGGATAAATATAAGTTATTGGTTCAGCGTCCATGAGCGAAGCAAAGGATTAGGGTTGAGGAAGAAAAGAGAGAGGATTGAACAAGCTCAGAGATACCAAACTGATGTTTGGGAGGAGAAAGTTGAGGAAAAGAATATTTGTTAAGTAGAAAGAATTAAACCAAAACAATATAGGTACATGCATTTATGCCTCAAAATCTAAGTAACTAACTAAATGTGATTTAGTTAGTAAGATTTGAGGACCTAACACCCTAGTCAGCTTGATACAAGAAAAGGAAATATTCTAACTATTCTACAGTCGTACAAGTAAAGAAAGGAGTAAAACTATACTCCTGATAGAGATAAATAAATATTAAATAAGCATGGCATGTACAGTCATATAGAAGATTAAAAATTATGGACCTGAGCATTGAGTCCGAAGATAATTCTTGATGCCAGACCATCTTTAGCATCAAGAATCCCACTTGGTACTTTATCACCCGGAAATGAAAGAGGCAAAGCTTCATTATCAAGGAAGGAATACATATAACTTGGTCCAAGAGAGTAGATACTTTGTACTTGTTCAGCAGAAATGGCATCGTTAAATAAATAAACAGGGCCAATTTGGCCAAAAAATGGGCATGAATCTCCGATGGATTCAAATGTAAGCACATTGTCTTCATAGTGAGGCATCTTGAGTTTAGCACCAATCATGCAACTTGTTAATGATTCACTGACTTTTGCATACCTAAATAAATAAAGCATACAATCAAACCAGAGTGTCACAAGAAATTTACCAATTAATCACGAAAATAAAATCACTAAAATAGAAAAAATAATAATTAGCATGGTTTGAACCTGCATCTTTCAGATGACACAAGATCACCATCCAAGTAACATCTCAACATGCTTCCAGCAGAAAAGGCTCTTCCTATGCTATGAGTTAAACAAAGAAAATGCCATCTCTTCCTAACTAAATTAACACGCAGATCCACGCGCTGCCTCTTCATATTTATTGACTGCAAGGAACAGACAAATTCAGCCAGCAAAAATAAATTCATCAAAGTAAGGCTAACTAAAGCAACAAAAAAGTGTCAAAGAACAATACACAACTTGACAAAAGAACTAATTTTTCATAACTATTTCCAACCTCAAAAGTGAGCTTCTCCTTTGCAAGCACGGCCAAGGACCCTTTCCCATTTTCAGAAAGAAAACTGAAAAGACCCATTGCTCCATTTCTAGGGAAATTCTCAATCCTAAGCCAACAGGAAAAAGAAAAACCCTTATTGAGAGGCCACTGCAGTGGAGTTTTCAGCATGATACCCTGCAAGAATTTGAAAGGAATGAGATAATAGATGGCATAATAATGGAGTTTTTATAGGTTTGTTGTTGGTGCTCTTCTGTATGTAACTATCAGCGGACCAAAGATATGTTTTTTGGTTAACAAAAGTGTTGGAGATCCAAGATTGTGTATAGGTAAGGCCAAATTATAGTATACGAGCGGAGTACAAACCTCACCTTACAATATGCTTTTGTATGTATGGTTGTCTTAGGCTAAACTCACTTACTAAAATCTTATCAAAATCGTTTAGAGTCTATCCTGGTGATGTTTGTTTGAGCCTATCATGTCACTCGCTATCAGGCTGCTATCGAACGAACCACAATTATCAAGTCTCGCACTCGATATGTTCATTCCTTGACGTCTGAAGGTGTGTTGGAGATCTCATCAACTAGAGATAACTCCAATTGTAGTGTATAAGTGGGATGCAAACATCACCATATACGCCAGTTTTGTGAGGTTGAACTAGGCATAAACTCACTTTCTAAGAAAAAGTGTGCTTGTTTATGTCAGCTCGTCTAGAATCTCAATGCGTTATTGCTAAACGTTTTCTATTATATCTTTAAGGTACTCTAAAGTGTAGTCTGCATATCTCTTCTGTTGTACCTCATCAGCCTTCATCTATAGTGCCTTTTGTGATGCTCATTGGGCTACCGGTCCTGAAGATAGATGATCAACTTCTGGTGTTGCAATCTATCTAGGTCCTAACAAAGCCACTTTTACCAACAAGATTTCTTTTTCTTTGATCTAAACCTCAAGTTATCTGAGTTGCCTATTTTTTACATCCATCATAAGCTTCTAAGGGATGTTAGAGATATGTTCTTCTCTGCTTTAGTAGTGTATAGTGTATTTTGTTTTTGTTAATAGTTTCCAAACAGCTACCTGTTATCACTGTGGTTTGACAGTTGTAGTTTGTTACAACTGAATAATCTTTCAATGCAGTGCTACTCTACCCATATATTCATAGGATTTGTATGAGGTTCACTGACTTTTGTATTTTCACAAAGTAGTGAATTACATTTCTAGGCAGTTTCAATAACATGGACTTCCCATTTTAAGTTACATACTTTTAGGAACACAGAATATGTATATGCAGCTGAGGCATGCAGATATTTTGCAGTTGGAATAAGAGCAGAAAATAACACCACCAGCTTTTACAATCTCTGGGTAAGTCTAGTTTTTGGAGCTTCGTTATGAATAAAGCCTAATTTAGTTGGGAAGAGGGGAGATTCCCTTATCAACTTGGCAAAGGATCAGATAGCTCTTCTAAACTAATGGTTTCCTTGTATATCTTTCACTAACAGTCTGCCCTGTAAATTGTTTTTATAGGGTTTTTATACTCATTTTTCTTCTCTCTTCTAATAAACCTATTAATATAAAAGATGTTTAACATTCAAATATGGCCCTTCTCTTCTTCCATTGATGTCAGATAGTTATACCATAACTATAACTATATGCTGAATATTGTATATTTAGAATGGAAGAAAAAGTACTGTTGGTACCTGTTGAAATCTAATGTTATTTTATTATTATTTCTTTTGTATGTACCCAGCTTTAGGGTTAGGGTTTCAAGTAAATGTGTGGCCTCCTTTAGTAACCATATATATACACATCAATAAAAAGTTAAAACATTTATTTTCTCCATCTTATTTATTAAAGTTGGTATATTTCAAATGTAACTAAAGAAGAATTGGGAGATCTAGATATACGTCTATAATGGCTTCAAGACTTACAGAATCAATTCCATCAAGATCAAAAAATGCAGTTGGCCCCTTTTCATGTAGCATTGCCAAGAGGCTTGTTAACAAAACAGAGCAGTACTGCCTCCTCATCCCAACTTTCTCACTTCTGAGTAAAGCAAAGATTTTTCGGATGTCCTTCCCTGATATGCAATGCCCACCAATGGCTTGAATTAACTGTGCAATCTGAAAGATCACACTGTCACTATCTTCTTGAGAAAACCAATTAAGAAGAAAATCAAGCATTCCTGCTCTGACACAAGAAGCTCTATTAGAAATGGAATCTTTGAGCAGTTGCTGAAACAGGTCCAGTCCATGATGCTTCAATGACTCACTGCTCTGCCCAATCACAAGATAACAAGCAATAAAACAGATGGCATTATTTTCTTAAAACAAACTTTAACAACTACTAAGATAACACTTAAAGGAAAGTTTATTAGAAAACAAAGAGGGAAAGGAATTGCAAACCTTTTGCAGTACAATCAGATATAATATTATTACATCTTCATTCTGAAATCAATAAATGAAAGCAGAAAAAATAAGAACACAAAAACAAGATTTATTAAATGATTTAACAGAACTAAATAAGAAAGCACCAGGGTCCACCCGAAACCACTTTCATTAGTTTCTTCGAATAGAAAATGAAACATTGCAGTTGGACCAAATAATTTATGGAAGCTACTAGCACATCACCTTTATCATAGGACTCATTTTGTCATCATATTTTCCATCAACAAGCATATCAAGCAAAGCATCTAAAAGGCCTTTACTTGAATGCGACTGGCAAAAATCCAACAGCAGACTTTGCAGAGTCTGGTAGCCCTTTCCAGCTAGAGCTCTAAATGCCACCTGCAAGGGATAATAATACAAGAAACTTTTGAATTGGAATGCAATGGTACAATGCACAAAGCTACAGTAAATCGAACATAACATTCCAATATAGATGCAAATCAAAAAGGACGACACTTCAAAAGGAATTCCAGCCTATACTCAAATTTAGAAAATAAAAAAATTTAGGCTTGTGCAAGACCTAGTGTATTATTTTTCACTTCAATAAGCACCCATCAATTTCTCCTGGAACACATTATTTGCCATGAGATAAGGTCTGCACAAGGATCAGTGAACCTCTTCGCTCTATTAGGATTAGAAATGAAAACAAAGAGTGAAGCAACAAGAGTAAAAAATAAGAAAAATGAAAATAACATTGTTTGGATAGATAGAGAAAAAGAAAAATGTAGAAATTTCTTTCAACTTGTTTGGATGAAGTGAAGGTAGAAATAAAAAAAACATTGCACTAAAAAGCTTTCTAGACTAATGAAAAAAAAACTTGTAAATGGAACCCATCGAAAAAAACTCTCTTTCTTCCTATTGCTCCCTTCAAACGAAGGGTGGAAATTTGTTATTTCCATCCTATTGTTTTCATCTTTGTTACCTTCCTCTACAATTAGATTATTGCAACCGAATAAACACAGTTACAAGTCTACAGTACTGGCAGTCAATCTAGTAACCTACATAAGAAGAAGCAGTTACGTCTTCATTAAGTTAAGATCCAAGGTGCTAAAACACATTTGAATAAAAAAATCTCAAGGCTGCTGAACAGACCAGACAGTAAAGGCTCAATAAAGTAAAACAATACAGTCCTGAGTCACTCTCTTTTGCGGGAAGGTTCAATGATAACAAAATGTCTTTTCTCACTAGGTGGTGTCAGCTACATGAATTAAAGAGACACCAAGAACATTCTCAAAAACCAAATAATCGAAAAGACCATTTACTTCAAGAATTTTTCTATAAGTTAATTTAACCGTATTTTCCACTCAGCATAATGGTCTATATAATATAATCAGTGCTAAACCAAGAAGTGTTATATGTCTTCCAATGTCACCTTTTTTTAACCAACACCCTTCTTCCCTCATAGATAGGACACTCATTTTGTCCAACATGTCCTACCTGTACCCTTAGTTGAGTCTTTCGTTCCTTCTGCTCATGACACCCAAAATACCACGTAGAATCCTCTTGAACCATCATCACCACCTCCTATTACCAATCAACACTTAATACCTCAGCTCCTGATCATGATGACTCAAGTTGACCCACTGTCATTCACAAAGGTACTCCCTCTACCCATAATCCTCATCCCATTTACAATCTTCTTAGTTACCACCAATGTAGTCAAACTCATAACTCGTACGAGGATCAGGAAGAAAATAAAAGATCGTAACTCGAGGATAGTAACTAGACTCGTAAGAGTTACTAACATATGAAAAATATTATTGTTTCCAAAAGTATTTGTCCTCATTATTCTTCTCTAGTAATGATGTTGTCATAGGGTCTTTGTCATCCTCCATAAAAGTGAAATCTTGCAACAGAGGAAAACGTGACAACTCAAGGACCTCAACTTCTTGAAAACTCTCCCCCTGAAGCTAAGAACTAGGAAAGAAGGTGTCCGTTTCGTGAAAGGTGACAACCTTGGAGACATAGACTTTATGACTTTAAGGGTGATAACATTTGTACCGATTTTTGTTAGAGGCATAACTGATGAAGACACATTTGATGGCCAGAAGATCTAACTTACCACGATAAGGACAACGAACATGGACAAAAACATGACAACCAAAGCCACGACTCGGAAGACTACTCATAATGGGAATAGAAGAATAGAATGTGGTCTTAAGTTGAAAAAGACTAACACCTTCTAGAACCCGAAAGGGTAATCTATTAATCAAATAAGTGATAGTCAGGATTGTTTCTGCCTAATAAGATCTAGGAACAGATGTTTGGAAGAGTAAAGCTCTAGTAACCTCAAGGAGATGATGATTTTTCCTTTCTACAACCTCATTTTGATGAGGAGTGCTCACACAGGTTAATTCATTAACAACTCCATTTTCCTTAAGGAACTTGGAAAGGTTTTGGTTCACATATGTTCTTCCATTATCAGAATATCTTAATTGGGCTTCCAAATTGTCTTTGAACCATTCCATAAACATTGACAAACAAGTGAAAAACTTTGAACTTATTTGTCATGAGAAATATTCAGGTAACCTCAGTACAATCATGAATAAATAAAACAAACCATCTTGCACCCGAGATATTAGGAATAGGTGAAGGTCCCAACACATCTTAATGAATAAGATCAAAAGGTTTAGAACTTCTATTATTCTTGGGAAGAAAGGTTTGTTCGATGGTGTTTAGCAAGCTGACAAACATTACAATGAAAAAACTCAAAGACACTTTTGTGAATAAAAAAGAAAATAAACACTTTAGGGTACTAAATGGAGGATGACCAAGACGATTGTTTTGAAGCCATATTGAGAGGATGACGAGGATTCAAGACCTAGTTGAAGATTAGCAGTGAGTGCCTGCAATCTAGCACACTCTTTATTTTCTTCATGTTGTAAGTAGTATAACCGGCCCAGCTCTTTAGCAATTCCAATCGTCTTTCCTGTGTCAACATCCTGGAAAACACAATTCGAATGAAAAAACACCACTGCATAATTTAAATTTTGGGTAACCTTATGAATAGACAAATTATTAAATAGTTTGGAAACTGATGGAGATCCCACATCGACTAGAAATAAGGACAATTTCATTGTATATAAGTGGGTGCAAACCTCAACCCTATGAGCCGGTTTTATGGGGTTGAGTTAGGCTCAAAAGTCCACTCTGTAACATGGTATCAGAGTCATTTTCGATTCTATCCTAGCGAGTATTTGTTGGGTTTATAAGGCCACCACCCATAATATGTTATTCCACGCACGAGCTTCTATCTATCACTCTCGGCGTGAGGGGGGTGTGATGGAGATCCCACATCGACTAGAGATAAGAACATTTCATTGTATATATGTGGGTGCAAACCTCAACCCTATGAACCGGTTTTATGGAGTTGAGTTAGGCTTAAAGTCCACTCTGTAACAGAAACATATAAAGCACATTTTTTAAAAAAACAAAGGTTGAAGGTGGATGTTACCACAACCAGTAACGAGGATATTGGAACCATAAGCAACAATAATATGTTGGTTACCAAATAAAACAATGTAGGATGAAAAACAAAAGGAATGAGGTGTCATATGGTCAGTAGCAAAGAGTCTATAATCCAGATATTTCATTACTAGAAGCATTAAAGGATAAGAAGTTAAAACTCTTACCACTCGTGATAAAGGAACAAAAGTTAGATGTCTTACTAAGGGAGTCCATGAGAGCTCATAACCGACTGAGCTTTGCATATCAGGGAAGGTAGCGGTCTCATTCACAAAACTTGCCGGAAAATGTTTTTCGATGGCTGTCTCTGGCAGTCAACGATGGCGGCAAAGGCGGCAATTAGCGGTCAACAATGCAAGGTGATCGTCAACGGAAAAAAGGTCGCAACAATAAACGTTGTCCAAAAAATGAAGCAGAGTCTCCCAGGATCGGGAGCTCTGATACCAAGTGGAAAGAGAAAGATTGAATGTATTTCGGAATGTATTTATAAATGTGATTAAAATCTAAATTTATAGACTATTTACAACCTAATTAAGGAAAGAAATAATAGGTAATTAAAGTTATATCAACCAAATCAAATCACCAAAAGATATCAAACTTGTCCTAATAAATAGAAAACGGAATTTGCACTAATTATGGAATAAATTACGCAACATAAACTATAGGATTTTCCTATGGATCCAAACCTAAAATTAATGGTAGAACATGGATAAGTTTTCTCTGATCTAGAAAAATTTAGAAGACTAGTTGCAAAACCTATCTATCTTACCATTACTAGACTAGATTTGTCTTTTGTCGTTGGTGTTGTGAGTCAATTCATGCAAAATCCTGGTATTGATCATTGGAATGTTGTCATCCATATTCTAAGCTATCTCAAAAAGGCTCCAAGACAAGAACTACTTTATAAAAATAAAGGGAATACCTAAATTTTTGCATATTGTGATGTTCATTGGGTTGGTTCTCCCATGGATAAATGCTTCACTACATGATATTGTATTTTCTTTAGAAAAAATATTATCTTCTGGAAAAGCCATAAACAAAATGTTATTTCCCGATCAACGGTTGAAGTTGAATATAGGGCAATGGTACCCCTAAGTTGCAAGCTTATATGAGGAACAGATCCTCCAAGAAATAGATTGTTGTGACATTCAGCCGATGAAGATGCATTCTGATAACCAAGTTGCTCTACACACTGCTTCCAATCCAATGTTCCATGACATGACTAAACACAAAAATTGACTATCATTTTATTTGAGACAAGTTGTCCAAAGAAATATGCACTGAGTTTATCAGATCACATGATCAACTTGCAGATATATTAACAAAATTCTTGAGAGGACCTGAGATTGAATTTATTGGTTACAAGCTGGGCACATGCAATTAGTATGTGTCATCTTGAGGGGGAGTGTTAGAATAAGTGGTCTTAAAATTTTATTGAAAAGTTGGTGTGTACTTTGTGTTGTACCTAGTTCCTACATATGTCTTTTTTCCTATTCTTATTTTTTTTCCTCCCATACATTTGTATCTGATATCTCTAAAATCACTATCAATATGAGATCCTAAGAAAGTGAAATTCACTCTCAAATTCGCTGCTTATTATTTTGTATTTTTATCAAGTATGTGCTTACTCCAACAACTTATCATTTTTTCAAAATTGATCAACAATCCAAAAACAGCTAAAGGGCATCAAAATAAATAACTTGGAGTAAGATACAATTGGCAAATGTTCTTAACCAAAACAAAACATTTAAAAAAAAAATAACAGCAACAAGTATTTTACTATTACATAACTAGGAAAGAAACAAAGCGGAAAACAATGAAGACAAGTACCTTAGAGGTATCATTACTTGCAAGCAGACAAGTAAGTGTTTGGAGTACATTCAAAACCAATTTCTCCCCGTTGGCTCCATCAAGGTTGCTGTTCAGTAATGATACAACATGCAAAAAGCATTCCCCATCCCGAAATAGAGTTTGATAGTACTAAAGCATCAAAAGCAACATTTCAGTTAAATTGTCAAATGCATGTGAAGCATTTATGTAAATAAAGTAAAGAAATTAATCAATGTCAGACACATACTGCTTGGTTAGCCTGGAGCATATCTCTCATTCCTACCAACAAATCAATAGATAGATCAACAAAACTTCTCTCCCGTTCTTTTAATTGAGTAAACATTTCTAAATACTTAGAGCATAACTGCAACTTTGCTTTTTTATCTTCCTCAGAAAATGGCATAATCTGAAAAAATAAAATAGCCACATTAAAAATGGAAACAGAATACTCAACAATATTTATGACCTAGAAAGGAAAATTCAAGTAAATAGCACATAAAGTATACCTTCATGAGATCGACTATATGTCTAAGCACATCATCTCTCAAACCTTCCACCCAAAATAAATCAAACAGGCAATCAATGCATGTAAAACTATGTAATATCAGCTTGGTATCTTTAGTTGCTGCTAAAAACTTGGCAAATAACTCCATACACACTTTCATGCAATTAAAGCAACTTTGCTTAGTCTCAGGTAAATTGCTTGTACATTGATCTTGAAATGATACCAATTCTTCCATGCGACTTTTCTCATTGGAGGGCTCTATGCTTCTTTGACTTCTATACTCTTGCGCTTGAACACAGGCAACTTGTAGAACACGAGAAACTGCACTCAAGGTCTTGAAGGAATCAATTGTTCTCTCAGGGGAAAGCTGCAAGATGCGAACCAAACTCCTCACAAGAACACATGCAATTTCAGGATTACAAGAAGAATGTTCAAGTGCATCCAGCAAAGAAGACAATTCCCTCTGCAATAAGAAAAAGGAATAAATACTTGGAGAATTATCAAATGATTGAGTTCAATTATACAATACATGCACAAGAATCTACAAAATATATACCCATGAATTTAAATAACACTAGTATGTAAAGGATATACACATCAGAACACTGACGGGTAGAGCATAATTTAAAACAAATATCCAACATAAGTGATATAATAAATCTAGTTTCAGAATGCACTCACTGTGATGCTTAAAATGGCTTGATGACATAAAAATAGAGCTGAAAATGAGTCAAGTTTGGTTTGACTTGACTCAACTTGTATATTTATATATGTGTGTGTGTGTTTATATGTGTGTGAGTGTGTGTGTGTATATGTGTGTGAGGTGTGTGTGTATACATGTGTATATCGAGGTGGTTCATGAACCAATTGAGTTGCAGTATACATAGTTCAAGTTTACTCACTAATTTAACACGTTCAGTTTTTAAATCAACTTCATCATTTAGTTCATGAACAACGTCAAATGTCAAATCAAGTTTCAAACTATGCTTGCTTAGGTTGATTCATTGCCAACCCTGACAAAAGACCAATGTTCTACTGGAAAATCACATCATCTCCTCTGTACCCATTATGGGGACAAAAAGTCAAACTAGAACAAACTCAGGATGAAACTTCCACTTCATAACACATAACCTTACTGGATATATGCATGCATTATACCCTGAATCTCAAGTAACCATTTCATATAAGAGAGATGAAAAACAATGCTCATTTTTTTCTTCTTATTTTTATCTCCTAAAAGTCTTTCAGAAAAGTTTGTCCAAACAGATCTTAACCCATACTTAAGCCTCAATTTCTCAGGATATTTGAAATTATTCATTTGGTTTATATCTTTTATCATTAGCATGGGAATATTGCAATGCTTTGTTTGGATAAACTTCTCCATAAGCACTTATACTATGGAAACAAAAATAGGTAAAATGATTTAAGTTACACTCACAAGTTAAAGTCAACTTAATCACTTAGCCTTTATAGATGTTCCCTCATCTAACTTTTCTAGAAGTCAAAGTGAATAAGTTGATTTATGCTTATGGAAAAGCTCAACTAATTTATTTTCTTCTCATATAAGTAAAAAGAAGACTGTCCAAACAAATCATAAACAAACATCAATTCTGTGTTATAATTATAGAAATAAGGAACTTATCTTATATAATAAAGAATATATAGATTATATACATATTATTAGAAACTTTTTTATTTGGTCCCATATAAAATCTAGAGAAGACTTTCCAAACAAAACATAAACAGACACATCAATTCCTAAGTTTTGTAATTGTAGAAATAAGGAACTAATCTTACATAGTCAAGAATGATGCATAATCAGGAGAAGTATTCTGTAATTAAGTGCAGATTTTATTCTTTGTTTATTAGGACAGATTTGTTAGTGATTTGATTTGTACAACTTTAATATCCCATTATTTCTTGCTTTCATTACCTATTATTTTTTTCCTTAATTAGGTTGTAAACAGTCTATAAATTGAGACTGTAATCACATTTGTAAATCACATCAGAAATACATTCCATCTATTTCTTTCAACTAAGAATATCTAGATTATATATGCATTATTAGGAAGGTTTTTATTTAGTTCTGCATCATATCTTTAATATGTGAAGATATCAAATCTACTATATTTATTGTATTGATTTAATTTTCTGAATATAAATAAATATAAATAGAGCACAAATGTTGTCTCAGAAAAACATGGTTTCAGTTCAATCTTCTCTCTTTCCTAGAGTTTAACACGATATCAGAGCCATTTTCAAAAACTATGTTGGTCCAGTAAACCCACAATCTCTAGAGGAATTTTTTTTTGCAAAACATTTTCCCTGGGTCGCTTTCGCCTTTCTATCATCGCCTACAAACAACTGACCTTTGCCCAGGTTGCCTCCATCATGCACTCCTACCCCTCTAGTGGTGGCTCCATCGATGTTTTTGATGGTCCAATCTACTTTTCCCACTCCCCTACTTATTTTATTATTTGTTTCTCACTTTCCAAAGAAAAAATGTCTTTCAGTGCCGCATATTGTCAATACGAATAGATTCTCAGTATTTCACTTAGGCTTCTAAAATCAAGGTTTAGTTAAGTGGGTTAGGCTACAAATTCCATCTCACCAACATTGTTAAATCTATTCCAACAAAAAATCGAGAACAATGGATGAAGATTGATGTTCAACTTTGTAATGTTATTAAATCCACTATTCACACCTCACTCAAACCTATTTTTCGTTCCTACAAGACCATGTGCATCACTTTCAACTAAGGTTTGTGCCCTTTGTACCAATGACACACAGCATTTGTACCGTGTGTGGCAAGATCTCCTGAAACTTCTTGTTCCACGACATTTTAAGTGTCCTATCTTTGCTTATATTGAACGGTTGCATGTTTTCATACACAATTTTAAGTGTCCTTCATTAAACTGTGCCCTCATACTCCTAACAAAAATGCAGTGCCCGAATTCAAGATATCTTATTCAAACTACTCAGAAACTTCATAGTCATGTCATCTTCCTCACCTTTTTTGGGGCGAGGTTGTTCTTACATTATATTATCTCATTAATCGGATGTCATCATCCAACCTTAATGATTGGGTACCCCATAATCATTTCCCTAAGTCCTCATAGTTTTTCTCCACGTGTATCTATATCCTAGTTTTGTACATAACCTCACACTTTTGTGATGATATGGATTTTAAAGTCTCACAATTATCGAGAAGGAAATTATCGTGTTGAGGCTCTAGTCTAGCAAATCTTGCGATTGATAATAGACTGGATCAATTATATTTGCATCAAGTTTGGCACAAACGACTTGTATGTTATAGATATATGGAAGTGATCTTATATAATCAGAAATATTTATATTACGTATTAGGAACATTTTTAATTATTCTCATATCATATATTTGTTATTAGAGAATACCAAATCTCCTCTATTTATTGTGTTGATTCCTTTTTCTCAATATAAATAAAGCACATGTGCTATCTCGAAACACATGGTTCCAACTTAATGTTTCTCTCTTTCCTAGTATTTGGCACTAAGATTCAGAGATATACAATTTCAATGTGTTTGTTAGTATGAATATAAATTCATTCATGCAAACTTAAATATATATTTTGAGAATATATATATATAATAAGAGGAGAATAAAAAAACCAACCATGTTTTGTGTGTTTCCATTACATGTTGCAGTAAATTCAACAAATGAAATTACTTCCATCTGTAGAGTATTGACCCCATTAACTTCTACTATATTACCAGTGCTCCTTGAAGCAGACAATATCGCAGACTTCTCATTGTAAGCAAATATCTGTCCAGTAGATTCCTCTGAACCGGATTCAAAATAAAAGAAATTTTCTGAAAATATAAGATCCCATATTCCCTCTTCACGAAAAATTTCAAGTGACACAGGAGAAGATGAAAGAAGGTTTCTAAATGCATTCAGAACTGTGTTCTGTAGTGCTGAAACAAAGATCCTGCAACATGGAAAGAAAAACAACATATCAAAAATTAGTTCAATACATGAAGGTCATACGTGAGAGATACATTAAACGAAATACTTCAATATTTTTTTCTAGTTTATCATTTTAAAGCTATGAAAAGGAAAAAAAACACTGCAAGTTCACCTTAAATAGCTCGGAAAATCACTCTGACTTGAGCAAGTTTTGATGCAAGGAAATATTATAAATAGAACCCTCATGACCCATTTGATTGACAGTTCAAAATATGCAGAGGAAACAGGCAATGCAAGTCGACCAGAAGATACTTGGACATGAAGAGATTTTGAACCCTCAGGAACTAACAGAAATGAACAGAGACCTCTGCTCAACATAACAACATAATCATTCCAAAAATCAGAAAAAGAAGCACGGGATGGAAGGCCAGAAGAAAGCACTGCTGCATCAGGTTTCACATAATTCTCCTTTTCTTGAATGTCAAGAGCAGGCATACCAACAGCATGCTCTACAGTAAAATCCTTCTCCTGTTCCAAATCTTGAAGCAGAAAAGCTGGTGAACAAAAACTATTTGCAAATTTATGCACCCTACCATTTTCACAAAGAAATTGCAAGCTGATCATATTGCCAAAGCTGTACCAATGTCAAGGTCTCAAGCATCACTTTTTCTTTCAATTTGAATGAGATTCAAGTAGCAATCAGTCAAAAAAATAACTCAACAAATGAACAAAGGACAGCATTGTTCTATCTGCCATAATAAAAATTCACAGAGGAATACCTAAGAATGAAAGACAATACATCTCTAGTGAATACACACATGGAATGTTTAGAAATGTCAATAGGCAATGAAGTTGGAAATTTTATGTTGTCATTTTTTTACTATTAGCATATAACTGTTTATTGATATGAAGTTCAAAAAAGGAATATTCTAAAATTCACAACATCAGCAAATTGTGAAGGATACACGGCCTCCCTCAAAACATCCAGAGAAAGAATATGAAGTTGAAAGATTTTTTGCAATGGTTTTTCATCCCTGCAAAAAACAAATAACCAATTTATCAAAGAATGCAAGACAGATGGTATACTGTTTAAATAATATAGTATTCTCTGGAAGAGGAAGAAATATGAGAACAAAATACATTATCTTACATGTTCATTTGATTTGATACAAGCTAAAACAAGTAGAGGGAATAACAAGAACATGTTAAGGCCAAATTTTGTATTATAGACAGCAAACTCAGATTTCGATGAATGAAGTTTGTAGATTCACCAACATCAAGCTAGTCATGAAATTATTATCCGCAAACTCAAACATCAAGACACACGTTGATTCCTCAAAAAAGAGTATGCAGATGCAGCAAGCTTAAAAGAAACACAATCATATCTTCTACTATATAAAATAAAGAATAATGGGCTTGAGATATACCCAACAATACCTGAATCCATCTGCGAAAACAAAATTACAGTAAGTTTTTGCATAATTTGACGGAAATCCAAGACCATCCAGCAGCACTTCCAACCCTCCAATACTTCTAAAATGATTCTGGCCCCGAAGATTTGCAGATAAGGCCAATGAAAGAATTTTCAAGCACAAATAGCGAAGTGAATCATCCATCAATAGTTCTTTCAGGCTAAATCTTCTAATGACTCGTAAGAGCTCTGAAAATAAAAGTTTGGTGAATGGAAAATATACGATAACTGAACAAAAAATATAAAATAAGTCTAAAAATCTATTAAGCGTGGGATTTCAATATCCCATGAAATTCAATAATCATAGGATAGTCAATGAAAGGAGTTGCAGTTGAGCTGTTGAACTATAAGATAGGTGAGATGAAATTTTAAGGCTCGAGAAAATGGGAAGCTTAACCTTTCATCTTTACGTCACAAAGACAATTTTTATTATTTTTTAATGAAAAAGAGGATATTTATTAAGACAAAAAACTGAATTGTAAAGAGAAAGGATGACAGCCAATCATCCTAATCCAGAAACAACAAAGAAAAGAGAAAATCAATGTAATGTGCTTCCTAATCCAACAACATATCAGCAACTGAAAACCCACTAAAATGTCATGTGTTTTAACCAAATAGACGCCAGAAGCCAAATCATAGTGATGTGCCAAACAATTCCCCTTAAAAAACCCTCAACATGAGAACTAAAAATTAAGAATTTGTCAAAATTCGACACAAACACAACTAAAATTCACCAAATGCTAAATAATGGGAGATATACAAAGACCACCGCAACCAAAAATAATAAAAAACATATTCTAAGCAAGCATCATATTTAAACATAACTCAACCTCATAAACGGACTTATAAAGTGAGGTTTATACCCACATATTTATAGTCGATGTGGGTTCTCTTACACACCCCCTCATGCTGAGAATTGAATATTTCATCCATGATGATAGATATTTTTTAATGGGGTCTAATAACGATGTGCCAGTGGATGACACAATAAACCCAACAAACCTCGCAAGGATAAGATCTGATACTAATTATTGGATTGAACCACTAGGTCGGAGGTTACAGCCTATTGTCAAGGAGCCCAAGCACTACGATTCAATTGTAACTTGGTTTATCTGGACTCCGTAACAAGATAGTTGGCACAATCTACAACAATCTCTCCTTCAACAATTGTCCCACTGGGGATTTGAGCTCATGACTTTGGCTCTAATACCAATTGTTAGAGCACTTACCACTAGGCCAAAAATTCCAGTTTTATTCATGGAACAACTCTTTCAACTTAAGGGCATAGTAATCCAAGCATCATGATTCAACTATGACTTGACCCACCAACCTCTACCATGGGACAATTGATGCAACTAGCAACAATCCCCTACTAACAATTGCTCCATTGGGAATCGTACTCCTTACCTTATCTTTGATATCATCTTAGAAAGTAGATCTTAAAGACTAACTCAACTTAGAAAGTGGACTTCAAACTTAACTCATCTTAGAAAGTGTGAACATTAAATCTGACTCACTCTCACAAAACCAACATGTAAGATAAGATTTGTCACCATTTGTATACTATAATTTGGTCAAATCTCATGTCAATGTACGATTTGTAACAATTAAAAATAGTAAAATTGAAGTAATAGTCATTGTACAGCTTTTATAAAAGCTCTCTTTGATATGAAGAATGCTTTCTTGCATGGGAAACTTGAGGAAGAAATCTATACAAAGGTCCCACCAAGATTTAAAGTTGCATATTATTAAGGATTAGCATAGTTCAATGAAATTGCCAATCATTATTAACAAAATCTATAAATCCATCCTCCAAGTAGCTCAATTCAATGTACCTTAAGAAGTTGTGACATTTTAATTGTTCTTTTGAAACTAGTAGTTTTATTTATTCTCTTTGAAATCATTTTTGTTCTAAATAAATCAATGTGCTGAGTGGAAAAATATTCCAGCACAATCAAAAAATATCCTTACACATTTTCACTCGGTCCTTGTACTGCAATTCCATTAAATTTTGAAAAGGTTACTATATAGTTCAGACATTTTTTACGGAGTCCTTATACTTCTAAAAAAACCCTAAAGTTTTCACTTAACTAATTATCAAATTTTACAGTTAAATCATGGAAACCTGAAACAGCAACAGCTGCAGATGATGGTAAAAATATATTAAGTCTAGATGGCCGTCAACCCACATACCTATTTAAAGTTTCACCAGAGGTTCACAAGTAAAAAGAAAATTTGAAACTATAGGGACCTTTTTGTAAGTTAGTGAAACTATAGTAACCTGAAGAACAATTTATTTAACCAGCGGCATTTTAATAATATATTTGCTGAATTGTAACCTCCATGGATCTGTATTTACCTAGTGCATATTCATGCCAAACTAGAAAATCAGTAACTAAAACCAACAAATGCCTAATAGTAATAGTCTCAAGATATACAATAATAACAGATGCCTACCTTACCTACTAACCAATTTAGGCCACCAGCTTCCATCACAGAAACAATTGCTTTCTGCCGCCAATGTAACCTTGCTTCAGTAGACAAAACCTTTGAACTATTTGAAGAGATGATTGGAGTCTCAGCATGTGAAATAAAGCCGACAAGACTGCAGAATAACTCATCCTTTTTGTCTATATTTGAACCTAGATCAATGAAAATATAAATTATTGACACAACATATGTTAAAATTTGTTGGAGCAGCTTGATTTTCTCAACGGCAGAGTCAGAACAATTTGCATCAGCAGAAAGGGCTTGACTTATGGTTTTAAGTTGGACCACAGCCCCTGTAAAAAATTGAACACAAACAAGAAACTTCCATTACTTTCCCGTTGTAAAGGACATATCACAGAACAACAAAAGGCAACTAATGAAATAATCAATGTTAAATTTTCAAAACATAGATTTATCAAGAGTGGAAAACAAGATTTGGGAATTAAATCCTATCACATTCAGGAATTGATATTTCATATTTTGTTCATAAATAAAAGTGAACTAGCAGCAGATCCATGCTCTGCACACAGGCAGTAGAGATAAAAAAGAGAGTGTATTGATAAAAGGGAAAAAGCAAAGTGGGCACAAACTACATGTGGAAATGACACATGGTGACAGTTGGATGCTTTTCATAATAATATACAAATTAAAACATAATTGTTCCAAATAGGGAATTATTAGGAAAACAGTATTCTGATATCTCCACAGTAATTAGGAAAAATATCCCTAGAATATACACATGCATTCCAGCAGGTTTTCTTTCCTGTTTCAAGATAATGTGATTATTACAAATAGAGGAGTTGAGAATGCAATTAGTATGATTGTAATAATAAAATATTTCTTTATTCCCTCTCATTATTCAAGTATAATACACAGTACAGTAGTATATCCTTTAAAGTGAGACTCAGAAATAAACATAAAGAACAATGACCATTTGTTACTAACACCGGAACACATAAAGCTTTAAGCAACAAAGAAAATACTAAATACTTATAAAAAAATAAAATACAGATCTCACTAACATCAGTAGATTAAGAAGTGGACTTTAAGCCTAACTTAACCTTATTAAACCGACTAATAAGGTGAGGTTTACTCCCACTTATATACAAATGAAATGTCCTAATTTCTAGTTGATCTAGGATCTCCAACACACGTCTCTCACGCCGAGATCCTCCAACTCGTGTGACACTATATATTTATGGACAACTCGATAGCGAATGGCCTGATAAGCCCAACAAACTCTCGATAGGATAGACTTTAAATGACTCCGATACCATATTAAAAAGTGAACTTTAAACCTAACTCAACCTTATAAAACCAGTTAATAAAGTGAAATTTGCACTCACTTAAATACTATGAAATGTTCTAATCTCTAGTAGTTGTGGGATCTCTAACAAAAACTTATTACAATTTTCAGCAAACATCATCCACGTAAGTAATCAAAATCATGAACAAAAGAAGAAAATCATTAGTCAAAGAGCCTTGATTATACCTTTCATTAAGGCTGTAAGTTTTCGAATTCCACCATAGTATCCAAAAACTCTGCAATTATATAATGAACGGGCAATAATTTTCAGTGCATCCAAAATAAAAAATCCTTCAGACGTAATAAACAATTTTGCAGCAGCCCCAGAAAAATCTGTCGATGATTGCCCCAAGCTGGTGTTCACTGAAAGAAAGGCAAAACATGAATTACTGCAAATAACATGTAAGCAGTAATAGTTTCGGTAAGAGTAACCAAATATGCCATTTCAAGATTTTTAAGTTAAACATCATCTTCTATGCAGAGAAAAGATCTATGACTATAACAAATGAAAATTTAAAAGGTAATGAAGAACAGTTGATACCAGTGTAAGAAATTTCAATGAGTATAGGTACTCCCTTCTTGCGTCTATTTCACAAATAGATGGTCCCTAACTATATTTTAATCGCATCAATAAACTGATTTGAACTTCCATGTAGTGGAAACCACTTAAGGCTTAAGAGGGCAGAAAGGAAGAAAATAATGATGACGATGGCAATGATTGGCAACTTACAATCAGTGACTAGTGAGGTTAATTGTGTGACCTCTTCAGTTAATACCCGAATGACTTCAACAGGATGTCCAGCCGAGCAGCCAACAACCACATCATCAGCAGTTGATAAACTCTCAACAGAAGCAGACTCTAATAATATGCCAGAATTCACAGGTTCCCAATCTTTGTAGCCAATTACAAATTGCTTGATGAAAACATGAAGCAGTCTCTTTTTCTCCACCTAGAACATTAAGATCATATGAAGCAAATTTATAAATCAACAACTAATTTTGTGAGGGAAAGACATATAAAGCAGTGCATCTAACATTATTCTCTATCAATGCAGAAACGCATGTTAAGTTATTTTAATAATAGATTGGTAAATAAATGCAGAAACACGTGTTAATTTATTTTAATAATAGATTGGTAAATAAAACCTACGGAAAACATATCAACATTACTTAAATGCATATATGAATTTCTTAAAAAATAGTTCATAGGAAGATCGCCAAGCTTCAGAAAATTAAGTCTTCAATAAGTATAAATCCAACCATACCTTATCATCAGCTTTCTCGTATCGCTCCCAGAGTGTATTTACAATTGCCTCATCACCAGCATCACTGGAAAAAGTAAAAAATTAAACAAACTCAAGTAAAGGAAAAATGGATTGAAACACTATTAACACAAATGATTCCCTCTGTCTTGTTCTGTTGCAGAACCCCCCCTTTTAATTTCTCACTTTATCGCTCTTTTAATTTGCGATTATTTGGTCCAGAAATCTAGAGTAATATATACGCATAATTAAGAGTGCCATCTTGCCCAAAATCTGGTCCCGGAAAGGCTTGTAGAGCTGCTTCTCTGGTGTTCTGAAAACGTTGTCTGAAGGGACCAGCCAATTCTGGTGACATGAAAAGGGATTGGGCAGCATCTTCATTCTTAGTTCCTTTGTTGTCTTGTTTTGTTTGGCATTAAAATCTTCTAGCTCTTAACCAACTTATTTTCACCCAACCCCATTTGTACTTTCACACCTTAACAAAATATTTGTATATACACCACCACTAGCCATAAAAAATATCTTATGAAACATCAGACAATGTTTGGCAAGTCTGCATAGTCATGTACACATGAAATAAACAAAAAATAAAATAAATGTCACCATATCTTGCACTTAAGAAATATATATTTACATAAAAAGGTAACTCATGTGTCATACCAGCTTACAGAATCTAACAACATTCTCTTCTAAGATCTCCAGCAACATGGATGTTACACCGAGCAAGTTCATCATATGTATCAAAGATGTGAAGGCTTATATATATAAGCACCATTTTAACTTTTAAAGCTCTAACATGGAAGGCATTCACAAATAACATCATGCAAAATATGGCATGAGTTATGAGTCTCGTTGACTAAAACAAACTACTTAATGTGGTACTCAAGTCATGATGCTCTCTCACTTAATGGACTAGTCTGTTAAATCCGACTCTCCTCATGTGCATAAATCCTAACAATTGGTAGTTTTGCCAAGAGTTGGGCTACAAAAAGGAAAACCTATAAATTGAAGTAAGGTGCAAGCCAAATATTGATAGATGGGTGATTGACAAAAGGTACACCAGATCAAAGTCAATAGAATGAAAATCGTCACAGAAATTGTCTCTTGAAGGGGTGGCATTGTTAAGAGTGCCACATCGAATAGAATAAAAAGCTTGATGTAGTACTAAAGCCTCCTTGAGGTTCTTCCACCCAATGAACTAGTTTTTTGGATCCTCTTAGCCCTAACAACATGTCTCCGAGGTGCCTTTCCAAACATATCATATCCCATACAATAACAAGATTCAAGAAAATCCAAAATGTACAAGATAATCAAGGGTAGTATTATTTCAAAGACAATAGTCACTCACTACATGGGATTCCTTCTTTGGTACAACTCAGCAAGATTATTATATATTTACCATTAAGTCTATAAAGCGGTAGCAATATAAAAATCTTATTAAAGCAATGTGTCTGTCCTGGTTGTTTACTAGAGGACAAATGTTCCAGAAAATAATCAAACGTAATTTCACAACCCAACACACCCAATCTCAAGAGGGATGACACCTGCAAGCCCACTGCTACTTATGTTAATCTCTATTGGTAAAATATGATATTAATAGCCCCTTAGAGTTTGTCTAACATAATTTATTCTTTATGCACCAGAACACTCAATAAAACATTACATATATGATGAAATGAAACTCATTTTCTAAAACTCTACCCTATTATAAATTATAGAAAAAGGATAGTAGCAGTAGCAACCTTGACTACTTACTGAACACTCTGAGGACACTTGGTGATAAATTATGCTTCTTCCACATACAGGTGGAATGACATACTTCGCACATCAACATAACTCAAAAATTATCAATACAAATATAGAACTTTATCATTTGATTCATAATAAAAACCCTTTGGAAAATATATTGTTACCTAAAGCGAATCCTGGGCCCAGGAGGAGAGCACTTTTGTGCTTGGAAACTTGAAGATTCACCAGTATGCGCAGCAGAAGTTCTTCTAATAAGGTCAGCAACACCCTTAACGATATTCATCCTTCCTCAGCGAGATCAGCTCAGCGTTGAGACTTCACAAACCAATCAACGGTTCCACCCATCACTCTCGTCAAACCACCTTTATAGCTCAAAGAAACCAAACACCAGTAGTGAGATTACACAATCTAGTTGAGTGTTGCACAATGATTACCGACGACAAAAAAAAAAATAACAAGTGAAAATCACTTACTCAAAAAAGAGACTTGACAAAATCACCATAAGTTTCTCACTCTAACTTCAACCTCCCTTTTTCAACTCACTGATCAGAGATTATTTCAATGAATTGAATTAGCTCCGTCAAGGATCATTCCACTCACTAATTAGCACCGGATTCTGAACATTTCAAGAATCTAAATAATTCAATGTAAAATACACACGTCATTCTCGAAAACAGAACATACTCAATTAAACATCAAAAAGAGAGGGAAAAAATCAATAATCGAGGCGGAGCATAAATACCTGAATAGTGAGACAAATCAAGAATCAAGAGTTTTCTAGGGTTTGCAAATTGAGATCGGAAATAACGATTGTGGAAGCTTCAATATAATCCCTCTTTTTTCTTTTTAAGATATTGGTCGGAGCTACTTCGATAGCGTCGGTAACGAAATTGCTATCGTTGTAAGAAGAATATGATATGACGAATGCGTGAGAAAGAGGAAAGCACTAAAAAGCAAACCCCAAATTCTCGATTAATTTCGATGTTGCCCTTCTGGTTTTTTTTCTTTTCCATGTTCTTTACATTTTCTAACGTTGTAAGAAGAATAGGTAGAAATGAATAATCAACACCGAGTTGCCCTTAAGCGCTGCAATTACGCGATCATTTTCTTAATTTAATTTACTACTTTCATTTCCACTGTGAATGGTTTAGAGGATAGAAACAGTGAAAATGAAAATACAAAAATAAGTTAGGAAAACATTATAAAACTGCAAAATAATATGAGATATTTAATTTTTTGGTATAGAAAAAATAGGCAAAAAATAAAGAAAAATTATAAAAATTATGCGTAAAAATAATAAGTTGAAAAGTAAAAGTAGATAAAAAAAAATTAATTTACTCGAAAACTCATACTTAGATAGAGGGAGATTAGAACATTTAATGATAGACATGATGAAAAACAAACTTCAAGATCCCGTATACATC
>Ga0123341_1000046_pt1 | contig 52317 bp, 53 predicted proteins | sample Turbeapinknodule_FD_89959 | JGI IMG/M metagenome (GOLD analysis project Ga0123341, IMG submission 89959) | Root nodule microbial communities of legume samples collected from Mexico - Turtle bean Mexico pink nodule | ecosystem: Host-associated > Plants > Roots > Nodule | place: Mexico: Nepantla...
CCGCGCGCGCGGTGAAACAGCGCCTGGCCGAGATAATCCTCCAGCAACCGGATCTGCTGGCCGACGGCGGCTGAGGTGACATGCAGCTCTTCGGCTGCGCGGATGAAATTCAGATGCCGCGCCGTCGCAACGAAAGCGCGCAGCGAAGTCAGCGGCGGCAGCCGCGCGAGCGTCGGCTGGATGACTGTCTTGCGTGGTTGGACAGACGTGTTCATGAGACGATTGCACCACAAACAGCCCGACCTAGACGAGCACATGCTTTGCGTGAGGCTCGCGTGCGAGGACATTTTCTTCTGCCCCGGCCGTCCGACTGAGACGCAAAAACTAAAACCTGCGAATTCTCTATATATTACTAGACTATAGGTTCCGTGCGCGGCGTCGAATCCTCGGTGAGCGCAAGCTTTTCTTTCGGCCGCCGGCAGAAAAACATTCTTCGCGATCCCCTTTTCCCGCCCGATGATGCGCCCCGACACAGCATTGCCCCGAAAGGGCTCGTCCCGGATCAGGGGGTATCGATGGACATTCGCAGGCGTCAGCTTAATCAGATTCTCGCTTTGAGCGCGTTCAGTGCCATCGTGCCGTTCCGGGGTTTTGCGCAAGCCGCGGAACCCGTCGCGGGCGGAACGCTCAACCTTCTCGTCCAGCCCGAGCCGCCGACGCTCGTGACACTTGCCCATACGGCAGGCCCGACGACCCGCGTCAGCGGCAAGGTCACCGAGGGCCTGCTTGCCTATGGTCTCGATTTCAAGCCGATCCCGCAGCTCGCCACCGAATGGCATATCAGCGACGACGGGTTGGAATATAGTTTCAAGCTGCGAGAGGGCGTGAAGTGGCATGACGGGAGGGAATTCACGTCCGAGGACGTGGCCTTTTCGATCCTGGCGCTCAAGGAGGTCCATCCGCGCGGTCGGGCCACCTTCTCCAGCGTGAAGGAGGTCGCGACCCCTGACCCCCACACGGCGATCATCCGGCTTGCGAAACCCGCGCCTTACCTGATCGGCGCCTTGCAGGCCAGCGAATCGCCGATCGTTCCCAAACATGTCTACGACGGTTCGAAAGACCTCGCCTGCCATACGAACGGCCGCGCGCCGATCGGAACCGGACCGTTCATCTTCCGGGAATGGGCCGTCGGCAGCCACATCATCCTCGATCGCAATCCTGACTACTGGGACAAGAGCAAGCCCTATCTTGATCGCATCGTCATCAAGTTCATTCCCGATGCCAGCGCCAGGCTCGCGGCGCTGGAGACAGGTGAGGTAGATATCGCGCCTGACACCCCGGTCTCGCTCAGCGAAATCGATCGCCTGAAGGCGTCGGCGACGCTTGCCGTCGACGACCGCGGCAACGACTATTCGCCGACCGTCTACCGCATCGAGTTCAATCTCGCCAACGACTACTTCAAACATGACAAGGTCCGCCAGGCGGTCGCCCACGCAATCGACCGGCAGAAGATTGCCGACATCGCCTTCTATGGTTACGCCGTGCCGGCCCCAAGCCCGATCAGCCCCTTCCTCAAGGCATTCTATAATACCGAGGTGCCGATCTATGCCCACGATCCCGCCAAAGCGGAACAACTTCTCGACGAGGCGGGCTTCCCGCGAGGAGCCGATGGCATTCGTTTCGAGGTGCCGCACGACGTCATGCCTTATGGCGATACCTACACGCGGATCGGCAACTATCTCCGCGACGCGCTGTCGAAAATCGGCGTCAACGTCAACCTGCGTGGTCAGGACGTGCCGACATGGCTGAAACGCGTCTATACGGATCGCGATTTCGCCTTCGTCACAAACGGCATGGGCAACACCTTCGATCCGACAATCGGCGTCCAACGCCTCTACTGGTCGAAGAACTTCAAGAAGGGCGTGCCCTTCTCCAACGGCTCCGGCTACAACAATCCGGAAATCGATGCGATCTTCGAACAGGCGGCGGTCGAGAACGATCGTGCCAAACGCGTCGAACTCTTTAACCGCATGCAGGTGATCATCGCCCGCGACCTGCCGGACATTACGCTGGTCTCCTTCCGGCAGCTGACGATCTTTAACAAGAAGGTGCAGGACCATACGGTCGTCGCAGACTGCCTCTCCGGCAGCCTTTCCTCCGCCTACATCCTCAAGAACGCCTGACGCTGACAAGGAATGGTCCGATGAGCATCAATCGACGCCGATTCAACCAATTGCTGCTGTTGTCGACGGCCGGCACACTGTTGCCGTCCCTCGGCGCCAAAGCGAACCAGGAGACGCCGCAGAGCGGGGGAACACTCAATTTCATCGTCGAGCCGGAGCCGCCGACAATTCTTGCGCTGGCGCATACGGCAGGCGGCACCCAGAAGGTCAGTCCCAAGATCACCGAGGGACTTCTAACCTATGATTTCGACCTGACGCCGAAGCCGCAGCTGGCGACCGAGTGGTCGATCGCCGATGACGGGCTGAGCTACACCTTCAAACTTCGCCCGAATGTCAAATGGCACGATGGTAAGCCTTTTACTGCAGACGACGTCGCCCATTCCATCGAGCTTCTCAAACAGGTTCATCCGCGAGGTCGGGGAACTTTTGCCAATGTCACGAAGGTCGAGACGCCGGATCCTCTGACGGCCGTCATCCGCCTTTCCAAACCGGCACCCTATCTGCTGCGGGCGCTCTATGCGGCGGAATCGCCGATCGTGCCGAAGCATATCTACGACAATGTCGCGATTTCAGACGTGCCGGTCAATCCGAACGGCAGCGCACCGATCGGCACCGGTCCCTTCGTCTTCAAGGAATGGGTGCGCGGTTCGCATATCATCCTGGAGCGCAATCCCAACTACTGGGACGCCGGCAAGCCCTATCTCGATCAGATCGCCATCCGTTTCGTGCCGGACGGCGCAGCGCGCGCGGCCGGATTCGAGACCGGCGAGTTTGACATCGGCGGCGATAATCCGATACCGCTTAGCGATCTCGAGCGGATCAAGGCCTTGCCGAATATCAGCGTCGATTCCCGCGGCTACGAAACCAAGGGTGACCTGACCCAGCTGATCTTCAATCTCGACAACGAGTATCTGAAGGACGTCAAAGTCAGACGCGCGATTGCCCACGCCATCGACCTCGACGTCATCCTGAACACCGTCTGGTATGGCTACGGCCATATCTCTCCGACACCGATCAGCGTCTTCCTGCCGCGCTACTACGATCCATCGATCAAACCCTACGCCTTCGACCTCAAGGCTGCCGAACAACTGCTCGACGAGGCCGGCTACAAGCGCGGCGCCGACGGCATCCGTTTCAAGCTGCGGCTGACCCACAATTCCTACAATGACGGTTTCAAGCGCGTCATCGAATATCTGAAGCAGAACCTGGCGCGCATCGGCATTGCCGGAACGATCGATTCCTATGATTTCTCGACCTATATTCAGAAAGTCTACAAGGAGCGCGTCTTCGACGTAACGGCCGAATACCTCGGCAACCAGTTCGATCCGACGCTCGGCGTGCAGCGCGTCTATTGGTCGAAGAATTTCAAACTCGGCCTGCCCTTCTCCAATGCCAGCCACTATGCCAATCCCGAGGTTGATCGTCTTCTGGAAGCGGCGTCGGTTGAAATCGACGAGGACAAGCGTAAGCAGGAGTTCAATGCCTTCCAGAAGATCATCGCTGACGAGGTTCCAGTCGTGAACCTCATCGCACTCGAGAACGTCACGGTCTTCAACAAGCGTGTGAAGAACCACACGATCGGCGCCGAGGGCGTTCAGGCGAATTTCGCCGAGGTCTATATCAAGGACGGGCAAGGCTGAGCGGGCAATAGCGGCCGCCTGCAAGATAAAAGGGGCGCATCGGCAGATGCGCCCCTTTTATCGTGTGCCGGATGACGCCGTCAGGACGCGGCCCGAGCAGGCGTGAACTTCAACAGGATACGATCCGCGAGCGCGATCGCCTGCGTTCGCTGCTCCGTGATCGAACTCGACTCCCAGGCAACGCCGCGCAGCGGATGGCCGATGGCGCTGAGGTTGCGGTGGACACGTCCCTCCTCATCGATGAGATCGCCCTCCGGCGTGGCGTCGATGCCGAAGCCGGTGGAATGCGGACGCACCTCGCCGCCGGCAAGAAGCTGGCGTATGAACGGATCGGAGATGCGACGCCAGTCGTGCAGCTGGTGGCCGCGGCAATCAATCACGCCATCGAACACCTGTCTTTCGGTGCCGGCCCGCGTCTTCAACCGCGCGGCGATGCCTTTCCTGTCGACGGTCAGATCGATGAGACGCGCCACGCCGTGAGACAGTCGGCCTTGCGAAAGAACCGTCTCGACGATCCGGTTGCTCTCGGGAGCGGAGCGGTGCGCCGTCACCTCCCAGAATGCCCGGAGGTGGCGGGTGAAACGCAGCCTTTCCCGATCACTCGCCTTCTGCCAGAGAGACAGGATGTGCGGGCGGATGGCGAGCGGCAGGCCTTGCCAGTCGCCGCCGCTCGCCGCGATCGCACGCCGCTCGGTCTTGACAAGCGATAGCAGAGACCGGGCGGTCGAGGGCAGCGGTTTGTCGGCGAGGAAGTCTCGTGCCGCTGCGACATCCCGTCTGCCTTCGACGAACTGGCCGCGCCGCGATATCACTTTGTAGCGGCCCAGGAAGCCTCTTGCCTCCATGCTGGCGATGGCATCGACCATCGAAAGGCTTGCGCCGATGAGCAGGATTTCCGCGCAGTCCTGAAGCCGGTCGAGTGCCGCCGCATCCCAGGGATTGACAGCAAAACGCGGATGGCCGGCAACCGCGCTCCCATGCGCGGCCGGATCCGGGGCAAAAACGCCGAGCGCCAGCACCGCCTCGTCCGCTTCGACCACCGTGCCGTCGCTTGTGGAAACCCGAATCCGATGCGGGGTGGACGACAGCGTTGACGCCGAGGCGCGAATATGGCGCAAGCTCGACCCGAACCTGGCTTCGCCGACGGCACGCTTCAGCTCATCGCGCACATAGGTTCCATAGAGATAACGCGGCGGACAGCTCGAGCCGATATTCTCCGGCGACAGCCAGCCGTTGGCCCCGGCCTTTTCCGACAGCCATCGCGACAGATGCCCGGGATCGTCGGCATAGAGCGAGAAATTGTCCGCCGGTCCGTTGACCAGATGTACGGGGTCGGTCGTGCTGTAAGCGACGCCGCGACCGAGCTCTTCGCGCCGTTCAATGATGGTGATGGCGAGCGGCACTGCCGTTCGATCGAGGAGGTTGAGCGCCGTCAACGCCCCCGCAAAACCGCCGCCGACGATCACGATGGAATGGTGGGGACTATGATCGATGCGCATGAACACTCCTTCCTGCCAGCTGCAGGGGATTAGATCGGAATATGGAAGCAAAGGATGACCGTCCCTTCCCGGCCCATTACTCTGCCGCGACAACACGCGCCTGGCGCGCCGCGATGCCCGCTTTGACCAGCGGCGCGACATCGCGCCCGTAGGCGACGGTATCCTCGGTCGGATAGAACCCGCGCATCAGGAAGTTGGAGACGCCAGCGTCATAATAGTCGAGGATCGCCTCGGCGACCTGGTCGGGCGTGCCGACAAGGGCCGTCGAGTTGCCGCCGGCCCCGCTTGCCGCTGCAACCTCCCTCCAGAGCCGCTTGTCGAGAACCCTGCCGCGCGCCGCGGCCTCGCGAAGCCGAACCGAACCCACATTGGATGGCAGCTTTTCGCCATTGCCGCCCGGCCGCGCGATTGATTTCACCCGCTCGAGGATGGCGTCAGCCTTTTCCCATGCCTTGTCCTCGGTTTCGGCAACGACGATGCGGAAGGCGAGCGTGAAGCGAATGTCGCCGGCCCGCCCGAAAGGCGCTGCCGCTTCCCGTATCTTGCCGATCGTCTCATGCACGCCGTCCAGCGGCTCACCCCAGAGCGCATAGATATCGGCGTGCTTGCCCGCCACCTTGAAGGCTGCCTCCGACGAGCCACCGAAAGAGATCGGGATGCGCTGGCCGCGGACTGGCTTGACCTGCGAAAGTGCACCTTTGAATTTGTAGAATTCGCCCTCGTGGTCGAAAGGCTCCTCGCTTTCCCAGACCTTCTTGAGCACGGTCAGATATTCGTCGGTGCGCTCGTGGCGTCGGTCGTGATCGAGGAAATCGCCATCGCGCTGCTGGTCCGCGTCGGAGCCTCCGGTGATGATATGGACCCAGAGCCGGCCGTCGGAAAACTGATCGAGCGTCGCGAGCTGACGGGCAGCCAGGGTCGGCGCCATGAAGCCGGTGCGGTGGGCCAGAAGCGCGCCGATGCGGCTTGTGTGGGAAAAGACATGAGCGGCGATCTGGTTGTTGTCCGGCCAGGTCGAGAAAGCGCCGATCAGCAATCGGTCTATACCGGCCTCTTCAGCCGCCCGGGCATGTCTCAGGATATAGTCCTTGTCGATGACAGGCCCCTGCGGTGGCACGATATCCGAACCTTCGCGGTTCGAGACATGCCCCATGAATTCCGAAGTCATGAAATAGCCTTTCCCAGCAGGCGACGGGGCTAGAAGACCCTGCCTTCCTCCAGATGCGTCGTCGTGCCGTTGATGTAATAGTCGCCGACCACGCGCGCCTTGTGCAGCAGCGGATTGTGGTTCAGGACCGTACGGATATTGCGCCAGTGCCGGTCGAGATTGAGATGACGGGAGGTGGCCGAACCGCCGCCGAGTTCGAAGACATTGGTGGCCGCGGCAAGGGCGATCTGCGAGGCGACGATCTGTGTGCGTGCCGTCGTCAGCGCACTTTCGATCAGCGCCGCTTCCAGTCCGTCCGGATCTCCGGTGCCGAAGGCCTCGACTGAGCGGTCGAGCGCGCGGGCGCTCTCGCGGATCAGCGTGTCGACGGCAAACGAGCCGGCGGCGATCTCGCCCAATATCTTTTGAACGAAGGGATCGGCATTGGCGGTTTCGGCTGCACTATGGGCGGCGGAGCGCGCCTGCCGGCGCACGTAGTCGGTGCCCTCGGCGACGGCACCGCGGACGGCGCCGGCCATGGAAGCGGCGAGATGGAGTTGGCGCAGCGTTGAGGTGTGACGCCCGACCTGCGTGTCGAGGCCGCGCGTGGAGATTTCGTGCGGCAGCACTTCGACATCGTCGAGCAGCACGCCGCCGCTTGCCGTCAGCCGCTGGCCCATCCCATCCCAGTCGTCGAGGATGGTGATGCCCTTGCGGTCGACCGGCAGGAGGAGGCTGACGAGCTGATCCTCCTCGTTCCATGCGCTGAACGAGGCAAAATCGGAAAAAGCGGTCCCCGTCGCGTACCACTTGCGGCCGTTGAGGCGAAAGCTGTCGCCGGATTTCGTCAGCCGTGTCGTCACTTCGCCCGGCCGTTTGGTGCCCTGCTCGGTGTGCGCTCCGCCAAAAAGCTTGCCGGCAAGCACACGTCCGAGCTGGGTGCGGTCGATTGCCGTATTCGGATTAAGAAGTAGGCTTTCGGTGAAATTGAAATGGCTGCGGAGCGCATGGGCGACATTCGAGTCGGCCGCGCCGAGCGCCATGATCGTCTCGATATAGTCGACGACGGATCCCCCCGGCCCGCCGAGCGAAACCGGAATGCGCAGCGTCCCGAGCCCGGCCTCCTTGAACTGACGAAAGGCCTCGAAGGGCAGCTCGCGCTCGAGATCGCGCTTCGCCGCTTCCCTGGCAATTTCGGCCGCAAGCTCCGGCACCTTGGCGAGCAGCGCGGCAAGATCGGTTGTAGCGGACCCGGAAACGGGGGACAGGGCGGTGTTCGGCATGCGGCGGAAACCTTCTCGGCACCAACTGGAAAGACAGGCTGGATCCGCGATCGGCGGTCCAGTCTGGGCTGTCAGGCAACAGCGCGCGTCAGCGGCACGACATTGTCGGCGCCGGACGCCGGGCTGCGCGGCACGCGGCCTTCGACCGGATGGCTCGGATCGTTGAAACCGGGCGTCGAGGGGTGGCCGGTCGCCACCAGCCGATCGACCAGCGCCTCGTCCTCGGCATCGAGCTTGACGTCGAGCGCCCTGACGTAACTGTCCCAGTGTTCTTCGGTGCGCGGACCGGTGATAGCAGCCGAGATCAGTTTGTTGTTCAGCACCCAGGCCAGAGCAAATTCGGTCGGGCTGATGCCCTTGCGGGTCGCGTGCGCTGCGATCTCCTTCGCAATGGCGATCGATTCCGGACGCCATTCGGTCTCCAGAATGCGCTTGTCGCCGCGGCCGGCACGGGTATCCGCGGCCGGCTCCTTGCCGGGCTCGTATTTGCCGGTCAGCACTCCGCGGGCGAGCGGCGAATAGGAAACGGCACCAAGACCGTAATATTGCGCGGCAGGAAGCTGCTCGGCCTCGGCGGTGCGGTTGACGATATTGTAGAGCGGCTGGCTTGCCACCGGACGATCGATGCCGAGCTGATCGGCAAGATGCGAGATCTCTGCAATGCGCCAGCCGCGGAAGTTGGAAACGCCGAAATAGCGCAGCTTGCCGGCGCGGATGAGGTCGGCGATGGCGCGCACCGGTTCTTCCAGCGGCGCATCGAAGACGGCGCGGTGGAAATAGAGGATGTCGATATAGTCGGTGTTGAGGCGGCGCAGCGAATTCTCGACCGTCTCGATCACCCATTTGCGCGAATGGCCGCCGAGGTTCGGTCCCTTGGTATGGGAATTGACGAATTTGGTCGCCAACACCCAATGATCGCGATGCGCCTTGATACGCGCCCGACCACCTCTTCGGACTTGCCGTCGTGATAAACGTCGGCGGTATCGATGAAGTTGATCCCCTGCTCGCGCGCCTTGTCGATGATTCGGAAGGCGATGTCATCCGGTGTCGGCCCACCGAACATCATCGTTCCCAAGCTGAGCGGCGAGACTTTCAGCGCGCTGCGTCCGAGATAGCGATAATCGACCATTTCATTCTCCATTCATTGAGCGTGGTGACAGGCAACGGCGTGGCCGCCTGCGAGTTGGCGGAAGATTGGATCCTCGGTCCGGCAAATGCCGGTGGCCAGCGGACAGCGGATGTGGAAACGACAGCCAGCCGGTGGATTGTGCGGGCTCGGCAGATCGCCGGTAATGGGAGCCGCCTGCTTGCGGCGGCTTGGGTCGGGAACGGCGGCAAGCAGCGCCTGCGTATAGGGGTGCTTCGCGCCGCGCCAGAGATCGCTCGTCGCCGCACTTTCGACGATCCGGCCGAGATACATGACGAGCACGCGGTCGGCGAAATAGCGGACGACCGACAGGTCATGCGAAATAAACAGGTAGGAAAGCGACAGTTCGGTCTTCATCTCGACGAGGAGATTGAGGATCTGCGCCTGGATGGAGAGATCGAGCGCGGAAACCGGCTCGTCACAAATCACCAGCTGCGGCTGCAGGATCAGCGCGCGGGCGATGCCGATGCGCTGGCGCTGGCCACCGGAGAATTCATGCGGAAAACGATCCAGCGCGTCGGCCGGCAGGCCGACATGCTCCACCATCTGGGCGGCGATCTCTTCACGCCGCTTCCGGCCGCTGACGCCATGGACGGCGAGCGGCGCCGTCAGGATCGTGCGGATCGTCTGGCGCGGATTGAGCGAAGCGAAGGGATCCTGGAAGATCATCTGAACGCTGCGGCGGATCGACTGCAATTCCTTCGACGACATCGCCGTGACGTCACGCCCCTGGAAATGGACGCGTCCTGACGAGGGTGTAACGAGGCGCATCAGAGACTTGCCGAGCGTCGACTTGCCGCAGCCGGATTCCCCGACCAAAGCCACCGTTTCACCCTCAGCAATCTCCAGCGATACGCCGTCGACGGCCCTGACCGTACCGGCAGCCCCAGGATAATGGGTCGAGAGATTATCGACCGACAGAAGCGACATGGGCTACCTCCGAAGGGATCGGAACATAGGGGCAGGCGACCTGCCGCTCGGCGGAAACCGACAGCAGTTCAGGCACGGCAAAAGCGCAGGCCGGCCGGGCGACCGGACAACGCGGGCGAAAGGAGCAGCCTCTTTCGCCCGACGCCGAGATGATCGAACCCGGAATTTCCGAAAGCGGGCCGTCGCTATAGTGATAGTCGGCCTTCAGCCGGGGCGAGGCGGCGAGCAGCCCGCGCGTATAGGGATGGTATGGGGTGTCGAAAACGGGGCCCGGAAAGCCTTCCTCGATTTTACGTCCGGCATACATGACGACGACGCGATCGGCCCATTGCGCCACGATGCCAAGGTCGTGGGTGATGAGGATGACGGCCATGTTCAGCTTGACGCGGAGATTGTCGAGCAACTGCAGCACTTGCGCCTGGATCGTCACGTCGAGTGCGGTCGTTGCTTCATCGGCGATCAGCAGCTTCGGATTGCAGGCAACCGCAATCGCAATCATCACCCGCTGGCGCATGCCGCCGGAGAGTTGGTGAGGATAGTCATCGATGCGCCGGGCAGGTTCCGGGATGCTGACGAGCTCCAGCAGTTCGATCGCCCTCGCGCGGGCATGCCGGCGGCTGAGATCCTCGTGGATGCGCAGCACCTCGACAATCTGATCGCCAATCGTCAGCACCGGATTGAGCGAAGTCATCGGTTCCTGAAAGATCATCGCGATGTCGCGGCCGCGAATGCGCCGCAGGTCCCTCTCGCGGAGCGACAGCAGATCGCGGCCGTCGAAAGAAATCTGTCCGCCGGCCCGCGCCTGCCTCGGCAAAAGCCCCATCAGCGCCAATGCCGTGAGCGACTTTCCTGATCCGGATTCGCCGACGATCGCCAGCATCTCGCCGGGATTGGCGGTAAAGCTCACGCCCTTGACCGGTTCGGCGGAGGGAAAGCGAACCGAGAGATCGCGGACATCTAGCAAGGCCGCCATCAGCGCTCCTCCGAAAAACGTGGATTGAGCGCGTCATTGAGGCCGTCGCCGATCAGGTTGAGGGCAAGCACGGTGAAGACGATCGCCAGGCCTGGCAGGGCCGTGAGGTACCATGCGGTGCGGATCACGTCCCGGCCGGCGCCGATCATCGACCCCCAGGAGATGCGATTGGGATCGCCAAGTCCCATGAAGGAGAGCGCCGACTCCATCAGGATTGCGCTCGCCACCATGACCGACGAGGTGACGATCAGCGGCGGCAGCGCGTTGGGCAGGATTTCCCGAAAGATGATGCGCGCATGGCCAAAACCGAGGCTGCGAGCGGCAAGCACGTAGTCTTTCTCCCGGATCGCGCGGAATTCCGCCCGGGTCAGCCGCGCCACGGTCGGCCAACTGACGGTGGCGATGGCCACCGTCACTGTCCCGGTGGTCGGCTGCGCGATGGCGACCAGCACTACCAGCAGGACGAAGCTCGGTATCGTCTGGAAGATCTCGATGAACTTGACGAGGATGTCGTCGACAATCCCGCCGAAATAACCAGCGGTCGCACCGATCAGTATGCCTGCCGAAAGCCCGAGCAATGTCGCGGCGATGCCGACCGTCAGCGAAATGCGCGCCCCATGCAGGATACCGGCAAGCACATCGCGACCCATGGAATCCGTCCCCAGTGGGTAGGTCACGTTCTGGCCGGGCCAAAGAAACGGTCTCGCCACCATTTCCATCGGATCGCTCGGATAGATCACCGAAGCGAGGAGTGCGGAAAGGGCGACGACCAGCAGGAAAGCGACGCCGAACAGTGCATTGGGATTGGACAGGAAAACCTTGAATTCCCGGCGCAAGCCACGCCAGGCGGTGCTGCGAACGGCGGAAGCGCGCACATCCGGCGCATGGATGTGCGTCCAGCGCGGTTGGGCTGCCGGTTGGGCTGCCGGATTAGTCGCGGGCCGCGCGGTCTCCGCCCTTGCCGGCGGTTCGAGATCGATTGTCTCCGCCGCATAGGTTCCAAGTTTGTTCATCGACTTGCTCCAATTCGGGGATCGATCCAGGCCTGCAGAAGGTCGACAGCCGCATTGGCGACGATCACCATAAAGGAAGAGAGCAGCAGAATACCGAGGAGAACGCTGAAGTCGCGCGCCATGACAGCCTCGAAGGCAAGCCGGCCGAGACCCGGCCAGCTATAGACCGTTTCGACGACGACGGCGCCGCCAAGCATGCCGCCGAAGTGCATACCGGCCATCGTGGTGATCGGGATCAGCGCATTGCGCAGAATATGGCGTGTGATCAGGAAAAATGGCGACACACCCTTGGCGCGGGCCGTACGGACGAAATCCTGCGATTTCACTTCCAGCATGGCAGCGCGCGTCAGGCGCGCATAGATGGCGAGATAGAAGAGGGCCAGCGATGTGGCCGGCAGCACCATGTAGCGGACACGGTCGAAGAGCGCCGGCAGCCCGGTCAGCCGCGAACCGATGGTGCTGTCTCCGCCGCTCGGCAGCCAGCCTAGCTTGACCGAGAAGAGCAGGATCAGCATCAGCCCGATCCAGAAGCCGGGAATGGAATAGAAAAGCAACGAGACGATCGAGATCACCCGATCGGCAACCCGGCCGGAAAATGTCGCCATCAGAGAGCCGAGCAGCAGGCCGACAGTGATGGCGATCACTAGCGCGGCCAGCATCAGCATCAGCGTGCCTGGCAAACGCTGGCCGATAAGGTCGGCGACCGGCATTCCATAGCGCGGCGAAAAGCCGAGGCTAAAGTGCGCGAGATTGTTTAGGTAGTTAGCCAGTTGCACCAGAATCGGATTGTCGAGACCGAAACGTTCCCGCAGGGCGGCCATGGTCTCGACCGTCGCAGAGCCCGATTCAGCCGCCATCACATCCGCGGCATCACCCGGCGCGAGCTTCAGCAGAAAGAAATTCAAGACGACAATGCCCAGCATCGTCGGAATAGCCTGGAGGATCGTCTTTCTGATAGTGCGGCCGACACGCCCGTAAGCTGACATTGCCTTTTCCCCGCGTGAGAAGATTTCGGCTTCGCGATGCAATATTAGTTGACTAAATCTGTAGGTTTTGTCAAATCCGCAATTGGTAAATAATTCGAAGATGGCCAGAATTATTGGCCTCATCTGGAATTCTTTGTTGCCAATATGTCGTTCTTGGGAACGGATTATTACGGATTGCTTCCTGGCAGGTAAAAAAATCTACGAGAGGGCCTGTCCATGGAAAGTCGAAACAGCAAGGGCCGCCGGCATCCTCGCGGTCCCAGATCAGGGTTGAACCAATGGCAGTATTTCCGGCATCCTCGCGCCGCAGCTTTCTCCTCGCCTCCGTCGCCCTCGGCATAACGGCGACGGCCCGCATCCCAGCCCTGGCGGCACCGGCGCGCGGCGGTACGGCAACACTTCTGCTTTCGGCAGAACCGCCGGTGCTGACGACCATCGCCAACACGGCCTTCAACTCGGTCTATGTATCACCGAAGGTCATCGAAGGATTGCTGACCTATGACTTCGATCTCAATCCGAAGCCGCTTCTGGCGAAGGAGTGGTCGGTCAGCCAGGACGGACTGGCCTATACCTTCAAGCTACGCGACGGCGTGAAGTGGCACGATGGTCAGCCATTCACCTCGGCCGATGTCGCCTTCTCCATCAAGACGCTGAAGGAAATTCATCCGCGCGGCCGCAACACGTTCCTCAACCTGGTGGACGTCCAGACGCCCGATCCGCTCACGGCCGTGTTGAGGCTTTCCAAGCCGGCGCCCTACCTGATCACGGCGCTTGCGGCTTCCGAAACGCCGATCGTGCCGCGTCACATCTACGAAGGCACCAAAGTGGCCGAAAACCCGGCAAATCTTGCGCCGATCGGCACCCGGGCCTTCAAATTCAAGGAATGGATCCGCGGCAGCCACATCGTCTACGAGCGCAATCCGGAGTATTGGGATCAGCCGCGCCCCTATCTCGATCAGCTCATCGTCCGCTTCATTCCCGACGCCGCTGCACGCTCGATCGCCATCGAGACCGGAGAAATCGATCTTGCGCCCTCTACGCCCGTGCCGCTCAGCGACCTGGAACGCTTCAAGTCCTTCCCCGACATCGCTTTTGAACCGCGCGGTTATCAGTATGCCAACGGCATCAGCCGCGTCGAATTCAACCTCGAGCGTCCGTTCTTCAAGGATATCCGCGTGCGGCAGGCCTTCGCGCACGTCATCGACAGGAAGGTCATCCTCAATACCATCAACTACGGCTATGGCAGCGCCATTCCCGGCCCAATAAGTCCCAACCTGACGAAATGGTACGATCCGGATCTGAAAACCTATCCGATCGATCTGGCGGCAGCCGAGAAGCTGCTTGACGAGGCCGGCTACCCGCGCGGCAGCGACGGCGTTCGCGCCCGCATCAATCTCGACTATGTGCCGAGCGGAGAAAGCTACCCACGAGGCTCCGAATATATCCGCCAGGCGCTCGCCAAAGTCGGCATCGACGCGACGGTACGCAGCCAGGATTTCGCCACCTATACCAAGCGTATCTATACCGACCGCGACTTCGACTTCGCTTTCGAGGGAATGAGCAACCTCTTCGATCCGACCGTCGGCGTGCAGCGCCTCTATTGGAGCAAGAATTTCAAGCCCGGCGTCCCCTTCTCCAATGGCTCGGCCTACAGCAATCCCAAGGTCGACGCGCTTCTGGAAGCCGCGGCAGTCGAGGTCAATCCAAACAAGCGGGTGGAGCAGTGGCGCGAGATCCAGCAGATCCTCGTCGAAGACCTGCCCGCGATCGATATCGTCAGCCAGCCGGAACTGACCATCTATAACAAACGCATCGCCGACCACACGGTCGGCGGCGAAGGGGTTTCCGGCAGCCTCGCTTACGCCTATGTGGCGGCATCCTGAGCGACGAGCCAACGATCACGCGGAGGACAAGCATGTCCGTTCAACATCTTCCCGGCTCCATCGTCGGTCTGCCGAAATTCTCAGCCCCGACCGATTTTCCTGAAAGCCCGCTGTCGCAGGCTCTCAAGCAGCCGGTTCTTCTCGGCCTCTTCCTGCCGATCCAGGCGGGCGGCTGGACACAATCGACGCTCGAACGCTCGACCGACTGGCGGTTCGACTACAACAAGGCGCTCACACTCAGAGCCGAGGAACTCGGCTTCGATCTCGTCTTTGCCCTGTCGCAATGGCTGCCGAAGGGTGGTTACGGCGGCGTCTTCGATGGCCAGGCGCTCGACAGCTTCGTCTCCACGGCGGCTCTTGCCGGCCTAACCAAAAAGATCATGCTGATCTCGACCATGCACGTGCTGTACGGGCCGTGGCATCCGCTGCATCTGGCAAAGTTCGGCGCGACGCTCGATCACATCACCGGGGGCCGCTGGGGCATCAATGTCGTCACCGGTCACCGCGCGGTCGAGCACGAGATGTTCGGCTGGCCGCGCATCGAACATGACAGGCGCTACGAACTTGCGGCCGAATTCCTTGAAGTTGTGCAGCGGCTCTGGAGCGATACAGAAAACTTCTCCTTCGAAGGCGAAAGCAGCTGGAAGCTCGGCGGCGGCTTCGTGACGCCGAAACCGAATTTCGGCCGACCGATCCTCGTCAACGCCACCGGTTCGGATGCCGGCATTGCCTTTGCCGGGCGCTACTCTGACATCGTCTTCATCACCAGCCCGACGGGCGCCGACATCGACAGCGCGCTGCAGTCGCTGCCGGCCCACACAAAGCGGGTCAAGGACGCGGCGACCGACGTCGGCCGCACCGTGCGAACGCTGCTCAATCCGATGGTCATCTGCCGTCCGACCGAGAAGGAAGCATGGGACTTCGCCGACCGCATCGTCGCGCATGCCGATCAGCGTTCGCCACAAGGTTTTCAGTCATTGAATTCCGACGCGCAGGCATGGAAGGGCCGCGATCCGCAGGACGCCTATCGTTCCGTCGGCGGCAATATCAGGGTGATCGGATCACCGGAGAGTGTGGTCGACCAGTTCGTCAAGCTGAAGGCCGCCGGCGTCGACGGTCTGCAGCTGAGCTTCTTCGACTTCCGCGACGATCTCGAATTCTTCGGCAGCGAGGTGCTGCCGCTGATGAAACAGGCGGGGCTGCGCCACTGAAAGGGACGATCATGACGAGCAATGCCATTTCGGAAATCTGGTACACCCGCTGCCCGGTGCCGACGCCGGTCGGCCTCGCCGCACAGCTCGGCTTTCTCGAGGAGAGCTTCCGCGCGGAAGGGGTGGCGCTGAAATCGATCATCGACTCGCCCGATCGCAGCATCCGCCAAAGCCATTTCAACCACACGCTCGACTGGTCATTCCGCCATGGCGGCAACGTGCCGCCGATCCGCGCCCGATCGGAGGGCCGCAAGACCCGGCTGGTCGGCATTACCTGGACGGATGAGTTCCAGGCGATCATCACGCTGCCGGGGACCGGCATCAAAAGCACGAGGGATCTCAAAGGCCGCCGCTTCGGCATCGCCCGCCGTCCGGAGGGCATTGTCGACTTCATGCGGGCGACCGCGTTGAAGGGCCTCGTCTCGGCTCTTTCGCTCGAAGGGCTGGAACTTGCAGATGTCGAGGTCGTCGACATCGCGCTTGCCGATTCCGTTCTCGAGAGCCAGGAAGGTCCGTCTCTCTTCAGGTTGAAGCGTCGGCAAGCTTATGGCGACGAGATCGCTTCGCTCATTCGCGGTGAGGTGGATGCGATCTACGTCAAGGGAACGGCGGGCATCAACGTCGCCAATCTGGTCGGCGCCGTCCAGGTCGCCGAATTCGGCTTCCATCCCGACCCGAAGATCCGCATCAATTCCGGCTCACCCCGTGTATTGACGGTTGACGAACTTCTTGCTGAAGAACGTCCCGATCTGGTTCACCGGTTGCTGGAATCGATCTTCAAGGCCAGCGCCTGGGCTGAAGCGCATCCGGAAGAGACACGTCGTTTCGTTGCCCGCGAGGCCGGCGCGACCGAAGAACAGGTGCTCGCGGCCAATGGTCCGGAGGTCCACCGTCACCTCGGTCTCGGTCTGCAGCCGGAACTGGTCGAGGCCATCGGCCATTACAAGGATTTCCTGCGCGATTTCGGCTTCCTCGCTGCCGACTTTGATATAGCCGAGTGGGTCGATCACCGGCATCTTGAAGCTTTCGCCAGACGCGCCGTGGCCTGAGAAGAAAGGCGTGTGAGATCATGTTGCAGGAACCAATCGATCCCGTCGGCAAGGCGCGGCGGCTGGCCGTCGACTTCGCCGAGCGTGCGGCCCATTTCGATGCGACCGGGGAATTTCCCTTCGAGAACTTCACACATCTCTACGAGGCTGGTCTGCTCGGCCTCGTGACGGCTCGCGAACATGGCGGCTTTGACGGCGGCCTGGTCGAAGCACAGGCCGTCATCAGCGAGATCGCTCGTGGGGAACCGTCGACCGCGCTGGTGCTCGCCATGCACTACAATAGCCATTACGGCCTGCGCCGCTTCGGAAAGTGGCCGGAGCATCTGGCGCAGCGGATCTTGTCGGCCAACCGCCTCGGCCCTGCCCTCCTCAATGCCGCCCAGGCCGAACCCCGCATCGGCTCACCCGCCCATGGTGCCCTTCCCGAAACGATCGCCAGGCGCGACGGCGACCGCTGGCGGATCACCGGCCGCAAGACCTACGTCACGGGTATTCCGATCTTGAAATGGGTGTCGCTGCTGGCGCTCACCGACGAGCCGGAGCCGCGTCTGGCGTCCTTCCTCGTGCCCACCGACAGTCCCGGCCTGCGGATAGAGAAGACCTGGAACGCGGCCGGCATGCATGCGACAGCCAGCGACGACATCATTCTCGACGATGTCGTCATCCCATTTTCAGATGTGATCGAGGCCCAACCCGCATCCGAACCGATACGGCGCGAAGAACATGCGACAGCCTTCTTCTTTTCGCTGATCGGCGCCGTCTATCACGGCGTTGCCTTGTCCGCGCGCGACCGAGTGTTGTCGTTTGCCGCCCGCCATGCGCCGGCAAGCCTCGGTGCGCCAATTGCGACAGTGCCGCGCATCCAGGACGGGCTGGGCGAGATCGAAGTCCGGCTCGCGACCAGCGCCAGGCTGCTCCGATCGCTCGGCGAAGATGTCGATGCCGGCAAGACAGTCGGCATGGATGGCATGAACGTCCGCCATGTCGTCATCGACAACAGCGTGGCGGTGACGAGCCTGGCCCTTGATCTCGCCGGCAATCCCGGCCTGAACCGCGACTTCCAGCTCGAACGCCAGCATCGCGATGCGATGACCGCCCGCTCGCACGCGCCTCAGAACCACATGATCCGAACGATCGCCGCAAAGAACGCGCTTGCACGCTTGGTGGCGACGGGGATCTGACGAAGGCTGAAGATTGCGGTCGTTTCAGTCGTTCTCATCTCTAGCGCCGAAGTGTTGCGGGGACTTGCAAGGTCCCCCGGTTTTTTCATCAAGCGACCGCGCTCAGCTGCTCGGCCGAGAAATCAACCAGCAGTATCGCGATTTCAAAGCCGCGCCGTTGAAGCCAATGCGCAACGGTGCGTGCCCGCACCCCGAGCGGATCGTCGATGAGGACGACGCGCGCACCGCGAACGGCGATGGTTCGATAGGCGACGCCGAGCAACTGGCCGCCCTCCGACGAAAGCGTCCCGTCGAGATGGCTGTTTTCGAACTCCTCTGGCGTGCGCACATCAAGAAGATAGGTGGTCCTGCCCGGATCGTTCGCCCAGTTACGGGCGGTGGCAATATCAATCTCGGGAAAACGGTCATCGGCGCTCAGTGCCTGGACATGCTCGCGTGCGAAATCCAGCGCCGCTGGGCTTGCCTCGCCGTAGATACGCGTGCTGCCGGTTTCGAGTTCCAGCCCGGCGCCGGTCCAGGCCTTCGTGCCGTCATGCAGATAGGAGACCTGATTGGCGACTTTCGCATCGATCAGCGTCTGGGCGCCGAGGATTGCGCGCGGCAGCCCGGCGCAGGAGACGACGACCCTGGTCTTTTCGGATGGCACGACGTCCTTGAAGCGCAATAGTAATTCCGCGCCCGGCACGCTGATGGCGCCGGGGACATGATCGCGGCTGAATTCGGCAACGGTGCGCGTATCAATGACGACAACGTCTTCACCGGCGTCGTGCAAGCGCTTCAACTCTTCAACCGAGATGACCGGCGTGTTCTTTTCGTCGCGCACGGCACGCGAAAAATCGACGCCTGGTATGTCGAATGTCGGGAGGGAAACCTCCGCTCCCGCCGTCCAGGCGGGAATGCCGCCTTCGAGCGCGAAGACATTCGCGCGCCCTGCTTTCCCCAGTTTTTCAGCAAGCCCGGCAGCGGCGCCATCGCCGCCATCGGCAAGCACGGTGCGGACGACGGGACGCGGGACGAAGCGGCCGATTTCGCTTTCCACGAACTCAGCCGGCAAATTGGTGGCGAAGAGAGGTGATGCATAGCCGACAGCCGCCGGGTCTCGGATGTCGAATACCGCCAGTTCCTCACCATCGACGAGCCAGTTGCGGAATGTGTCTCGGGAGATTGTCTTCTGGGTCACGCTGGGCCTCCGTCACGCTTTGTTGTTGATCTCTGAAAGACATTTGGTGGGGCAGGAGAGGCGTAAACTATGTTTCCCCACCTGCGTTATCGTGGCGGCTGGCAGCATCAGCTCTCCGGGCTGAGCCATATCTGGCTGAAGCTGTTGTTGATGCCTTGCGCGCCGGGTGCGAAGTCCCTGACCTTCTTGCTTGCAATGATCTGCGAGCCGGCCGCGACCAGATCGACAGAGACGACATCTTCGTGAATGATGCGCTGGAACTGATACCAGAGGTCGCGTCGCGTCGCTTCGTCGGGCTCGACTGCCGCCGCTTCGAGAAGCCGATCCACCTCGGGATTGACGTAGTGGCTGGCGTTGGAGAAAACGAGACCGATCTTGAAGTTCTTCGACCAGTAGGCGCGCTGCACGCCGAGGCTTGGATCGAAGGTGTTCGAAAGGGATTCGATCACCAGATCCCATGCGCGATCGGTGTAAATGGTCTTAAGGTAGGTCGCGAGATCGAACTTGAGGATCTCCGCCTCGATACCGACGACGGCGAGTGATTGCTTGATGAAGTCCGCATAAGACGGCGTGAGGAACGAGTTATAGGCGAGACGAAGCTTGAAACGGCTGCCATTTGCGCCCCTGGGATAGCCGGCCCCATCCAGCAGTTTTTCCGCCAGTTTCGGATCCGGCGTCCGGGCCTTGATGCTCGGATCATACCATTTCGGCAGCGCCGTGCTGACTGGGCTCGGCGATACGGCGCCATAACCATAGAGGGCGATATCCAGCAGCTTCTGCAGATCGATGGCATGCGCGATCGCCAGCCGTACCTCGCGCTTGGTGAGAATCTCGTTCTCATAGTTGAAGAACAGCTGCTGCTGCGGACCGGAATAGGCGTAGGTCGTCGTATCGACGACCAGGTTTGGATTGGCCTTGAGGCGCTCGAGGTCCGACAAAGGCACCGGGTTGGCGCCAATGTCGATTTCACCGGTCTCGAGCGCGGCGGCACGGGCGGATGGATCGAGGATGACGCGAAGGACGACCCGGTCGAGATAGGGCTTTCCCGCGTCCCAATAGTTCGGGTTGCGGTCGAAGATCAGATGACTGCCCGGCACCCACTCCTTGAGGATGAAGGGTCCGGTTCCGATCGTCTGCGCGAGCTTGGGCTGTTCCTCCGGCTTGAAGGTTTCATAGATATGCTTCGGCACGATCGGCGATTCCGAACTGCTCAGCGCCGTGATCAGATATGGCGCGGGTTTGGAAAGGACGATAATCGCCGTATGGGGATCAGGCGTCTCGACGGCTGTCACGTTCTGATAGGTGATGCGGCCGCGCGGATGGGCTTCCTTTAATCGAAGGATCGAGAAAGCCACGTCGGCAGCGGTAAAGTCTGCACCGTCATGCCACTTTACGCCGTCGCGCAGCTTAAAGGTATAGCGCAGCTGATCATCGCTGACCGACCATTCCGTCGCCAGCAACGGAATCGGATTGAGGTCGTAGTCGAAATCGAACAGACCCTCATTGATCTTCGGTCCGATCGCCTGACCGGTGCCCGACGACGTGTTGATCGCGATCAGCGCGCTCGGATCGGGATAGTAGGCCCAGTTGAGCGTACCGCCCCTGACCGGTGTTTCAGCCGCCGCTTCGGCAAAACGAGGCAGGCCGGCCATTGCGAGGCCCGCCCCGCTGGCGAGTAGCAACTGATTGAACTGGCGGCGATTGATCGACATAGGCTGCTCCGAAGGCGCAAACGCGGCAGACCGCGAACGGAACCCCATGCCCCGCTGTCCGAATGATCCCTTCACAACCCTGGAACTCAAAGGCAGATTTTCTATCGCGCTTTGAAAGCAAAGCTTGTCAGCGTTTCGCGTCTGTCACCGGATCGCTGCAACAACGATCGAGCATCGCGAGCCGTCGTTCTACCGGTCGACGCGGCCGAGAAGCCGTCGCGCATTGCCGCCGGCGATAAGCGCCTGCGCTGCTGCGTCAAGGCCGGCCGTCTCGAAACTCCGCCTCAGGGATTGTTGCGAGAGCGACGGCAGGATCGGCCAGTCGGTTCCGGCAAGCACTCTCTCAGGACCGAAGAATTCCGCCAGAATGGCGATGATCGAAGGATCGTCGCCCATCGTATCGAAATAAATGTTCGGCCTTCGGCCCTCGGCGCGGTTCTGCCTGGAGTAACGGCCGCCGCGTGACGCCTGCACAATGGCGCCGAGGCCAAGGGTCGCAAAGACGAAATCGAGATCGGGAAATTCATCTAGCAGGCCGCTCTCCAGCACCGACAGGAACGCGACGCCATTCATCAGCCCACGGCCAAGAGAATTGCCGAGCTTGCCGACGCCCGCAATTAGAATATCCGCCTGCGGCGCGTTGACCGGATGCACGAAGATCGGTCGTTTGAACCGGGCTGCGACCGCAAGCGTCGGCCGCACGCTGGCGTCGCCGAGAAATTTTCCGTCCCGGGAAGAATCGATGACGAGGCCTGACAGGCCGAGTTCGCCGAGTGCTCGCTCTGCCTCGCGGACGGCGATCTCGCCTGAAAAAGCATCGACGGTCGCCAATGCCGCAAAGCGCCCGGGATTGGCTTTGACCAGCCCGGCCAGCCAGTCATTGACACCCGAGATCACGCCGGCGTCGATCGGTCCGGCAACGCCGAACAGGCTTTCGACCGTCGTGCTCAACACCGCAAGCGATATGCCCGCTGCCTCGAATTCGCCGAGCAGCGCGGCGGGATCGACGATCTTCCGCAGGATGTCGTCAGGAAGTCCGGACGATATGCGCCTGATACCACCAATGCCCCATTCCGCCGGCCAGAGGTGTGTGTGAATGTCGACGATGTCCAATTTGCCGCTCATGCGCTGCTGCCTTCCTTGAGATAATGATCTGCCGATGGGGCCTCACGCGTCAGTCCGAAGCGCTCCCGCAGGCTTCCATCCTGATATTGCCGCGGGAAGATGCCGGCATCCTGCAGGCGTGGCACCACCTGTTCGACGAAGTCGGAAAGATCGTCCGGTAGGACCGGCGCCTGAATGTTGAAACCATCGACAATGCCGGAGCGCCACCAGGCGATGATGTCGGCCGCGACATCATCAGCGGTGCCGGCCACCAGCCGGTGGCCTCCCTCCAGCCGCCGCACGAATTGCCGCGGTGTGACGCGCTCATGGCGTGCAAGTTCGGCCAGAGCCTGCGTGAAGCCCGCCGGGCGCTGTTGATCGGCCGTCGTCCTGAAAAGATCGGCCAAAACCGGCGCATCGGGATCCAGCGCGCCGTAGTCGATCCCGACATCCTCGGCGAAGCGCCGCAACAGCCCCTCCTCGCTGCCCGCCCCTGACACCGCCTCGTGCCGCTCCCACGCCTCCTTTCGGCTGCGTCCGATGATCGGAACGAGACCGGGAACAACCCGCAACGAGCCGACATCGCGGCCCCTCGCGACTGCCCGCTTGCGGAGTTCGTCGCGAAAGCTGCGCGCCGCCGACAGCGACAGCAGCGAACAATAAATGATCTCGCCATATGTCGCGGCAAAATCGAGCCCCGGCCCGGAGGCTCCCGCCTGCCCGATGAGGGCGCGCCGCTGCCGGTCGCGAGGCACGTTAAGCGGCCCAGCGACATTGTAGAATTCACCCTTGTGCCCGATTGGACGGGCAAAATCCGGATCCCAAAGCCCAGCTTGTGGATCGGCCGGCCGACGCAACTCCCAGCTATCGAGCAACGCGCCGACCACCGCCATGAATTCATGCGCCTGCCTGTAGCGTGCCTCGCGCGGCGGCAAGGGTGCTGAACTATAATTCGCCGCAACGGCGGGATTGAAGGACGAGACGATATTGCAGATGACGCGGCCGCCGGAAATATGATCGAGCGTCGCCAGCCGGCGCGCCAGATCGTAGGGCGCGCTGTATGTGGAGGAGATCGTGATCTCGAAGCCGATATCGGGCACCGCAACGGCAAGCGCCGTCGACAAGGTCAGCGGTTCGAAGCTGTGCAGGGGCCGCTGTGCGGGATCGGCGCCGAGTGCCGGATGATCTGAAAAGAACACCGCATCGAGCCTGCCGGCATGGGCAATTCTCGTCGTCTGCAAATAGTGGTCGAACTCCGCGAAAGCAAGCGGCGAGCCGCTGACATGGCGCCAGGAATCGGCAAGATATCCGGTGCTATTGATACCGGCCGTAAGGATAAGTCGCTGTCGCATGAATAATGTGCCCGCCTGCGTTGACGTTGCTTGGGACTACAGCGCGCATCTTTTCAGATGCGAAAAGGACGCTGTAGCACTTTGAATTATGCAGCAAGGCCGTGGATCCGCTTGATCTCGTCGGCGACCAATGCCTGAAGCCGCCAGAGATTGCGATCGCGAATACCCTTCTCTTCGAGGTGCTTGACCGTGAGGTAGAGATATTCAGCGCAGGATCCCATGTGGCCGCAGGCTCTTGCCAGGGTCTCCGCGACGGTCGCCAACGGCAGCCTGCGCAGGACACGCTCTCCTTTCGGCCCGGCCCAGAATACCAGGGCGCGCAACGGCCCTTCCCGTGTTTCGACGGTAATCCAGCGGACGGAGGATGAATCGTCCAGGCTGCCGACCTCCCTGCGGATCATGCGGCGGATTTGACCGACGCGATCCTGTTCGGCGAGCCTGAAGGCTACACCATTGCATTGACCGCCTTGATCGAGTGCCATCATCAGGCCGGGCTGGGCCTCTGTCGCGCGCCAGCGCGTCATATGCAGACAGAAGGATCGGTGCCAACCTCGAGCGCCGGCGCGCCGCCACTCCACCGCATCGAAATCCGGCTTCCAGATCAGCGAACCGTAAGCAAACACCCAGAGCGGCCTGCCGAGGGATTCGCGATGCAGACGTTCGGCGAGGTTTTCCAGCTGCCCATCACTCAGCGGGATACGGCTGGGATCCGGTCCTGGGTCTGCCTCCAGCCTGAGGCAGAGTGAGACCAGCTCATCGGTCAGGGCCATCGCACTTCCACGCTGCCGGTCCAACCGTCGCCCGACACCGGCGCCTTCCGTCAGCAGATCGTTTTCGGAGATCGCTCTCATGTCAGTGGATAGTAAACTTGCTAAAATAGGCTTGCCGTTCCTTCAGGGTTCGCATCAACAGCGCAGCCTCCCTCATGATGGCGGTGAAGGTCTTGTCGTCGGCCGACGCAATGCTATCCGACATGGTCTGCAGTATGGCGACCAACTGGCCTACCGAGGCCCGCCAGCGCTCATCCCGTGTGTCGAGATCGTTGATAAATTCGCCCAGCGTCAGAACGATCTTGTCGACCATCTCGCGGCGGCGGTCCCGTGGCGTCGCTTCGCGAGGAGCATCAGCAACCAGCGCGTCTTCGATATCGCTATCGGCCATGTCGCCCACCGTATGGAGGAAGCGCCGCCTTCACGCGGTATCGGCCCCTATCTCGCCGTCCCGTGCAGGTCTCAATCATATCAATCCGATCACCAGGGCGAAGACGAAGGCAAATGAACCTATGGCCGCCAGGATATGAAGGCCGGAACATACCGATGAAAGCCAAGCGATCTCCCGGTGGCGGGAAAGGCAGCGCTCATGGTCATAGACGAGGGCCATGGATCGCTGCCTCAATACCAAAAGCCGGTCGCAGCTCTCCAAAAGGAAAGCTCGTATTCCCTGGCTGATCTTTCTTCGTCCGTCGGCGGCAATGTCTTGGACAGGCGATTGAAACGACCTGCTATTCCAACGAGTTTGAGAACGAGCATCGGTCTTCCTTTCGTTGAAATAGTATTGTCTACAAAATTACTGGATTAAAGAAATGGCAATTTATGATCGGGACACATCGCGGAAAACTATCCTTCTCCAGACAGCCAGATGGCGAAAGCTGTGGGCTCCGACCAGCAGCGGTCGCCGGCGGCGGGCCAGCCTCACGCCGCCGACGTGCCGCCATCCCTCGGTGCGGAAAGATTGCGGCGTGACCGGCGACAGGCGAATAATCTACAAATTTGCTGGAAAAATAAAATGCGTTTTCCCGGATCGCTAATTTATCGCATCAGCTCTCTTTGAATATCGTCCTGCAGCTTGGGACATTGTAACAGTCGAACGTGCAGTTTCCGGCACAGGCTCGACGCCATTTCCAGCAGGAAGGATAATGCCGTGACCGCTGCAGCGAGGACGCTTCCGATACTCGACCTCGGGCGTTTTGAATCCGCTCATCCGGAACGAGAACAAGCGCTGGCGGAGCTTCGTGACGTCAGCCGGACGCTCGGATTTTTCTATCTCACCGGACATGGTATTCCGCAGCGACGGATCGACGATCTGACCGGACTCGCACGCCGCTTCTTCTCGCTGCCGGAAGAACAGAAGCTCGAAATCGAGATGCGAAAGTCGCCGCATTTCCGCGGCTATAACAGGGCCGGCTTCGAATATACGCGCGGCAAGCAGGATTGGCGCGAGCAGGTCGATTTTGGTCCCGAGCGCCAGAGGCTGGAGATTGGCCCGGGCGATCCTCCATGGAAGCGGCTGTTCGGCCCAAACCAATTTCCCTCAGCGCTCCCGCAAATGCGTGCGGCCGTGCTCGAATGGATCGAAGAGGTGACGGCCGTCGGCCTGAAGGTTATCCAGGCATTTTCCGAGGCGCTCGGCCAGAGCCCGGATATCTTTGCGCCGATCTACGCCAATGGTCCGAACCAGCTTCTGAAGATCGTGCGTTATCCCGGTCGCGATCAGACTGAGAGCGACCAGGGCGTCGGCGCACATAAGGATGGCGGCTTCGTCACCATCCTGTTGCAGGATGTGATTGGCGGCCTGCAGGTGGATGACGGCGAAGGCGGCTGGATCGACGCGCCGCCAATCCCAGGCACCTTCGTCGTCAACGTCGGAGAGTTGCTGGAACTCGCCTCCAACGGCTACCTCAAAGCCAATATCCACCGCGTCGTCACCCCGCCGGCCGGCGGCGACAGGCTATCAATCCCGTTCTTCCTCGGCGCCAACCTGGCCGCCACCATTCCTGTTCTCGATTTGCCGCCGGCGCTTCTTGCCGAGGTGCGGGGCGTGACACAGGATCCTCTCAATCCCTTGTTCCGCGAGGTGGGGCGCAACGTACTGAAGTCGCGCCTGCGTTCGCATCCCGATGTGGCGCAGGAACATCACGCGGACCTTTTGGACGCGCAGGCAACATAGACGTCGACCACCGGCGCTCACCAAAGGACGCTGGCATTAACACATCTGGCGCGGGGGCCGCCCTTGAAGCTGAATATGTCTTCGATCATAACCATGATCCTGCTCGCGGCCATGTTCGGCCTCGTCGCTCTCAATCCCTTTGGCAGGAATATCGTCGTCCACCACGATATCGGGCCGACGCTATCTGCGAACTGAAGAATTATGCAGTAGCCTTTGGTTTAAGGAGCGGCTCGGGAACTCGACCAGAATTGCGTCTGATCGGCCGCCAAATTCGGGACCGACGCGATGAGCGATCGCGTGTAGGAATGCCGAGGATGGTCGAACACCTGCTCCACCGATCCGCTTTCGACGATCTCCCCAGCCTTCATGACGGCGATCCGGTGGCTCATATGCTGGACGACACCCAGATCATGCGAGATGAACACCATCGAAAGCGCCAGCCGCTGCTGAAGATCCGCCAGCAGATCCAAAACCTGTGCCTGCGTCGTCACATCCAGCGCAGAAACCGGCTCGTCGCAGATCAAAAGCTTCGGTTCTGCTGCCAGGGCCTGCGCAATCGAGACGCGTTGGCGCTGCCCACCGGAAAGTGCTGAAGGACGGCGGACGAGCAACTCCGGGCCGAGGCCTACCATCTCGCTGAGCTCTACCACCTTCCGCCGGCGGGCGGCTTTATCAAAGTCGCCGCGCAGCCGTAACGGCTGCTCTATGATGCGCTCGACCGTAAAACGCGGATCGAATGAGCTCAACGGATCCTGGCTGATCGTCTGGAGGCCGGCTCGCACCGGTCGGCGGGCGGCTTCTGTCAGCGCACTCCAGGGGCGCCCGTCGAAGAGCACGTCACCGCTATCCGGCCTCCGCAGCGCTAGCGCAATCTTGCCGAGCGTCGTCTTGCCGGAGCCGGATTCACCGACAATGCCCAGCGTTTCTCCACGGCCGATCTGCAGCGATACGTCGCTCACCGCTTCCAGCAGGCTACCATCGGGACGCCGGAAGCTGACGGAGACGTTTCGGATCTCCAGGAGCGGCTCTCCATCCACCGGCGCGCGGTTATAGGCTGGCGCAGCGTCTGGTGCGCTCAAGCGCCGGCCGCGCGTGGCGCCGGTCGGGACTGCGGCGAGAAGACGGCGAGTATAGGCGTGCTGTGGGGCGGAGAGGACGTCTTGCGCCGGGCCTGATTCAACGAGACGGCCATTTTGCATGACCGCCACACGATCGGCCAATTGCGCCGCAACGGCGAGATCATGGGTGATGAGAAGAACGCCGAAGCCGGCGTTGGCAAGACCCTTGAAGACCGATAGCACCTGTTGCTGTACGGTCGCGTCCAGCGCCGTGGTCGGCTCGTCGGCGATCAGCAAACGCGGCTCCGCCGCAAGCGCTGATGCAATGAGGGCCCGTTGCCTCAGCCCTCCGGAAAGCTCATGTGGATACTGGGCGGCGCGGATCTCCGGATCGGCGATACCGACGCGGGTCAGCAATTCGCCGACGCGCGCTGCCACCTGCGATCGTGCCGCGAGCCGATGCGCGAGCAACGGCTCGGCGACCTCGCGCCCGACCAGGCGCAACGGGTCGAGGGAAACCAGGGCATCTTGCAGCACGAAACCGATCTCCCGCCCACGGATCTCCCGCCAAGTCCTCTGCGACTGCCGCAGCAGATCCAGCGGCCGGCCGTCATGTGCCGCCAGCACCATCTTGCGGGCCTGGACATGCGCATGTGGACCGGCAAGGCCAACCAGCGTGCGCGCCGTCACCGACTTGCCTGATCCGGACTCGCCGACAAGAGCGAAAATCTCGCCCGGCGCGATCTGCAGGGAAAGATCCGAAACGGCCTCGATAACGCCCTGTGGCGTGTCGAAAGCGACATGCAGCCCGTCGATCTCGAGGAGCACTGGGCTGGGCGAGGCGAGGACAGGCGGACGCGGACCGGGTCGTATGTTCATCACGCGTCCCCCCGGGCCAGAAGCGTCTGCAATCGCCTGGCGACAAGAGTGATCGAAATCACCGAAACCGCGACCACGGTGGCCGGCAGCAGACTTGTCCAGGGAGCAATGTCGATTAAATTGCGGCCGTTCGCCAGGAGCGCTCCCCATTCGGCGGCGGGCGGTACGACGCCGAGGCCGAGAAAACTCAAGGCCGAGGCGGTGAGCACCGAGGCGCCGACGCCGATCGTCGCGAGGATGACCAGCGGCCGAACGGCGTTCGGCACGATATGCTGGATAGTGATCGTCCAGGGATGTTCACCAAGCGCCACGGCATGCTCGACATAGCCGGAGAGTTTGACCTGCAAGACTTGCGAGCGGATCAGGCGGGCGTAACCGGCGATGGAGGAGAGGCCGACGGCCAGCAGGGTGTTGAGGGGGCCGCGCCCGAGCACGGCAATCACCAGCAGCGCCAGCAGTATTTCCGGAAAGGCCAGAAGAATGTCGATGACGCGCACCAGAAGCCGGCTTATCGGCTTCGGCGACAGGGCCGCCGCCGTCCCCAGAATGACGCCGCCGAAACAGGCGATCAGCGTGGCGCCGATGCCGATCGTCAGCGACTGCGATGTTCCGTAGACGATGCGGGAAAAGAGATCGCGTCCCAGTTCATCGGTTCCAAACCAGTGACTGCCGCTTGGCGCTTCCAAGATGGCATTGGTATCGATCGCGTCCGGATCGAATGCTGTAAACCATTGCGGCACCCAGACGGCGAAGGCGAGGACGACGACCGCGGCTAGCGGCAGCAGCAGCCCCGGCGCGAGCCACGGATGCCTGCGACGGGAACCCGCAGCCGTGCGGCCGCGCAGCACCGTATCGAACAATTCCGTACTGCTCATGCTGCACTCCTTCGCAGGCGCGGATCGATCAGCAGATAGAGGGCATCAACCAGAAGGTTGATCATGACGAAGACGAAGGCGGACAGCATCACCAGCCCGAGGACGAGCGGCATGTCGCGGGTCTTGATGGCCTGAAGGGTAATCTGCCCGATACCGGAGCGGCCGAAGACGGTTTCGGTGAGGATCGAACCGCCGAGGGTGCTTGCAAACAGTGTTCCCGTCAAAGTCGAGGCGGCAAGCGCTGCATGGCGCAGGCCGTGCCGCAGCCGGAGAGCCGTCTCACCGACGCCACGGGTGCGGACCGTCAGCGAAAAGGGCTGGAGCAGGGCTTCCTCCAGACCATCCCGCAGCACCTGGGTCAGCAGTGCCGCCAGCGGCAGGCTGAGCGCGATGGCCGGCAGGACCAGTGCGGAAAAGCCGGCATTGCCCGTCACCGGAAACCATTGCAGCCGGAAACTGAAGACCGACAGCAGCACGATGCCGATCCAGTAGACGGGCGTACTGAGGAGGACCAGCTCGATCCCCGAGACGGCAACGGCGATCCCCCTGCGCCGGCCGGCGGTGGCCAAAGCAATGCTCAACGCCAGGATCAAGGCGATGAAAATCGCACTGCCGGCGAGCTGCAATGTCGGTCCGGCCGCCTCGTAGACGAGCTCCGTAACCGGCTGGCGATATTGGTAGCTTTCACCGAAGTCGCCGGTCAGGGCGCTGAGCACATAACGTGCGTATTGCACGTAGAGCGGCTGATCCAATCCATATTGTTGCGTCAGCACGGCGCGCTCAGTCGCATCGACGACGTTCTCGCCGCCTGACAGCACCGATACGGGATCGCCGGGAATGAGCTGTACGGCGGCAAAGGCAATCGTTGCGGCGCCCCAGAGCACCGCGACGACGACACCGAGCCGCTTCAGCACGGCGCGGATCACATTACGGCTCGAGCCAGGCATCATAGAAAAGCGGCTTTGCGTTTGTTGCCCAGCTGATGCCGTGTAGCTTCTTCGACGCCCCGAGCTGGTATGCTGCCACAAAGAGCGGCACTGCATAGGCCTGCCCGACGATCTCAGACTGGATCTCGCCATAGAGCTGCTTCCGTTCCGCATCGCTCGCGCCGATGGCCTTGCTCAGTTTCTCATCGAGGCTGGTGACGCGAACGTAGTCGGATCCGTTCGGCGGCACATAGGCCGAATGGAACACGGTGCGCAGTATGTCCGGTTCCGCCCGGACATAGAAGAAGGAAACCAGATCATAATCATTGCTGTTGGCCCGGGCGGTGTAACCACCGGCGTCGACCGGATCGAGCTGGAATTCGAACCCGGCCTGACGGACCTGATATTGCACCGCCTGCGCAAGGGTCACATTCGATGCGCCGACAGAGGCGCTGTCATAGACATAATGCACGGTGAGGCGACGGCCGTCCTTCGTGCGAAATCCGTCGGCATCCTTCTTCGTCCAACCGGCCTCGTCGAGCAGCTCGTTCGCCTTGGCGAGATCGAAGCCCCATTTGCTCGCCACGCCGCTATCGTAATAGAGCGTCGACGGCCCGAGAATGTTATCGGCCGGCTTGAGCGTGCCGAGATAGGCCGCCTTCACCGCCGCCGCGCCGTTCACGGCGCTCTGGAACGCCTGACGGACCTTGGTGTCCTGGAAGGGCTCCTTGGACGTGTTCAGGAAATAGGAATTGTTGACGCCGGGATTCTCCCTGGTCACGACCTGAAGCTTCTCATCGCCCTGCACGGAGCGGTAATTGGCGGGCGGAACTTCGTCGATCGCCTGAACCTGGCCGCTTGCCAGGGCGCCGAGGCGAACCGATGATTCCGGCAGATATTTGAAGTCGATCCCATTGAAATGGGCCGGGCCGGCATGCTTGGCATAACCCGGCCCCCAATTGTAATCGGCGCGGCGCGTAAGCTTGCTGCCGCTGCCCTTGACGAAGCTTTCGAGAATATAAGGACCGGAGCCGACAACCGTATTGGTCGTGCTCGTCGCCTTCTGCAAATAGGTCGGCGACTGGATCCCAAGATAGGGCAGGCTCAGCCCCTGAAGCAGCGGCGCGAAGGACTTTTTATAGTGGATGACGACCGTGCCGGTATCGACCGCCTCGATCTTGTCGATCGGGCCGAGCAGCGATTTTGCGTAGCTCGACGTCGTCTTCGGATCCAGGATCCGGTCGAAATTATACTTGACCGCGGCGGCATCGAGCGGCGTGCCGTCGCTGAAGGTCACGCCCTGTTTGAGATGAAACGTATAGACGCTGTTGTCGCTGTTGATCTCCCAGCGTTCGGCCAGCCACGGCACGAAACTATTGTCCTCGGCTTGCCCGACGAGGGAATCGACCAGGTTTCGGGTGATGACGGCGGTAATCGAGCTGCCTGTTATCGAAGGATCGATGATCGCCGTGTCGGTGGCGAGCCCAACGGTTAGCGTGCCGCCTTCCACCGGCTTTGCGCTCTCGGCCGCAGACGCCTGCGTGCCTGTAAATGCGACAAGGGAAAATGCCAACGCAACAGCGATGGGATTTCGTCTCGGGAATGTCTTGAAAGGCTTTACCGTCATCTCTGATCCCAGAATTGGTGATGCTTCAGCTCCGCTCGATGTCCATTCATATGTCGGCGAACAATCAGCGCGTCAGCATATATTGTCTATTAAATTTATAGACTAAAGGCATTCTGGTTCGTTTGCGCCCGCGGATGAAAAAATCCGTTCCGCAAGAATCTTGTCAGGGAGCTTTGGAAAAGCGGCCTCTTTACCGACATGACGGGTTGCGTCCTTCGCCGTCGTCAAAATGTGAAACGAAGGCCGTCGGTTTGAGCGGCGATCGAAATCGTCCCAGTCATCACCTCGTCGGTGCATGCGTCCTTGCTTGCTCATTGGCGCCCGCTGGAACGTGAGACAAGGGCGAAGGCTTAAACGGCGGCGGCAAGATTCGGCGTCGAATATTGCGCAAGCCGATCCGGCAGCCCGAGGTTGGAACGCAGCGTGGCCTCGACGTAGTCGGTCCGGTAGACGCCTCTTTCCTGGAGGATCGGCACGACCCGTTCGACGAATTCGTCGAAGCCGCCGGGGGTCAGGTGCGGTGCGAAGACAAATCCGTCGGCAGCGTCCGCCTGCACATAGTGGTTGATCTCCGTAGCGATCTCGTCCGGCGTACCCACGAAATGCTGCCGGCCGGTGACGCGAATGATCAACTGGCGAATACTGAGCTTGTCTCTCTCGGCCAGCTCGCGCCACACACGCGCCGTTTCCAGCCTGCTGGCGACGTCCTGATTGTTGGCGCGCCCTTGTGCCAGCCGCGTCTCGGAAATATCCGGCTCGATATCCGGCAAAGGTCCGTCCGGATCATAGTTCGAAAGATCCCGGTTCCAGACCTGCTCCAGAAAGACGATCGCATTCCTCGGGCTGACCTGCTGAAGACGGATTGCTCTCATTCTCCTGGGCATCCGCCTGCGTGTCGCCGATCACGAAATTGGCGCCGGGCAGGATCTTCAGCGCATCCGGGCTTCGGCCGTATTTCGTCAGACGACGTTTCACATCGGCATAAAAGGCCTGCCCGGCTTCGAGCGAGCCGTGGCGGGAATAGATCAGGTCGGCATGGCTGGCGGCAAGCACAGGCCGCTGCCAGATACATTGCTGCCGGAGGTGACCAGCATCAACCGCAGGCGCAGAAGAGTGGAAATTTTCCGTCGCTATGCGCGCCAGGGACTGACGCTGCGCGAACTGATCATTCAGGCGCAGGAGACCGGCCACTGGTCGATTGCCGGCACGCCGGAGCAGTTGGCAGATGCGATCGAGGAGCGCGTCAAGTCAGGCGTTCTCGATGTCTTGTCGCTGCACGGCCTAGGCAATCCCGATGAATGGATTGCTTCCGGAACTGCGGCGCCGTCAACTGATCGATACCGACTATGTCGGAGAAGATTTCCGTTCCAATCTGGAACTGCCGCCGCTGGCGCCGCCGACGGTCAGCCAGGCATCGCGAACGGCCTGACGGCAGGCCGTTCCCAGCTCTGGATGAAGCAGGTCACTCTTACACGTCGTCAAAGACATTGACGACGTCGCGGGCTTTGGCCGCCTCACCAATCCAGCCATTGAGCAATGACGCAGCCGCATGGCTTTGCGACACGATCTGAGGCACCAGATCGATATCCGGGAGGCTGCCGAGACCAAGCGGCCCCATTGCGAACAGCCCATGCAAGGCGGCCGACTTTGTCCGCCCGCTTTCGTCCACGACGATACCGATTTCGAGTTCGTCCCGCGTTGCAAGACCCGCAACGATCAGCGAGCGGACCAGCGGGCTATCGGTGCCGGACGGTCGGAAGCGGCAGTCTATCGTCAGATCCGCGGGAAGGACCTCGAGCCCGGCCGGGGCCGAAAACAGCACGCCGTTCGTGGCGACACGATCTACTTTTCCCTTCCTCACGGTAATCGCGCCGCTGGCGATCGCATGATGAAGGCGCTGATAGTGCTCAGGCGGCAAGCGGTTGCGATGGCTGTCGTAAATGGCCTTCACGTGGCGTTTGAACCGTGCCCGCTCTTGCGGCGTCAGTCCCGCCCAGAGATCGCGCGCGCGTGAACGAAAGCCGTTCATGATGCCTTGCCATCCTGTACCTTCCAGATCGGCCTTGTTCGCAGCCTCACGCAGGAAGCGGAAGGCGCCGCGCAGCGTGCCCGGCATGGGATGGTCGGTGAGAACAGCTCCGACGGCGGCAGGTGCATGCGACTGCGGCAGGAAACCCGATTCCGAAATCAAGGTGACATGCGAAATCTTGGCGTCTGCCAGCAATGCGAGCGCCCTGTCGACCGCGTGGATGCCGCCGCCGATCACGACAGCATTTTGCGCTCCGCCGGCAGGGGCTGCGTCCGACGTTTCCCGCAGGCCGTAACCGGTCGCGAGAAAGACGGCATCGAAGCGGGTTCGCTGCTCAGGCCCAAGGAAAACCGAATATCCCCCGCCGGGATGCCTGTCGATCGCCGTCACGGCATCCGAGCCAAACTGGACAATGACATCGGGCCGATGCGTCAGGGCTTCGGAGAAGCGTTTATACACATAGGTGCTGAAGATATCTCCGGGCACGAAGGCGTGTTCGAGACCGGCGGGATCCGAGGTCAGGCGATCGCGCCATGTGTCGTCCGTTTCCAACCACCGGCGAAAATCGGCCGGCAGCTCGGGATCAAGGGAAAGGTCGCGAACGCGGCTGGTCAGCACCGTCGACGCCGGCTGGCTGATGCCATCGCTAATATCGATCTTTGCGCGCGGGTCGAACATCACCAGATGGAAGGGCCGATCAACTCTCTTGAAAAGAGCGATCGCGGTCATGATCCCGGTAAAACCCCGACCGATAATCGCAATCCTTGCGAGATGGTCGGCATTCCTGTTCTCCGAATTCGAAGAACGTGACGAGAGAAGAGTCATTCATCGGCTCCTTCTGCGTTGGATCGCCCGGCCCTGTATCCGCCAGCTCCGATCGGCCGCATAATTCTCTACTAAAATAATAGAAAATGAAATCCGGAACGCAAGCCCTATTCGACGTGAAATGATGACGGCGTGGCTTGGCGCCTGGCGGAGCACAGGTGACAGCCGTCGCCCACTGGCTTTGGCATCACGACCGCCTCCATTTGGCGCGCCACATCCAGAGCGTATTTCTGAAGTTTTCGGTGTCGACATTCATCCCGCCGCAAAGATGGGCAGGAGCATCATGCTCGATCATGGGAGCGGCTTGGTTATCGGCGAGACGGCGGTTGTCGAAGACGACGTATCCATACTCCAGAATGCCACATTGGGAGGAACGGGTAAGGAGACCGGCGACCGGCACCCCAAGGTGCGGCGCGGCGCTCTGATTGGAGCGGGAGCCAAGATCCTTGGCAACATCGAAATCGGCGTCGGCGCCAAGGTCGGTGCTGGCAGCGTGGTCGTCAATGCCGTTACCGCCTATACATCCGTCGCCGGCATTCCGGCGAGGCAGGTGGGCAAGCGCCACTTCAACCTTCCCGGCATCACGATGGACCAAACCTTGTCTGAACCGGAGTACACGATCTAAGAGCCTGATTCAAAAGTTCATTCGTATATCCAACACCTTGCGATGCGCCTTGTGAGCATTCGGATTGAAGCGATTCGCCCCCATGCGGTTGCGCTTTCGATCGATTTCTCCCAGTCCTTGGCGAGACGGCGGCGGCGTCCAAACCCGGCGAAAGTCCTTTCCACCACCCATCGCTTAGGCAGGACGACGAAGCCTTTGGCTTGATCCGAACGCTTGACGATTTCGATCGTCCAGTCACCATGGCGGCGCATTGCTTGCCTCAACTTGCTGCCGGCGTAGCCGCCATCGGCAAAGATGTGGCGCAGCCAGGGAAAGCGGCGGCGGATCGCCTTGAGGACATAGGGAGCGCCGTCGCGATCCTGTATGTCGGCAGCATGGATGAGCACGAAGACCAGAAATCCAAGCGTATCGGTGACAATGTGACACTTGCGGCCTTTGTCTCAGCGCAAACGCAGCTTGTCGCGGCCTTGCCCGCATCATAGCCGGACATTCCGCAACTTTCCGTGGTCTTGACGCTTTGGCTGTCGATGATCCCTGAAGTGGGTTGCGCCTCCCGTCCCTCGAGTTCCCGCGTCGCCATCACCAGAAGCTGGTTGATACTCTGCCACAGTCCGATTGCACGCCAAGCATAAAAATAATCGCGCACTGTCGAAACCGGCGGAAAATCGCCCGGCAGCATGCGCCATTGGCAGCCGCTCGAGGCGATATAGAGGATCGCCTCCACGACCGAGCGCATATTCGTCGTCCGATGCCGCCCGCCACGACGCGCTGGCGGGATCAGCGGTTTCATCAACGCCCATTCCCGGTCCTTCAAATCATTTGGAAAACGAAGCACGTCTCGGCTATGCTCATGGCGAGCGATAGCAGTCCAACTCATCGAAACCCCATTTGATTTAGTACCAATAGGGAATCACAACTGCCCGTTATCGCTGAACTTTTTTTAAATCGGGCTCTCACAGAGAAATAATGGCCGCCTTGATGGGAGCTGAACCAACGACCCCGCCATTCCACAATCGTGCAGTCGATGGGACAGTAACCCGCGCGCCTGCAGCAAATATCACGCCGCTGGATTTGCACATCCGACGGCCGACGTATTGGAGTAAAGATCAGGCGTAGATTTTATCACCAAATGGTGCTATCCGTAACACCACAATTAGGAAGCCAGACGATGCGATCGACTATCAATCTCGACGACACCCTCATGGAAAGGGCTAGGTCTCTGACGGGCACGAAAGAAACCGCCACTCTGGTCCGCCAAGCGTTGGAGACGCTTGTTCGTGTGGAGTCGGGAAAACGTCTCATCGCGCTTGGCGGAACTATGCCGGATGCGGAGGCAGCCCCACGCCGCCGGAGCGCAGCTGCCAAGTGATACTTGCCGACACTTCCATCTGGATCGATCATTTCCGGCATGCCAAGATTGTGTGATGCGAGAGCACACAGCGTCGAGGTTCGGTCGATCTGCATCAACGGGCTTCAAGGAAGCCGAGGCCATCCGATTGCGGAAGATGCTGGACAAGCTGCGCTGCAAGCGAAAGCAGCCGCCCCCGCCCTATTCCTGAAGTGCCGCTAGTCGAGCCGACCCTGGTCGCCGAGAGCGAGTTTCCTGGACAGCTGATGGGAAACTTCGCCATCCATCCTAACGAGCGGAGGTGGCGCCTAAGGTGAAATACGCCGACTTCAACCAGATCACCCCGCAGCGAAAAGGTTCCGACGACCCTTCCGGCCATTGCGTACGGCCCCAGAACAGATCGTTAGCCTGCGGCTGACGCCAATCGTTCGGCCGCGGCTCACACAGCGCCACTTGGCGTATTCAAAAGCGCCGAGGCTCTTCGCGCAGCGCTGGAAGAGCGAAGCCATTGAATCTTGTGAAGCATTCGGTTGCGCGGCGGGCGGATTTCAACTAGGTTTCGCAGCGAGGCAGTACGCGCTGCCTTGGGGTGTGGAAACCCCTACAAGCGGTTGGTGTCGGCCGATTCGGCACCACACTCCTTGACCTTCGGTCGAGGAGCCTGTGGCGTATGTCCAGGTTCCTCGGAACTAAAGGCCACAGGACCGTCTTGTACGGTTTCCAACTCCCCGATCAGTGGGTTTAGCGAGTTTTCAGCGGGGGCGCACCGCGTGAAACTCTCCATCGGGGTGTCCACCATGAAGCGCTATGCAGCAGCACAGGTCCGGACTTCGAGGCCTGCGCAAGCCGAACAGTCGAATGTAGCGCGCGAGTTGGTGCATCCAGTTGATCGGCATGTCGGACAGCAAATCCGTATGCGCCGAATGCAGTCGAATGTATCCCTAGGGGATCTCGGCGCCGGCATCGGGGTCAGTTTGCAGCAGGTACAAAAATATGAAAGCGGTAAGAACCGCGTCAGCGCTTCGATGCTCTACGAGCTTGCCAATTGCCTCAAGATCCCTGTTTCGAGGTTTTTCGAAGGCCTTCCAGATCCCGAAACCACTCAGGGCCAGCAAATCATAACAGAGATCGATGAGAAGATTGCCTACATTTCTACGGCGGAGGGACGGCGTCTGATAGACGACGTTTTGCTCCTTTCCCCGCGTGTGCGTAGCCGCGTCGTTGCCCTCGTCAGCTCGATTGTCGATGAAGAGATGGAAGAACAGAAGTAAGCATCCGAGAGGGCCACTCAGGCGGCTTGATCTGTCGGTGGCGTAAGAGGTATTTGTGGAACTTCAGTGGCTCAGCCGTGGCTGGGTAGGTTCGATTGGTAGCGGTCCGTCTGTGGATACAGCCGACACGATATCTGTATAGTCATTTATTGATGGGTTGTTATGACGATAGGGCTGGTTCGACTCTTGCTATGGGTGAACGTTCTAGGCTGTGTGATGCAGACAATTGGACTTAGGTTGTCGGCGTGAGAAACGGTTGAGCGTAAAGTCTACAAGGCACCTCTGAGGCTAATAGCCTCGACGACTGTGCGTTCTGTTCGATGGCCGTAAACTCCGATCAACATCAGCGATGTGACAATCGTCGTGGTTATCGTCGATGTGATGAGGCTCCGCCTAACTTTGTCAGGCGTTCGAGAAATGACAAAAAGTGCTCCCCCGATCAACAATCCAAAGATCGTTTGAACACCGATCCCGCCGATCAGTTCACCGAAAAGGAACCAGAAACCGAGGTAAGGCTCTGTGAACATCGAGTCATCGCCCCAATGCAACCGCATCAGCTCGAGGACTAAGAAGGGTATCCATCCGGCGAAGGCCGTCTGTCTTGATTTGCTGATTGGCTTTAAGTCCATGCCTTATGTCATGCGCTACAGTCGTTTCCCCCATTGAGGTTCTGTCCGTCGACGATCTTGGTCGCCGTCGAGATTGGTCGGATGAAGAGAAGGTGCGGATTGTCGAAGAAAGTCTGCACGGATACCGGCAGGGTTCGGCGACAGCACGGCGTTATGGATTGTCGCGGTCATTGTTGACGACCTGGCGGCGGGGGTACCGAAGCGGGCTTCTGAGCGTTTCCGGATCAACGAGCTTCGTGCCGCTTTCGATTTTGCCGCCGCCTGCAGCATCTTCCGAGATGATGGCTCCACTCCAGGCGGACGGCGATAAGTTGATCGAGATCGGCCTGCCGAATGGCCGGCGACTGACGATCCCAGCCTCGCTTGATCCGACCATCCTTGCCCGCCTGTTGCCGATCCTGGATGCATCATGATCGCGTTTCCGGCTGGGGTGAAGGTGTGGATCGCGGGCGGCGTGACAGACATGCGTTGCGGTATGAACAGCTTGGCGCTGAAGGTGCAGGAAGGCCTTGGCCGTGACCCTCATGGCGGCGAGGTCTTCTGCTTTCGTGGTCGCAAGGGTGATCTGATCAAGGTCCTGTGGCATGACGGGGTCGGCATGTCGCTTTACCTGAAGCGGCTGGAAGCTGGAAGGTTCATCTGGCCGGTCAGCCAGAATGGCTCCGCCGTGCCGGTGTCGGCGGCGCAGCTCGGCTATCTCCTGGAAGGGATCGACTGGCGCAATCCGCGCTGGACGCAACGACCTTCCAGAGCAGGCTGATCGCTCGCATTACCCTGTTTTTGTTGGGCTTTCAGCGACTTCCATGATAGCTTTCTCCCATGGATGATGCTGCTTCGGAGATAGCCAGACTGCGCGCCGCGCTTGCGGCATCGGAAGCGCGTGCCGCGTCTGCCGAGGCTGATCTCGCACAGGTGCGCGCTGTCGTTACGACATCGGAGGCGATGATCCGGCACCTCAAGCTCGAGATCGCCAAGTTGCGCCGCGAGCAGTATGGCCAAAGTTCGGAACGCCGCGCCCGGCTGATCGACCAGATGGAACTGCAGCTCGAAGAGCTCGAGGCAGACGCCACCGAAGATGAGATCGCGGCGGAACGCGTCGCGGGAAAGATCACGAGTGTTTCCGCCTTCGAACGCCGTCGGCCGGCCCGCAAGCCGTTTCCTGATCACCTGCCCCGAGAGCGCCTGATCATTGAAGCTCCCTCGACTTGCACCTGCTGTGGCTCAGCCCGGATTGTGAAGATGGGAGAGGACGTCACCGAGACGCTGGAGGTGATCCCGCGCCAGTGGAAGGTGATCCAGACAGTGCGCGAGAAGTTTACCTGTCGGGATTGCGAGAAGATCAGCCAGCCGCCGGCACCTTTCCATGCGACCCCGCGCGGCTGGGCAGGACCGAATTTACTGGCGACGATCCTGTTCGAGAAGTTCGGCCAGCATCAGCCACTGAACCGTCAGGCCGAGCGCTACGCCAGGGAGGGTGTCGATCTCAGCCTCTCCACGTTGGCTGACCAGGTCGGGGTGTGCGCGACGGCGCTTCAACCAATCCATGACCTGATCCGTGCCCATGTTTTTGCCGCCGAACGGGTGCATGGTGACGACACCACGGTGCCGCTTCTGGCTCGGGGCGCAACACGGCAGGCAAGGTTGTGGACCTACGTCCGCGATGACCGTCCCTTTGCGGGCGGCGCGCCTCCCGCAGCCCTCTTCCACTTCTCTCCCGATCGCGAGAAGACCCATCCCAATAGGCATCTCGCCGGATGGCATGGCACCCTGCAAGCCGATGCCTACGGTGGCTACAACGACCTCTATCGTGCCGACCGCAGCCCTGCGCCGGTCCACAGCGCGCTCTGCTGGAGCCATGCGCGGCGCAAGTTCTTCGAACTCGCTGATATCGCCGGCAACGTGCGCAAGGGCAAACCTGCCCACGAGATATCGCCCGTCGCGCTCGATGCCGTGGCCCGCATCGACGCGCTCTTCGACATCGAGCGCGGCCTAATCGGAATGCCTGCCAAGGATCGGCTTGCTGCCCGACAGCAGCATGCTCGTCCGCTCGTCGAGGAACTGCACGATTGGCTCATGGCCCAGCGTGCCCAGATGTCGAAGCACAATCCCGTCGCCAAGGCGATCAACTACATGTTCGAGAAGGAAGGACGCTGGGAAGCCTTCACCCGGTTCCTCGACGACGGCAGGCTTTGCCTTTCGAACAATGCGGCCGAACGCGCCCTGCGCGGTATCGCTCTCGGAAGAAAGGCATGGCTATTCGCCGGTTCCCAGCGCGGCGGCGAGCGTGCGGCCTTCATGTATTCCCTAATCGTCACGGCAAAGATGAACGATATCGATCCGCAGGCCTGGCTGGCGGACGTGCTCGCCCGCATGCCCGGCATTCCCGTATCACGGCTGCCGGAACTGTTGCCCTGGAACTGGTCTGTCGCAGGCCATGCCAGGCAGGTTGCCGCTTGATGGCGCGGCCGACGCATGTCTACACGATCGGTTACGTTGCCACGCTGATCGGCGAGAACCTCGAACTCCTCCAGGAAATCGCCAGCAATTCCGACAACATCGATTATGGCGAGATGATCCACGCTTATGACGGCAGCGACGAGGGCATCACGACCTTCACCGAACGCGGCGTCGAGAGCTTGAAGGAGTTTATCGCCGATATCCGCACTTGGGAGGGCGGTGTTCGGCAGTTCCTCAACGACGAGCAATGCGATCCTGAAAAGATCGAACGCATCATGGCAGACGAGCCGAAATCATAACTGTCGCGGCCTCCACCGAATGGATACTAAGAAGGCGACAGCCCCAAACATAAAAGAAAGGCCGACAAATCTCAGCATTTTACCCTCCATACGAGAATGCGACCTTAGCTGCAACTTGCTTTCAATCTATGAAGAGAAATGATAAATTGCCGAACTGGCCAAGAACGTGAACACCATGGCAGCAGGCAGACGTCCCGCGCGGTCTCCCCAATCCACCGAAGCAGGACTTCGAGACGGCCATTGACGCCGTTCACGTTGTAACTGGCGATCACCGTCAGTGGCGATCAATCTCGGCCTCGACTTTTTTGCGGCTGTTACCGGCAGACTTGACCGCCTTCTTGACCGTATCCTTCGAAACGTTTTCCTTTTTCGCCTCGTATGCGACTTCATGCTTCTGACCGGCGGCGACGCGCGCCCGGTCCTGATTTCGTCCACGTGATGTAGTAGCCATGATAGAGCCTCCTGTGTTTCGACCATCTAAAAACGAACGCGGATTCAAGATGTTCCGGCCAATTCGTGCGGTGCAAGACATTCGTCGCAGGTGCCGCAACCGGCTGACCTCGATCCTGCACCGCAAAGACCTCCGCGGTGTCGCTCCGGCCGACTGGTAGTTGCTGGCTTCTCAAGGACGATAACGAAATCGAAGCTGCTGAGCACGTCTCTCCGCTGGGCGGGAAGCTGTCGATCAGCAAGGTGCAGGACGAAATCGGTTATCCCGTCGACCCGGCAGCTCAGTGAACGGCGGCCGACGTCGGCGCGTTTACGCGCGTCGCCCACCTGCCGACATAAGTGCCGATGAGCAACGTTGTGACATCCTCTAACGATGTCACGCCTTCGTTGAAGAACTCGATGGCGGCCGAGCACAAGGTTTGCGACGCCTGGTCGTCGGGTTCGACCTCGTAATAGCGGTACCAAGCCTGTACCGCTTCCGAAAGCATGCGGAAGTGTTCGTCGTGCGTTGGCATGTGACATCCTCCAGCTATCGACATAGCGGAGGAGCGATCTACAACAAGACCTCAGTCTCCAACTCTTCGGGATCCTGACGGCGGTCGTTCCTCACTCAAAGGACGCCACAGGTGGTGGTCGCAGCCGCAGTCTTTCCGTGAGCGGGTCAATCGGTCGGCGGCACGGCATGTTTTCGTGCAGGTTATACGGCAGGCAAGCAGACCACTGAACGCCGCTTCGTCTTCAGATCCGGCCGCATGCGCATCACCGTTTGGGCAACAGGCATCATGGAAGCGCCGCCAGGCAAGAAGAGCGTCGTCTGCGAAGAGAAAACCAAGCGGCTCGGCGTTGGCGGCTAACCGCTAACCAGCGACACCACGAAGGAGCCAGCCCGTCGGGGACAGATCGCCCCCTCAGCCGCTTCATCAATGTGATTTGGAGTTTGAAATGGATCAATTCGCTACCGCCGACAACACCTCCGCAGCCGCGAAGCCAGGATTGCGAGGGTTACAGTCTTGAGGACCTAGCCGTCGCCAGCGGACTTACGGTCGAGGAAATCGCAGCGGCCGAGGGACCCCTTCAGATCGTGCCTCAGTACCACCTCGAGCGCATTGAGCATGTGATCTCGTAGCTTTCCGTCTGGGTCAATCGCCGCCTTTGCGCAGATCCGACCTGCAAGGAGCGGCATGAGGGCGAGCCACTATCCAGGTGCGGCGACACGAGGCGGCGCGGCAGGAGCGCGACACTAAGCCCTCTTACCGGGGCGTGGCACAACAGGGCGCGATGTCGCTCGAGAAGTAAGCGCCCTCAACGCGAACCTTGCCCCGGAGACCATGGAACCAGTGGGCTTGGCAGCTCGCCCAACGAAGCCGGGAAGACGACAGTCGCCGAACAACGGCGGTCGCGGGGCCGGAGGCGCCAACTCGATCGTTGGCCGTGGCTCAAGCTGTCGCCATCATCGGCTGTATCTCAGTACAGCTGAGGATCCCTGTCCCGCGACATCCGAGAGACAGCAATGACCTGGTCTTCCGGCACCAGCAAATCGTGTTTTTCAGCGAACGCAGCGTACAGGCCGCGTGCCGTCTCCGGCTCGATCTCGCCGCGGAGCGCGGCACCGCAAGCCTTGAGAGCGATGGAATACGCACTATCCCGCAACGACGCCGGCCATTCGGCGAGATGCCGGTAGGCGTCCATCACGCTGCGGACCTCAACGGGAAATCCAAGACCAACAAGAACCGAAACAGGCTGTCTGAACATATCGGGCTTCATCATTCTCTCCTTCCCTAGCCGCGATGTTGATGGGCGCCATCGCGATGGCGCCGTTTGATGTCTTTGCGTTCGAACGTCGCCTGCGCTGAACAGTCGACGGCATCCGATTTGGTTTTTGGCTTTTTCGAATTCAAGAGGAATTGCAAAATAGCTCGTCCTCTCCCTGGCACTGATCCGCCCAGTGCCATGCGCTTTCAGCACGTCAGAACCAAACCATCCCATAGACAGAAAACAATGGAGGCACTCGGCCCTCTCTCGGTGGCAACAAAGCTGCTTCCTGTGAAAACATCAATGCGCTGAAGGTTTTGAGGGGGCGAAGGAAGGGCAACCTCGTCGACCGTCTTCAGCACCAAGAGAGTGTCATGGCGCCGCATGCGCGTGCGCCGGTTCAACAGCCGAGCTGATGCCGCTTTGGGATTGAATATGGAACGAGCCGCGTCCGCCCGTCGTGCGGTCGCAGCCCCGATGGCTGCTCCACCTCCACATCTGTGTCGTGGCGCCTCTGCTGAAATCAAGGCTCGACATCCGACGGGGGCCTGGCTCAGGCGCGCCGGATTTATGACGTCCACGACGAGTAGCTCGGACTTGAACCCGCTTCTATTCGTTTTGGTACGGTGCCGGACACGGTAGCGATGGGAACATGCAATTAGGAACTCTCGTGGATGCCTGAGGTTTAGGCCTCGCAAAGACAATCAACCCACAAAGGTGAACTCATGACTTTCAAGATCCTTGCGACGTCAGCACTCGCTCTTGCTCTTGCGACATCTGCCATGGCTCAATCCTCCGGAGGCTCTGGCGGCTCAGGAAGCTCCAGCGGCGGCGCATCGTCCGGCAGCGGTGCGTCCAGTACCAATGGCGGCGCATCGGGCACCAATGCGACGGGCGGCAGCAATATGAATGGCAGCAGCGTTGGTAGCAATTCCACCGGGTCTGGAGCTGACGCCGGCAATCCAACGGATAGCAGCAGCAACTCTGGCGCGTCAGGTGGTGATCCGAACGACTGCCAGCGCGCAGCGGGAAGTGGCACCGGCAATCCGACTCCCAATAGTTCCGCACAATCAGGCGCGGCCAATGCTTGCTGAAGTCATCCAGTCTGGTCGGTAGTAGCAAAGGTGCTCCAGGGACAAACGCAGGCTCGCCAGCTTTCGCGGGCCTGGGTGCCAGCGACCGCTTTCGACCTACCTTGTTGATCACGCCGAATTGCGATTTCGCAAAGCTGGGCGTCCGAACTCGCCTCAACGTCTTTGCGGTAGTGGAGATGCTTCCAATTACACTGCCTGGCGCCCCTGCAGCCTAACGGCTTCAATCTTGTCACGAAGCCCCGCTCAGTCGCCCGCTGTTGTGGATCGGCATGTGAGCCTCACTAGCAGCGCTGCCCGCTTCGGCGGCGGTATTTTGATGAGGGCGGCCCGGAGCAACATGCGGCGAGCGTTCCGTTCGTCGTTCAATAGAGCGATTAAGTCGAAGATCCCGTTCCCTTCTTTATCAAACTAACCACCCGCGCTATCTCCACGGGCTTGTCGAGGCGCTTTACCGTCTTAAATCGCGGAGGGATTCCACTGGAACCGTAACCGGTGACGAATGCAAAGGGTGCGTTCCGAGCCGCCAGCGCGTCTGCGATCGGGATAGCCGACTCTCCATCGAGATTCAGGTCAAGTATAACAAAGTCCAGGTGATCCGTTTCGTCGAGAAGTGCAAGCGCGTCACTCAAGGCGCCGACCGGCCCAACCACCTGCGCACCGGCACGTGAAAGCGAGCTCGCCAGTTCGTCGGCGATGAAATAATCGTCCTCAACAACGAGAATGGCCAGGCCAGCAAGGGTCTCAACAGTAATCGTGGACTATTCCTTCCGAGGTCGAAAGCTATGGGAGCGAGAATTGTGCAGCGGATGCCGCCGGCGCCCATTTCATAGGTGGTCTTAGCTTTGAGTTGATACGGGAGAGCGCGCTCGATGAGCTCCCGCCCATAGCCAGAGCCCTGCGCCGGCGCGTCGTCGCTCGGCATGTTTTCAACCCCGGTTTCCACCCACTCCAGGAGCAAGGCTGGCGATCGGCCGTCAGATCCATGCTCGAGACGCCATCGGATCGTAAGACGGCCTTGCTCCGATGCCAGCGCTCCGTATTTGACAGCGTTGGTTGCCAGTTCGTGGAGCGCCAGGGCGAATGTCTGGATCGCCCGTGACCGCAATCGGATGCCCGGCGGTCCATCGAGCGTTATCTTTTCCCTGTCGCTGACATGCGCGGCCAATTCCGCCTCAAGCAGATCATCGAACGTAAGCCGTTCATATTCGCCCAGATGCGAGAGAAGACTTTGGACTCTAGCAACAGCGGCAAGCCTGTGACTGAAAGCCTCGGCGAAGTCTTCCAACGTCAGGCTTGACTCGATCGTCTTGAGCGACAGCGACCGTATGACCGCAACGATGTTGCGGGTTCGGTGCTGTAGCTCCGCCAGCATGACCTCCTGACTGGTCTGAAGTTCCTTCAGTTGCTGCACATCAGTACAGGTCCCGAGCCACTCGAACCCTAAGCCACTTCCTGGAAGCGAGCGGCTGTGGTGCCAGATATATTCCCCATCCGAAGCGCGACGGATACGATATTCGCAATCGAGCCCACCCTTGGCTTCCGCGTCCTCCCAGGCCGCCGTCACCAGATCGCGATCGTCGGGATGGACGGCCGCCAGCCAACCCATCCCAAGGCTGTCTTGATTATGTTGTCCTGTAAACCGTTCCCACTGCGGGCTTGACCAGATGCGAAGGCCAACGGATCGCGCCCGCCAGACCAGTTGCGGAACACCCGCTATGAGCGATCGCTGCAAGGCTTCGCTTTCCGAAAGCCGCTGTTCGGTTCGATGTTTCTCGGTGACATCCTGACCGATCTTGAGGAACCCTCTTACCGAGCCGTCCGGGTTTCGCAGGCATACGGTCGAGCCGTCAACGAAAACCTGCGAGCCATCCTTGCGCACGTGCCATCGCACGTCGGGAGCCGAACCTTCGCGTCTGGCCGTCTCGATTTCCTTGCGATCCTCGCCCTTCGCCCGATCTTCGGGAGTGAAGAGTTCGCTGCAAGACATTCCGGCGGCTTCCTTAGCCGTCCACCCGAAGACTTTCTCAGCACCCTTATGCCAGTCGACGATCCGATCCTGCGGGTCCGCGACGAAGATGGCATAGTCGCGGGCATTCTCAACGACGAGAGCGAAGCGTTCCGTCGTCGATTGAAGGGCCTGCATCTTGTGGAGCCTGTCGATCACCGGACCGAGGATCGTGGCGTAGGTTCTGAGGAATTGTGTGTCTTCCTCACAGAAATCCCTTGGCTCGACGTCGTCGACCTGAAGCAGACCGAAAGTGCGGTTGCCCGGTAAGAAGATCGGAACGTTGGCGAGCGCGGCGACACCGGCCGCTCGCATGAAATCGGGCGTTTTGAACCGCTCTTCCTTTGTGATGTCCTGAGTGATGACGGGCTCGCCGGTACGGATTGAATAGGTCTCCGACGAATGGTCCTCCATGTGCAATTCGAGACCGACGATGTCAGGCTCCCAGCCAACTGCCGCTCGCACGCGCAGCTTTTGACCACCCTCCTGAATTTCCAGTACCTTGGCGCGGCGCGTTTCGACTGCGTCGCTGACCAGACGACAGGCCTCGCGCAGGACTGCATCCAGATCGTCGGAGCGAAGCGCAAATTCCCCGAAGTCGGCGAGGACTTTCTGGCGCTTGACTAACTGCCCATGATCCAGCACTTGCTTCCTCGGGCCTGTCATTTGAATTCCCCCGAACATCCTTATAGACGATCAGTTCCCGGCGATGCGCGGCCAGCAGCTGGCATCATTCACCTGGAAACTGATTTAACGTTGGGACGGGATTTAGCTAGTTAGGGACGGAGGCCCTCCCAATCGTATGGCCACTGAAGCCATCGTCTTAGGAACTTACTCAAGGTTATCTGCCCGAGATAAGCGAGCGTCGCCAAATCTGCGGCGACACAGCTGTCCAGTCTCCCCCGCACCCCACCCACAATCCAGCCGCCCTCCTCCCTCGCCGACCTTGGGGAACCCAGACACCTCGGCGTTGTTACGCTCTCGGACCGCACGAAAATCAGTATCCAGTACGCTGCGCCCCATATGGCAGTGGTCGTGCGGTCCACCATACCTAAATCATTCGACCTCGCGATTGGTAGGACTTGCGGGAACTCTCGTCACTGACAGTGGTTAGGCGCTTGGATTGTTGGGTAGCGCATGCCTTGCGCTCTTCGCGATCCACCCCTTCCGCAGGGGTTCGGGCCGCGCAGTGGCAAGCTTTGGTCCCTTCCCACTTCGACCGCTGCTGCGCGGCCGCCTATTCATTGAGCTTCAGCGCGACGAGTTCTCCCGCGTGCGATAACTCCAAGGCTGGAAAGCTACAGAAATAGTCCCGCCGATTTATCGAAGATATCGAGGTCGAACTCAGCATGAGAGAGGCTATCCGGAAAGCACGAGGCTTTTGACCTTCTCCTCATATTGAGGAACTCGAGCGCAAGACGGTGGCGATCCGCGCGATGACCGCCACCCTGAAGCACTTGGTACTGCACTGTCAGGGATCCTGTCATTCTCCTCAGTAGTGAAGATGGCATACTCCAGCGTGCGCCGACGGAGGGTCTGAAGATGTCGCGACTACGCAAGGAGAAGAGCAAAAAGGGCGGCTAACTCTCGCCATGGAACTCAACGCCCCTTAGGACATTTCTTGCACGCAAATTTGGAGATGAAAAACATAGATCAGATTGTCATGTCAGATACGACCCCAGTAGCAAGCCGCAGGGCTGCTCGTATCTCCAGAGGCTACAGCCTCGAGGAGCTTGCAATTGCGACCGGACTTACGGTGGCGGAAATCGCCGCTGCCGAGGAACTGGCGAACAGTGCCGGAGCATCATGTCGAGCGCATCGAGCACGTTCTTGCCTAGCTGAAGGACGTCACCGGGAACTTCGCGGCGGCCTTGAAGTTATCAAGGCCGCTCAACAGACCGGAGATACCATGAACCGCCGTAAGATGTTGACGGGTTTCGCAGCCGCAGCCGCGCTTCCCACCCTGTTGTCGTCTACTTTCGTCCATGCTCAATCGCATTCCCCCGCCATGGGCGACGCTGAAAAGAAACATGCGGAAGATACCAAGAAGGTCGGCTCGCTGTCCTGGCCATAAGCCGCGTCGCGACCGAGAAGGCGTCCGACGGGATGGTGAAGTCGTTTGCAAAATGGGAAGTCGCTGAGCAGGAGACCATCGCCGCTCAGTGAGCTAATTGGTGAACGCACGAATTGGGTGAGTTTCGGCCAGCATATCGGCCTTTTTCAGGAAGCGACGAAAATTCTCCGCAACGGCGCTCACCGGAAATCTTCCAGCGGCAGCTTCGCGACACGCTTTGTACAAGGTCTCGTACGCCAGTCCCCGCCGCTCTTGCGGCCAGCTTTCCAGGTATTCTAGTACGTCGTCTAGGGTTTTGACGTCTTCAATGAGATAACCGCGTTGAACGCAGATGGCGCGATTAAATTGAGCAGTTGGTGTCATTCTCGGTGCTCCCTCCTACGCGGAACTTGGGAAAACGATGCGAGGCATCTGATAGGATAATCACCCGAAGGGTTGCTATCGGTTTCATATGCGCGAAGTCCTGTTCTTCATAATGTTCAGGAGCTCGTTCTTTCTGGTTCTTCCGACAAGCGGCCATCGCCACGCTTTCTCCAGAGCTTGAGTGGCTAACGCAGGTCCTCCAGCCTAAGAGCCAATAGTCGGCCGCCCAACATACAGGAGAACTAGATGCTCAGGGTGATAGCAACAAACAGTTGAGCGGCCTCATATTCAATATCAAAGAACAAGAAACGTTGTTACGTTTATTATACCTGCGCCGGGCTTTTGTCCTAAATCGCACAGTTCAAAACAGAGCGTTTTAACGAAGGATCGATAACTTAAATAGTATAATGACAAATAGAGCGTGTTCGCATAGATCTCTAACGTGCGATCGACGTCGGTCGCTTAGAACAAGTAGTTCGTCATTTGGGTTCTCCTTGCGCGTTGAGCCGCGGCGGGCCTTGATTGACGATCAGAGGATCGCTCGACGCGCGCATCGTCTCAATTACATGCGAGGTAATTGCCGTGCGCTGGCGGCTTGCCCTTTCCTCCTGGCGCGGAACGTCACCGCTCAATCCACGCGGCGACTGTCGCGCAGATTGTGCCTGTGAATGGGCGCGGGTGCAATTAGACGGGTCCGGTGCGACCGCGCGTGCTGTTTTCTTTAAGCAAGCCCCCGGGTCCGCGCCTCAACGTCTTTGCTAAGGCATTATGCTGCAGTGCGGAAGAACCTGGAACATCCGCCACCCGGAACCGTTCGTATCCGCCACGTCAAAAACAGGAGTCGACATGGAAAACGAAACCAGCATTGGACACCCCATACCGACCGCCGTCCTTACGCCCACCGAGATCATTTCGCAGGCTGATACCGCGGACCGGACGTCCCAGCAAACGAACCCGGTGGCGATCAACAGGCTGGAACTTCCTACGCCGGCGACAAACCTTCTGGTGGAAATGATATTCGCCCCGATCGGGTTCTGGGCATCGGTCTCGGCCTCATATTTCCGGCTCTTCGATCTCTCGGTCCAGGACCGTAGTTCCCTCCAGCGCCATCACTGATCTTGAGCGGCGGCCCATCATGAGCGAGCGTCGGCAAGGCGAACAGAAAGTCATTGCAACGCTCACCGTAAGCGTTGAAATTATTTGACCAGATCCCAACTTTCTTCAGCTCTGGAACTGCTTGGGTGGTCTGAATTCTTCGCGGACCAAGTCCAGCCCAGCGAAGCGGATTGATCCCCCGACGCATCGCTTCAGTTCATCGGGCACGCATCGAGGCAATCGATGTCACCGGGCCGGTCGGACTCGAATTTCCATCCAATACCAGTACTGGTGATTACGCGGTGGGCGACTGGGCTCTTGCCGATCCACTGACTGACATGCTTATCAGACGTCTCGGCCGAAAAAGCGTCTTTCAACGACGCCCGGAAGGTGGGCGTGGCCAGCAACTTGTTGCCGCCAACATCGACACCCTGTTGATCGTGACCTCGTGCAATGCCGATTTTAATCTTGCTCGGCTGGAACGTTACCTGATCATGACCAACCAGGCCGGGAGCAATCCGGTGATTGTGCTGACGAAGGCTGACACCGCGGAAGATGCCGGCATATTCCAGACGCAAGCCGAGGCTTTGCAGCGCGATCTGAGTGTCATTGCCTTGAATGGGCGGTCCGCGGACGCCGTTTCCCTGTTGAGGCCCTGGTGTGGCGTTGGCCAGACGCTCCCGTTGGTGGGATCTTCTGGTGTCGGAAAATCAACGATGGTGAACACCATGACCGGGCCTGAATCCGACGCAAAGCAAAAGACAGGCACCATCCGCGAATATGATGCGCAGGGCCGCCACACAACCACGGCGCGATCCCTGCATGCAATTCAGGCGGCGGCTGGGTCATCGATACGCCGGGAATAAGAACGCTTCACCTGAGTGATGTCGGCGACGGTATAGACACCCTCTTTGCTGAAATAACTGAACTGGCGCCGCTTTGCCGCTTTCGCGATTGCACCCATGCCCATGAACCTGGGTGCGCGGTCCAGGCCGCTGTCGCAAGCGGTGCTCTGGTCGCCGAACGCCTGGAACGCTGGCGGAACCTGCTTACAGAAAACCGCGACCCAACACCGGTCGTGAGCGGACCCCGCGGCAACAAGATCGTCCGCAAGAAGAAAAATTGAAAGTGTAGAACGTTTGCGACGGTGCTCATCGGCGTCAGCCATGATCCGCCACCTGAATTGGCTGGGCTGAGGGATAGCGTCAGCGCTCAATGATTGGGATTGCGGTCACGAAGAAGAGCCTGCAAGCGGCCGCTCCCGCTTGTGAGGGACATGTCTTTGAACAATCGCGATATGAGGCGCGGTTGCAATCCTTGCCTCTCATCGATGAGGAGGAATGACATCCTCTTTATCTCGATCGTGATCACGCCTGCATTGTCATGGCGACGATAATTCCCGGAAGCCATCGCATGGAATCCATTTTCCACCGCCCAGGCGGCTATCATATCCGCGTTCATCAAGATCCTGCTTTAGGAGATGCGGACGTGCTGTCTCTAGCTGTCCCGCTCGCGCAAATCGCGTCGCAGTCCCAAGGGTATCGTAACTGAATCGCTTTAATCCAGCCAAATCCGTCCAACATTCCAGTTCCCGCTTAGGTGTTGCGAGAAAGACTCGGACGCAATCGTTGTCATCGGTGCGACTCAGCCGAGGCCGCGCCCGTTTAGTGCTCTTGAACCAATACGCACCGACCACCCGTCATTCCCTCCCGCGTCTCACTGAAAATTCCTGCTCTTCACCTTCAGCGTATCGATGTGAAGGTCAGGCACGAACATGTCGCGCGGGGTTACCACAGGCTTCGGCTTATCCCGTGGATCTGGGCCACCACCATGGGCAAACTCATCACCCCGCCCGGTCGGCAGTTTGAACTCTTGATCGCGATCCGCAAGGCCGACCAGGTCGCCTGACAGGTCGAACAGCTGCTGGGCAACAAGGTGGACAACCTCCCCTTCCCTCTGGATCCGGCCATTGATCCCCATCATCGAGGATCCGAGGACGACCCGGCGGCGTTTTTCAAAGAGTGTCGGCCAGACAACGAGGTTGGCTGGCCCCGTTTCGTCTTCTATCGTGATGAACATGACGCCTTTTGCCGATCCCGGCTTTTGCCGCACCAGGACGAGGCCTGCAGTATAGACCCACCTCCCGTCCCTCGGACTCATCGCCTCGGCACACGTGATGATGTTGCGTGCTGACAGGTCCTTGCGCAGGAAGGCGATCGGATGCTGCCGTAGTGTCAGGCCGGTATGGCTATAGTCCTCAATGACGTTATGGCCGTC
>Ga0123341_1000048_pt1 | contig 50946 bp, 51 predicted proteins | sample Turbeapinknodule_FD_89959 | JGI IMG/M metagenome (GOLD analysis project Ga0123341, IMG submission 89959) | Root nodule microbial communities of legume samples collected from Mexico - Turtle bean Mexico pink nodule | ecosystem: Host-associated > Plants > Roots > Nodule | place: Mexico: Nepantla...
CCCTCTCCCCGCGCGCGGGGAGAGGGGACGTGTCCTGCGCCGGATGAGGGGCAGCATTCGCATTCCAACAACACCCGCTCGCCGGGAGGAAACGACATGAAAGAACGCATCTACCTCTTCGACACGACGCTCCGGGACGGGCAGCAGACGCCCGGCATCGATTTTTCCGTCGAGGACAAGATTGCGATCGCCGCGATGCTCGACGAATTCGGCATCGATTACGTCGAGGGCGGATATCCCGGCGCCAATCCGACCGATACCGCCTTTTTCAGCGAGAAGCGTACCAGCCAGGCCCGCTTCGTCGCCTTCGGCATGACGAAGCGGGCGGGCGTTTCGGTTTCCAACGACCCCGGTCTTGCCGGGCTGCTGCAGGCGAAAAGCGACGCCATCTGTTTCGTCGCCAAGAGCTGGGATTATCATGTCGCGGTGGCGCTCGGCTGCACCAATGAAGAAAACCTCGAAAGCATCGCCGAAAGCGTCAAGGCGGCGGTCGGCGCCGGCAAGGAGGCGATCGTCGATTGCGAGCATTTCTTCGACGGTTTCAAGGCCAATCCGGCCTATGCGCTGGCTTGCGCGAAAACCGCCTATGAAAGCGGCGCCCACTGGATCGTGCTCTGCGACACCAATGGCGGCACGCAGCCGCCGGAGGTGCGCGCGATCGTCGAGGCGGTGATCGCTTCAGGTGTTCCCGGCCGCTGTCTCGGCATCCATGCCCATAACGACACCGGCCAAGCGGTCGCCAATTCACTCGCCGCAGTCGAAGCCGGCGTCCGGCAGATCCAGGGCACGCTGAACGGCATCGGCGAGCGCTGCGGCAACGCCAATCTGGTGACGCTGATCCCGACGTTGGCGCTGAAAAGCGCTTACAACACACGCTTCGAAACGGCGATCGACGAGGAGCGGCTGCTCAACCTCACCCGGCTCTCGCATGCCTTCGACGAGTTGCTCAACCGCTCGCCCGATCACCAGCTGCCCTATGTCGGCGCTTCCGCCTTCGCCACCAAGGCCGGCATCCATGCTTCGGCGCTGATCAAGGACCCGCGCACCTATGAACACGTGCCGCCTGAGAGCGTCGGCAATTTCCGCAAGGTCATGGTGTCAGACCAAGGAGGCAAGGCGAACTTCATCAATGCGCTGAAGCGACGCGGCATTACCGTCGCCAAGGACGATCCGAAGCTCGACCTGCTGATCTCTATCGTCAAGGAACACGAGTCCATCGGCTATGCCTATGAGGGCGCCGATGCGAGCTTCGAATTGCTGGCGCACCGCACGCTCGGCACTATCCCGGAATTCTTCACCATCGAAGGCTTCCGGGTGATGGTCGAGCGCCGCTTCGATAGTCTTGGCCGTGTGAAGATCGTGTCCGAAGCAGTGGTCAAGATCACCATCGACGGCCAGACGCTGATGTCGGTTGCCGATGCCGAGGGCCCGGTCAACGCGCTCGATCTGGCGCTGCGCAAGGATTTCGGAAAGTATCAGCATGAAATCGACGATCTCGTGCTCGCCGATTTCAAAGTGCGTATCCTCAATGGCGGCACGGAGGCAATCACGCGCGTACTGATCGAATCCACCGACAGCGACGGCGTGCGCTGGTGGACGGTCGGCGTTTCGGAGAACATCATTGACGCGTCGTTCCAGGCGCTAATGGATTCCGTAATCTACAAGCTGATGAAGAACCGGCAGTTGGCGGGAAAGATCGCGGCGGAATAAGTTATTCCGCTCGGTCCTGCCAGAAGGCGATGCCGGCTTTGGCCGCCATCATCCGTCCCTTGCCCCGTTTCCGCTTCAAATCCTCACCCTTCATTCAAAGAAATGAATTGGCCTATTCACGGCGCTTAAGCTAGGCCGGATCAGAAGAAGAACAAAGATGGAAACACCCGATGTCGACCGATGCATCCGTTTCTTTGGCCAAGAACGAAGACAGTCCGCGCGGCTTCGCCTTCGCGCTGACTGCCTATCTGCTCTGGGGCTTCCTGCCGATCTACATGAAGGCGGTGGCGCATATTTCGCCGGCCGAGGTGATCGCCCACCGCATCGTCTGGTCGCTGCCGCTCGCCGGCATCGTGCTGATCCTGCTTGGACGCACGAGCGATATCGCCACGGCGCTACGCGCGCCGCGCATGCTGGCGATGGCAGCGCTGACGGCGTCGCTGATCACCGTCAACTGGGGCACCTATGTCTGGGCGATCGGCGCCGGCCATTCGCTCGACGCAGCACTCGGTTATTTCATCAATCCGCTGTTCAGCATCTTCCTCGGCGCGGTACTGCTGAAGGAGAAGCTGCAGCCGCTGCAGATTGCGGCGATCGCACTGGCAGCGCTTGCCGTTGCCATTCTCGCCTTCGATAGCGGCGGCATTCCGTGGGTGGCGCTGACGCTGGCCATCAGCTGGGGTTTCTATGCGTTACTGCGCAAGACGCTGCCGCTCGGGCCGAACCAGGGTTTTTTCCTCGAAGTGCTGATCCTCAGCGGGCCTGCCCTCCTCTATATCCTCTATCTCGAATTCGGCAGCGGCCAGGGCCATCTCTACCGCACCGGCCTTGCCGACACGACGCTGCTGCTCGGCTGCGGCGTCATTACCGCCGTGCCGCTGATGATCTATGCCAACGGCGCCAAGCTCCTAAAACTGTCGACGATCGGCATCATGCAGTATATCGCGCCGACGATGATCTTCCTGATCGCGGTGTTTGTCTTTCACGAACCGCTCGGCACGGCGCGCATGATCGCCTTCCCGCTAATCTGGGCGGGGCTGTTCCTCTATAGCTGGTCGATGCTGAAGGGAAGCCGCGGGCGCTGAACCCGCGCGCGCAGGAGACGCCCGCCGTCCGTCCACCTACATCTTCGAAATCACCTCATCCTCGCCGTCACGATCGGCGGCGAGCTGGGCGGCCTGGGCCATGATCGCCGGAATGATGCCGGAGATCTCGTCGACGACGAGCGGCTGCACGCGGTGGGCGGTGTGCAGGAAGCCTTCATCGGTCATATGGCGCATCAGTTCCATCATCGGATCCCAGAACCCGTTGATATTGGCAAAGACCATCGGCTTTTCGTGGCGGCCGAGCTGCGCCCAGGTCATGATCTCGACGATCTCTTCCAGTGTGCCGATGCCGCCGGGCAGCGCGACGAAAGCGTCGGAACGCTCGAACATCGTGTGTTTGCGCGCATGCATGTCAGGGGTTACAATAAGTTCGTTGAGCTGACCGAGCGAGTGGCGAGTCGCTTCCATATCGATCAGGAATTCGGGAATTATGCCGGTGACCTGACCGCCGCCTGAAAGCACCCCGCTTGCAACCGCGCCCATGATGCCTTTGGTGCCCCCGCCATAGACGAGGCGCAGGCCGTATTCGGCGATCTCTCTTCCGAGAGCACGCCCGGCCGCCATGTGAGAGGGATCGCGTCCCGGCCTTGAGCCGCAGTAAACGCAGATGGATCGAATCGATACAGATTGGTCGGTCATGGAGGCGAAACAACTATTCCATTTCAATGCAGTCAAGAAAATTGACTGAAAAGCAGCGTGTCTAGCTTGCCTAATTGCTTTGAATGCTTGTGAAAAGCAACGGGAATCGCTAGCAATTTTGGTTACTACGGCAAATTGCCGCCTTGGGAGACATAATGATGAAGAACCGTGCCGGCTTGCTGGCCCTTGCAGTGCTCGTAATCGCAATCCTACTGATGGTGTTTTTCGTCATGCCGCGTATCGGCGGCGATGCCAACAAAGTCGGCGATGCCATAAACCAGGCCAGCACGGACCTCAAGAACACGGTTAACGAGTCGGCAAAGACATCACGCTCCGCCGTGGCCGACTCGGCTGCGGTCGCCGAAAAGGTGGGCCGCCTCTCCGCCGACGCCGGCACTTCGCTTAGCGAACTTAGGACACTGTTTGCCGACGGCAAGGGGCCGGCCGCAGATGCGCTCACCGCCTCCAAAACCAAAGCGGTCGGTGCGCTGAAGGCGCTTGCCGATTTCACCATCCCCGATGGCCTCGATCCCGCGACCCAGGCTCTCGCCGCCAAGGCTAGCGATGGCGCGGCAAAGGCGCTCGCCATCGTGCAATCGCTGCCTGACAATGTCGCCGATGCGCTGGCCGCGATCGCCAAGGCCGAAGTTGCGCTGACCGGAGGAGCGCCCGCATCTGCCGCCGCTGCGGCGAATGCGGCAGCGGAGAACAGCGGGCCAAAGCTTCCGGCTTTCGACGTGCTGCGCGTCGAACCCGACGGCTCGACCGTGATTGCCGGCTCGGCCGAACCGAACGGCAAGCTCGAAGTGCTTGACGGCGAGAAGGTGGTGACCACTGCCGATGTCGATGCGAGCGGCGATTTCGCCGCCGTGCTTGACGATCCGCTGCCGGCGGGCGACCACCAGCTGGTACTCAAGTTCACCGGCAAGGACGGCAAGAGCACACTTTCCGAAGAAGTCGCGACCATTTCCGTGCCGAAGGACGGTAACGGCGCCAATCTGCTCGCCATGGTCTCCAAACCCGGCGCGGCAAGCCGCATCATCACCGCGCCCAAGGCCGGTACCGAAGTCGCCGATGCCTCCAACCCGATGGCGCCGGCTGGCGACAAGCCGGCAGCGGGCGAAAGCTTGGCTGCACCTGGTGCAATAGTTGCGCCAACCGGCGAACTGGCACTGCAGACGCCTAATCTCACTGCCGCCGCCTCCAGTGTGGCCACTGCACCGGCCATTCCCGGCGGCGCAGAACCCGACAAGTCGAATGCGCCCGATGTGATGGTCAATGCCGTCGAGATCGAAGGCAACAAGATCTTCATCGCCGGCACGACGCGCGCCCACGCCAAGGTCCTCGGTTATGCCGACGACAGCCTTGTCGGCCAGGACACGGCGGGTTCTGATGGCCATTTCATTATCGACGGCGTGGTGGCGCTCTCGGTGGGCGACCACAAGATCCGCGTCGATGTCGTCGATCCCGCCGGCAAGGTGATCGTGCGCGCCGCGGTGAATTTCAATCGCCCGGCCGGCGATCAGGTCAGGGTCGCCGCGCAATCCGTCCCCGCCGACGCGAACGGTGCCTCCTCGATGGTGCCGCTCGACGAAGGCGAACTCGGCAAGCGCAAGGCCGAAGCCGGCAAGGCCTTCGGCCTGCTGAAGGGATTGTTTGCCGACGGCAAGCTGCCCGGCGTCGAACAGCTTGCGGCGGCGCGCTCGGCAACGGAATTCGCGTTGCGCTCACTCGCCGACTTCCGCCCGGCGGTAGACGCGCCCGATACCTTCAAGCAGGCATCCGGCTCCGCCTCCCAGACCGCGACCAACGCGTTGACAGTGCTGCAGGGTCTGCCGACGGATGCAAAATCCGTCGGCGCAGCACTCGAGAAGCTCGGCGCTATGATCGCCGAACTCTCGCCATCCCCCGCCCCGGCTGCGCCCGCGGCCACGGCACCGGCCGTAAACGAGGCTGTCGGCAACCAGCCGAAGACGATCGAACAGGCGCCACTGACGGCAAATAACGCGGCGGTGATCATTCGCCGCGGCGACACGCTGTGGCAGATCTCTCGCCGTACCTATGGCCTCGGCGTTCGCTACACGACGATCTACATCGCCAACGAGGACAAGATCATCGATCCGGATCGCATCCGCCCCGGCCAGATCTTCGGCCTGCCAAAGGATGCGTTGCCGAACGCCGAAGAACTGCACCGCAAGCGCATGTCCCACCAGCGTCTCTAAGCGCCAAACAACATGACGAGGCCGGGCGGGATAACCGCCCGGCCTCTCTTTTCCTGAACCCCGCACTTGTTGTATTCATCTGCCCGGCATCCTATTTGGCGGTGGCGGGGGAAGCGCTTCGGGCATATCCCGGTTTCGCGCTCTTGCCGGTATCGAAGCGCGCGACCGCGGCAAGCCCAACCGGGCTGGAGACACGCATGGCAAACAGCAAGACAGTCTCTGAATCCAACCTGCTGCAAACGCTTCTCAACCTCTGGCCCTATATGTGGCCGGCCGGACGGCCCGACCTCAAGATGCGCGTCGTCTGGGCTTCGGTCTTCCTGCTGATCTCTAAATTCGTCCTGCTGCTGGTTCCCTATTTCTTCAAATGGTCGACCGATGCGCTGAACGGCAGGATGGATCTGGCCGGCTCGGTGCCGCCGCTCTTGGCCGGCGCCATCGCCCTGGTGATCGCCTACAACATCACCCGCCTGATCCAGCTTGGCCTCAACCAGCTGCGCGACGCGCTGTTTGCCAGCGTCGGGCAGCACGCCGTGCGCCAGCTCGCCTTCAGGACCTTTGTGCATATGCACGAGCTGTCGCTGCGCTTCCATCTGGAGCGCAAGACCGGCGGCCTGTCACGCATCATCGAGCGCGGCACCAAGGGCATCGAGACGATCGTGCGTTTCACGATCCTCAATTCGGTGCCGACCGTCATCGAATTCCTGCTGACGGCGGCGATCTTCTGGTGGGGCTACGGCTTCTCTTACCTCGCGGTCACCGCCTTTACCGTCTGGGCCTATATCTGGTTCACGATCCGCGCGTCCGATTGGCGGATCGCCATCCGCCGGTCGATGAATGACAGCGATACCGACGCCAACACCAAGGCGATCGACTCCCTCCTCAATTTCGAGACCGTCAAATATTTCGGCAACGAAGAGATGGAGGCAAAACGCTTCGACAAATCGATGGAGCGCTACGAGAAGGCGGCGACCGATGTCTGGACCTCGCTCGGCTGGCTGAACTTCGGCCAGGGCGTCATCTTCGGTATCGGCACGACGATCATGCTGGTGCTGTCGGCGCTGGCCGTGCAACGTGGTGAGCAGACGGTCGGCGATTTCGTCTTCGTCAATTCGATGCTGCTGCAGCTTTCCGCGCCGCTCAACTTCATCGGCTTCGTCTACCGGGAAATCCGTCAAGGCTTGACCGACATCGAGCAGATGTTCGATCTCCTGGAGGTCAAGGCCGAGGTCAAGGACGCGCCCGATGCGACCGAGCTTCGCATCGGCCAGGGCGCGATCGCCTTCAAAGACGTGCAGTTTGCCTACGACCCTGCCCGTCCGATCCTGAAGGGCATTTCCTTCGAGGTGCCGGCCGGCAAGACGGTTGCCGTCGTCGGCCCTTCGGGCGCCGGCAAATCGACCCTGTCGCGGCTGCTCTATCGCTTCTACGACATCCAGGGCGGCGCGATCACCGTCGACGGCCAGGATATCCGAACGGTGACGCAGAAGAGCCTGCGCTCGGTGATCGGCATGGTGCCGCAGGATACCGTGCTCTTCAACGATACCGTCGCCTACAACATCCGCTACGGCCGCACATCGGCGAGCGATGGCGAGGTCTTTGCAGCGGCCGAGGTGGCACAGATCGCTCATTTCATCGAGACACTGCCCGAGGGTTTCGAAACCAAGGTCGGTGAGCGCGGGCTCAAGCTTTCGGGCGGCGAAAAGCAGCGCGTGGCCATCGCCCGCACCATTCTCAAGGCGCCGCCGATCCTGATCCTCGACGAGGCGACATCAGCGCTCGACACGACGACGGAACGGGAAATCCAGACAGCGCTCGACGTGGTTTCGAAGAACCGCACGACGCTGGTGATCGCCCACCGGCTGTCGACGGTGATCGGCGCCGACGAAATCATCGTGCTGAAAAGCGGCGAGATCGCCGAACGCGGGACGCATGCCGCCCTGCTCGAGCGGAACGGTCTCTACGCCTCGATGTGGAACCGCCAGCGCGAGGCGACACAGGCGGAGGAACATCTGAAGCAGGTGCGCGAAAGCGACGACCTTGGCGTAATCACGCGGCTAGCCCCGGCAAGCTGAGCGGGGAGCGACAGCGGCCAAGCTTTTGTTGTTCAGAACTGCGGCGTCGGAACCAGGTCTGGGGCCACAGCATTGCCCCGGAGACGGTTTTCGCTAACCAGCAAAAAACGACAACGCAAGGAGACCGGCAGCATGAGCCTGTTCAACACGGTTCGCAACACGATCGTCCCCGTGCACAAGGAGGGTTATCCCTTCGTTGCCGCCTTCTTCGTCGCGTCGCTGATCCTCGGGTGGATCTTCAAGCCTCTCTTCTGGATAGGCATGATCTTCACGCTGTGGTGCGCCTATTTCTTCCGCGATCCCGAACGCGTGACCCCGCAGGACGACGATCTGGTGATCTCTCCCGCAGACGGCAAGGTCTCTGCGATCCAGATGGTCACCCCGCCGGGCGAACTCAACCTCGGTTCCGAGCCGATGCTGCGCATCTCGGTGTTCATGAACGTCTTCAACTGCCATGTGAACCGGGCGCCGATGCGCGGGCGCATCGTCAGCATCAATTACCGCTCCGGCAGCTTCGTCAATGCCGAGCTCGACAAAGCGAGCGAGGACAATGAACGCAACGGGCTGGTGATCGAAACCCGCCATGGCCAGATCGGCGTCGTCCAGATCGCCGGCCTCGTGGCGCGGCGCATCCTCTGCTGGGCAAACCCCAACGAGCCTGTCGATGCCGGCGAGCGTTTCGGGCTGATCCGTTTCGGTTCGCGGCTCGACGTGTTCCTGCCGGCCGGTGCGGCGCCACGCGTCTCGCTCGGCCAAGTGGCGATTGCCGGCGAAACTGTGATTGCCGAATTCGCCTCCACCAAGGGTCCCATCATCAGCCGCCGCAGCTAAACTCTAGCTTCAGATTGGAACGCGATATGGAAACGCCCTTTCCGCCTTTCGAGCCCAATGGTCCGGATGACTCCGCCCGCGGCCCGCGCCTGCGTGAAATCCCGCTCCGTCTCGTTTTTCCGAACCTAATCACCATTCTGGCAATCTGCGCCGGGCTGACCGGCATCCGGCTGGCTTTCGAAAACCGTTACGAGCTCGCCGTCGCCATGGTGCTGCTCGCCGCCTTCCTCGACGGCATCGACGGGCGCGTAGCGCGGCTGATGAAGGCGACCTCGAAGTTCGGCGCGCAGATGGATTCGCTTGCCGATATCGTCAATTTTGGCGTCGCCCCTGCCCTCGTCGTTTATGTCTTCGCACTCGACCAGGCGCGCTCGCTCGGCTGGATCGCCGCGCTGATCTATGCGATCGCCGCCGGGCTTCGGCTTGCCCGCTTCAACGTCATGGCCGAACGCGAGAACAAGGCGAGCTGGCAATCGGAATATTTCGTCGGCGTGCCGGCACCGGCCGGCGCCATGCTGGTGCTGCTGCCGGTCTATCTCGGCTTCCTCGGCCTGGCGACGGACCGCACCTTCGCCTATGTCTCGTCGATTTACACCGTCGTCATCGCCTTCCTGCTGATCAGCCGGCTACCGGTCTGGTCGGGCAAATCGGAAGGCAACCGGCTGCGGCGCGATCTCGTGCTGCCGATGATGCTCGGCGTCGTGCTCTATGTGGCTCTGCTGATGAGCTACACCTGGGAGGTGATGGTCTTCACCGTTGCCGCCTACCTCATCTCGCTTCCCTTCGGCGCGCGGAAATGGCGCCGGAAGTACGGGACGCTGACGATCGAGGAACCTGGCGTCGGCGACGACGATATCGGCCGGCACATCTGACGCGGGCGCATTTCCTGATCTCCTCGGGTGATGGAAATGCCTTCTCTCTTCACTGCCCGCATTCGCGGGAAAACTGTTGCGCGCTTTTCCCCGGGGAAAAACGGCTGCGCAGTTTTATTGGAACCCTCCCCTTCAGTAAGTATTAACCAACGTAGGCTTCAGTTAAGCCTCGCGAATTATGGTGCGCGTTTACAAATCCTGATAAGCTGCGTCCCCATTTTGTCGCTATTCGTGATGAAACTTCAAAATACAAAATACCTGGGAAGAACCACGTAAGGAGAGTATCCGTGACTTCGAAGAAGAGTAGTACCGGCGAACAGCAGACGGCTAAGCCGGATCTCGCCGCCAACTATCGCCCCGTTGGTCTCAAGGCCGTTGCCGCGGCATCGCTAATGGCGAAGAACAAGCCGACGAGCGTCAAGAAATCCGCTTGAAGCATCGCCGCGAGCAAGGAAAGCGGCCGATAGCGTTCAGAAGAAACTAAGCTGGCCGCCGTCAGGCCTTTGCTTCTCGGGGGTCTTCAGCGGCTTTTCGATCACCACCGGTTCATGCAGGTCAGGTCCCATATTGGCGACCTTGTTGACCTTGTCAGAGACCGGGACGGCCTCGAAGAAATCCTCCTGAATGGGCTGCATCAGGCCGACCACCTCGCGCGGCTCCTGCGTCTTGCAATCAAGCCAGCGCGAGAAGTCCTCGGGCTTGATGATGACAGGCATGCGATCGTGGATGGCCGATATGCCCGCATTGGCCGATGTCGTCAGGATCGCACCGGTATCGACTTCGGAACCATCAGCCGAGGACCACGTCTCCATCAACCCGGCAAAGGCGACGACCCCGCCCTGACGCGGCCTGATCCAATAGGCTTGCGGCTTCTCGCCGCTTTCCTTGGGCGGGCGATGCCATTCGTAGAAACCGGAAGCCGGAATGAGTACGCGGCGGTGGCGCATGGCCGCCCGGAAGGAGGCCTTGCCGATCGCGGTTTCGGATCGCGCATTGATCAGCAGCGGGAAGTCCCTCGGGTCCTTGACCCAGCCCGGCGTCAGGCCCCAGCGCACGAGCACGGCACGCCGGTCGGCCAAGTTGCTGCCCTGCTCCCTGCCCTCGCCCGCCATGACGACGAGGATCGGCTGCGTCGGCGCGATATTGTAGCGCGCCGGAAATTCATCGAGATCGACGCCGGAGAAAAATTCGCGCAGGTCGGCGCTGGAGTTTGTCAGGGCGAAACGTCCACACATCGGCTTGTCTTTGCACCCGGTTTGAGTCCGGTCAAGGCGCCTCAGCCTCTCTGCCCAAAGAGGATAATACTCGTTCCCGCAAGGCAGATCAGCGCCCCGCCGACGTCGTAGCGATCAGGCATGCGGCTTTCGACCAACCAGAGCCATAGCAGCGAAGCGACAATGTAGATGCCGCCGTAAGCCGCGAAGGTGCGGCCGGCTGCCTCGCTCGGCACCAGCGTCAGAAACCAGGCGAAAAGCGCCAGCGAGACCATGCCCGGTGCCAGCCACCAGATTGGCTTTCCAAGTTTCAGCCACGCCCAGAAGGCGAAGCAGCCGGCGATCTCGAAGACCGCGGCGAAGGCGTAGATGATGTAGGTCACGGAAGCACCTTTCGAGCCTCGCATTTCTTCGGCGGTATTCATCGGGTAGGATGAGCCATCACAGCAAGAGCCATCTCATGATCTCCACCGCCAAAGCCGCCTCCTCCGCCATTCTCGAACGCGATGGACGATTCCTTCTGGTTTTGCGGCGCAACCCGCCTTCCGCCGACATGTATGCCTTTCCGGGCGGCCGCGCCGAACCGGGCGAAACGCCGGAGCAAACGGCGCTGCGCGAATTTCGCGAAGAAACCGGCATTTCGGTGCGCAATCCCCAGCTGTTTTCGACCTATGACCTGAAGACGCATGCGGCCGATGGCAGCCTCAGCAGCCACTTCTTCCTGTCGGTCTTTCGCGTCGAGGCGGATCGGGAGCTGGTGGCGGAAGCCGCCGACGATGCGGCGGCGCTTGGCTGGTACACGGTGGAAGAGATCCGGCGGCTGCCCGTGCCGCAGAGCGTGCTCGAATGCGCGGAGCGGTTAGAACAGGATGATTCGGCCGGAAAGGCCGCATATGCTGTTCTGGATTAAGAGTTAGGGCATGATGTCGTCCGAAAGCCGCTCACACTTTTCGGCATCATGCTCTGGCGGCTGCGAATAGAAGTGGAAATTATCGGGCGCGCCTTGTTGCCGTCATGCTCAGCATATCAACTATGAGCATGATTCCCGTTCGACGCGTTTTCTTGCTCCTGCTCGTGCTCGCCGGCCCCACCATGGCGCAGGGGGGCAAGAATACGCCGCCTCAGCAGGAGGAGATTGCGCCGCCGCCAGCCGTCACCGTGCCCTATGACGATAAGCTGGCGCGTCTCGCTGAGGTATTGGGTTCGGTGCATTATCTCAGAACGCTCTGCAAGGCGGCAGGTGGCGACGAGTGGCGAAACGGCATGCAGCAGTTGCTCGATTCGGAGACTGGGGGCGAGCAGCAGCGCAGGGAAAAGCTCACTGCGGCCTTCAATCGAGGCTACCGCGCCTTCGCCTCTGTCTATACGGATTGCACCGTAGCGGCCATCGTGGCAGAAGAGCGCTACCGTAACGAAGGTGCAACACTTGCCACAGAAATTACCTCGCGTTTTGGAAATTGACGTTTAATTAACCTGTTTTCGCATGTGGACGTGTCGTTTTGGGAAAAGGCTGTTAGTGTTGTTAACGGTGCAGTAAGACATGAGAAGTTTTGAGGAAAAGACAATGGAAGCAAGCCTCAACGAGATCGACGACATGATCGTCCACGAAAAGATGCAGGCGGCTCTGGAATACCAGAACGAGGCTTGGGCCGACGGTATGGCCGACGGAATCGAGACTGAGATCATCGCTGATGCCGCTATTGCGCATGCATTGAGAGAGACCATCAGATTGCACGGGGAAAGCAGCGCCGAAGCCCTGCTTGATTCGCTGCGTGAGCGCATGCTCGCCGGCGAATTTTCCGCGAACCGCACCCTGCAATAATCGATATCAGAGAGTTTAATGCGCACCGGTAAAGAGAAAGTTTCGCGAATTCCGCTCGCGCCGGTGCTGCTTGCGTTCAGCCTCACCGCCGGCAATATCTCCCTCGCGCCGGCAGCCCACGCGCTTTCCGAACTGCACAAGATCCCCGGCCAGGCGGCCAACGACGCGCCCGCCGCGCCAGGAAGCGCTCAGGGACAGAGCCAGCCGCAGGGCGGGACCACTTCAGGCGTTCCCATGGCCGATCCGCTGGTCCAGAACAATCAGGGTGTCGACAAGACGCCCGGCGCTCAGGAGGCATCCAAGCCCGTCGAGGTGATTTACGACATCAACAAGGTGCCCGAGCCGGTTCGCAAGATGCGCGAGCAGATTGTCGAGGCGGCCGCCTCCGGCGATCTCGAACGGCTGCGGCCATTGATGGGCACCGGCACCGAGCAGACGCAGGTGACTGTGGGCGAGCCCACGGACGATCCGATCGGCACGCTGAAGGATCTTTCGGGCGATCCTGACGGAGATGAGATCCTCGCCATCATGCTCGACATCGTCTCGACCGGCTTCGTGCATGTCGGCCAGGGTACGGCAGACGAGATGTATGTTTGGCCCTATTTCGCCGAGAAGGACCTCAAGTCGCTGACGCCGCCGGAGCGCGTCGAGCTGCTGCGCATCGTCACCGCTGGCGATCTTTCCGACATGCAGGAATTCGGCGGATATAATTTCTACCGCCTCGGCATTAAGCCTGATGGCAAATGGAAGTTCTTCACGGCGGGTGATTGACCCACGTCGCTTACGCGTCTCGTATGGCGCTTGCGATCCATCTCATGAAGACATACCTCTGAGCGATGACCAACGCGACAGGTTCCGCCATGCCAGCTGTATTCCTGAAAGACCGCTCACTTCTCTCTATCAGCGGCGCGGAAGCTCAATCCTTCCTGCAGAACCTGATCACCACCGATATCATCTCGCTCGAGGCGGATGAGGCGCGGCCCGGGGCGCTGCTGACGCCGCAAGGCAAGATCCTGTTCGACTTCATGATCTGGCTGGAAGGTGACGGCTACACGATCGAAACGGATACCGATCAGCGCGATGGCCTGTTGAAGCGGCTGACGATGTACAAACTGCGCGCCGCCGTCACGCTGGCGCCGCGTACCGAAGAGGGTGTCACCGTTTCCTGGGGCGAAGGTGCCGAGGGTGTTCAGGACGGCCAGGGCGTCCGTGACTGTCGCTTCGTCAAGGCAGGTGTTACGTTGATACGTCAGCCCGGCAAACACGGCGATGGTGAAGAAGCGCTCTACGACGCGCTGCGGATCAGCCATGGCATCGTCACGTCAGGATCGGACTTCGCCCTGCAGGACGCCTTCCCGCATGACTTACTGATGGATATCAACGGCGGCCTGTCCTTCCGGAAAGGCTGCTACGTCGGCCAGGAGGTCGTTTCGCGCATGCAGCACCGCGGCACCGCGCGCCGGCGTGTCGTGACCGTTTCTGCCGCAACGGCACTGCCGGAGAGCGGCACGGAGATCACCGCCGCCGGCAAGCCTGTGGGCACACTCGGTTCGGTCGAAGGCGACCATGGACTGGCGATCGTGCGCATCGACCGCGCTGGCGCAGCAATGGCCTCAGCCACGCCGCTGCTCGCCGGCGAAACACCCGTTTCCCTTGTCCTGCCCGCATGGTCCGGCCTTACCTTTCCCACCAGCGCCGACGAGGCCAGCGCGTGACAGTGGCGAAAGCTCCGCGTGCCTGGCAACGCATGCTCTCCGGGCGCAGGCTCGACCTGCTCGATCCCTCGCCTCTGGATGTCGAACTGATCGACATCGCCCATGGGCTGGCGCGTGTCGCCCGCTGGAACGGCCAGACATCGGGCGATCATGCTTTTTCGGTGGCGCAGCACAGTCTCGTCGTCGAAGACATTTTCCGCCGCTTCAACGATGCGTCCCCGCAGGAGTGCCTGATGGCGCTGCTGCATGATGCGCCCGAATATGTGATCGGCGATATGATCTCGCCGTTCAAATCGGTGGTCGGCGGCGGCTACAAGACGGTGGAAAAGCGGCTGGAGGCAGCTGTGCACCTGCGCTTCGGCCTACCGCCGCATCCCTCACGCGACCTCAAGGAGCGGATCAAGAAGGCCGATACGATCGCCGCCTATTTCGAGGCGACAGTGCTCGCCGGCTTCACACCCGCCGAGGCGCAAAAATTCTTCGGCCAGCCGCGCGGCGTCAGCAGGGAGATGCTGATGATCGAGCCGCTGCCGGCAGTCGAAGCACAGCGGCTGTTCTGCGAGCGCTTCGCGGCGATCGAGACCGAGCGGGAGTTGGTGTCGTGAGCTTCATCATCGTCTCACCGCTGTCGCGCATCGCCGAGATGGCGGTGCGGCACAAGGCACGCGACATGATCAGCCTGATCGCCAGGGAACAGGCCTTTCACCGACCGGGCGTGATCGCGGCTGACCGTCATCTGACGCTTGCGATGAACGACATCACCTTCAAGGGCACCGGCGGCCTGGTGGCGCCCGACGAGACGCATGTGCGGGGGATTATCGACTTTGCCTCATCGTGGCGGCAGGAGACGCCGCTGCTCATCCATTGCTGGATGGGCGTGTCGCGATCGCCCGCCGCAGCCCTGATCGCAGCCCTTTCGCTCGCGCCGGATCAGAGCGAGGAAAGCCTTGCCCGCCGGCTGCGGACCGCCTCGCCTTTCGCGACTCCAAATGCCCGGCTGATCGAGATCGGCGACACCCTGCTTGACCGCGGCGGCCGGCTGGTTGCGGCGGTGCGGGCGATCGGACGCGGTGCCGATGCCGACGGCAACGCGCCGTTCGTGCTTGCGATCGGAGAGCCCGCCTGCGGTTGACGCTGCCGCCAGCCGCACCATCTAGGCCCCGACCACGCACAACCGACAGGGCCAGATCATGCAACAACAGGCAGCCGACGTCCTTCTCGCCACGCAAACGGCGCTCAGCCAGGCGAGCGCGCTGGCGGTGCAATATTCCTTCTCCGTGCTCGGGGCGGTGATCCTGCTCGTTCTCGGCTGGGCGCTCGCCGGTTTTGCCAGCCGCTGGGCCTATGAAGGCCTGTCACGCGTCCATGGCATCGACGAGACGCTGGCGCGATTCTTCACCAATGTGCTGCGTTATGCGCTGCTCATCCTGGTATTCATCACCGTGCTCGGTCAGTTCGGCGTCCAGACCGCCTCAATCATCGCGGCCCTCGGCGCAGCCGGCCTGGCGATTGGGCTGGCGCTGCAAGGAACGCTGCAGAATATCGCCGCCGGCATCATGCTGCTGATACTCAGGCCATTCCGGGTCGGGGAATATATCGAGACCAGCAGCGTGGCCGGCACGGTGCGCGAAATCGGGCTGTTTGCGACCGAACTCAGGACCGCCGACGGGCTCTACCGGTTGGCGCCGAATTCGACGCTCTGGAATACGCCGATTACCAATTTCAGCCGCGAGGCGACGCGGCGGAACGAGTTGAAGATCAAGGTAGAGGACGACATCGATCGGTCGATGGAAACATTGATGGGCCTTGCCAAAGCCGACTCCCGGGTACTGACGTCACCGGAACCCAGCGTCTTCATCGATAGTCCCGGCGACGGCGCCACCTTCGTGACGCTGCGCTACTGGGCGAAGACCGGTGACTGGTGGACGGTTAGCCGTGACATGGCAAAGCGCGTAAAACTCGCCTTCGACGAGAACAATCCGGCCGCGGTGCCGGATGCGCCGAACGCCGCGTCGGCAAAAACGTCCAACGGCCGGGCGGCGGCGGAGAAGCCGGCACCGACGCGGCAGTGAGATATTGGTCCAGGGATATGCAGCAGGCTATTGAATGACGCCGCAGGACAGTCTTTCCCCGGCATCACCCGAAGGCTGGCTGCGATAATCATCCGAATTGGCGTGCACCATCAATGCGCGGCCGCGAATGCCGTCGGTCTTGCCGTCGAGCGTGACCATGCTGTCGAAGACCTGCGCCCTGAGAATGCCGTCCTGCCCGACATATTGATTGGGCAGATCGCCGGCGTGTGGACCCTTGGCCGCCAGGATGCCGTGCTCGGCCTTCTCAGGATTGAAGTGACCGCCGGCCGACTCGTGGTGGGTTGCGGCGTCGCAGCGGCCGGTCTCATGAACATGGAAAGCGACCCATTTGTTTGCCGGCAGCCCCGATATTTCGACCTCGATCAGGACACCGCCGCTGGCGGCAGCTGTCAGCTGCGCGCGGCCGTCTTCCTTGCCGTCCTTGCCGACGAAATTGGCGACCGCCGTCTGCTTGTCCTGAGCACCTGCCGGCAATACAACGGCAAGCAGGCTCAGGGCGGCGATGGTGCACATGGCTTTCATGGAGGTCTCCTTCCGTGCGGTTGTCCTTCTGAACGTATCAACCGGGAAGGTGTTCCTGATCAAGGACGCTTTCACGACAAAGCCGGCCAAACGGCCGGCTTGCAGATGACCCTATTCGAGAATGGTTCAGGCGACGGCGTTGAAGTCGAACTGGCCGTAAGTGTTGCGATAGAGATCGTCCGGTTGATCGGCTGATATCGGCGCCATCTGCTGCAACGGATAGGGAACGGCGATTTTGCTTGCAGTATTGTTGTCACGCGAGTCCATCATCAGCGCAATCAGGCTGCCGGAAAATTTCGGCTGCGTCTCGCTGGTGGCGTCCTCTTCCAGCAGTTCCTTGATGATGCCGGGCCTCTTATCGGCGGCACGTTCGCCGCGGCTGAGGACACCATCGCCATTGGCATCAAGCCGCGAGAGTGTCGCCAGATAGGCATATGAAGTGTCGGAAACGGATGTGGTGCTGGCCATACAAACCTCCATTCACCGCCTTTTGTCGGTGGTGTTTGTACGCAATACGAACGTGGAAAATCACTGATTGACTCGCTGGTTAAACTGATTTGCGCGGTGCGTCAATAAGTTGTTAACTTCTCATTAACGATGATTGACAACCGTTAACGGAATGGCCTGAGGCAGAACACCCGCCTGAAATAGGCGAAGAGGCTTGCGGTATTTCAGCGATTTTTCACATATAAAACAAACGCCTAACGAGGTGTTGCCGCTGCTGCACTGCAACCGAATATTAATCCAACCCATCCAGAATGAGCGGAATAAGACACCACCTGGACGTTTAAATTATGAAAAATCAATTTGATGGGCACTTTAGGGAGTACTTTCAATGCGATGAGGTACGTCCATCAACGGACGGAGACCATGGTCGAAGCCGCCCCGCAGGGGCTCCCACATGAAAGCTGAAGCGCTCTTCTGGCAGCAATGCAGCCAGGCGGTTACGGCCGATGGATCGGTCGATGCGCAGCGTCTTATGGAGCTTGTTATTGCGACCTATCGCGTCCATGAAAGCGATTATGACGAGATCGAAAGATGTGCTGAAACGCTGCTGCGGGAGAACCACCGGCTGCGCGGAAATATGTCAGCCCTCAGTCAGGCATTCGACGGACAGCAGAGACTCTTCGAAATCATCTTCAACAACCTGCCACTCGGACTCAGCGTCTTCGATGCAGACCAGCGGCTGACGCTTTCCAACATTCGCTTCGGTCAGCTCTTCGGCCTGACGCAGGACGATGTCACCGCCGGCGCGACCATTGCCGATCTCATCGACAAAATGCGCGGCGCAGAGGGGGCCGGCGCCAAAGCTGCCCGCCGGGCCGGGCGGCACTCCTCTGCGACCGCAACAAGCAGCAATATCCGGCGGCGCGAATGGCTGATGGACGACGGCCGCATCGTCCAGAGCATGGTGACCATCCTTGCCGACGGCAGCAGCATCGCCATTCATGCCGATATTACCGAGGATCGGGAGGCGGCCGAGCGCATCACCTATCTCGCACACCACGACCCGCTGACCGGCCTCCCGAACCGCATCCATTTCCGCGAGCAGGTCGATGCGGCGCTCGCACAGCGCAAGCCGAACGAGCAGATCGCGCTTGTTCACCTCAATCTCGACCGGTTCAAATTGATCAACAACACGATGGGCGTGTCAGTCGGCGACAAGATCCTGCAGCAGGTCGCCGAGCGCATCCGAGCCTCGGCCGGTTCGGAAAACACCCTGGCGCGTCTCGGCTCGGATGAATTCGCCATCCTGCAGACAGGCAGACAGCAACCACGGAACGTGACGGTGCTGGCCGAGCAGATCCGCCGTGAGCTCTCCCAGCCCATCCTGCACGGGGAAAAACAGGTGGAGCTCAGCGTCTCGATGGGGATCGCAATTGCCCCTGATGATGGTAAGGAAACCGATATCCTGCTGAAGAATGCCGCTGTGGCACTGTCGCACGCCAAGGCGGACGGGCGTAAGCGCGAGCGCTTCTTCGCCGGCGAGATGGAAGCGCAGATGCAGCTGCGCCATGCCCTCGAGGCAGACCTCAGGGCAGCCGTTGAGAGAGAGCAATTCGAGCTGCATTACCAGCCACTCTATGACCTTTCGCAGCACCGCATCTGCGGCTTCGAGGCTCTGATCCGCTGGAACCATCCGATCCGCGGCCGCGTTGCGCCGATGGATTTCATTCCGCTCGCCGAAGAAGTCGGCCTCATCGTCGATATCGGCCGCTGGGTTTTGCGCCGGGCCTGCAGCGATGCGGCGCAATGGCCGGAGGGCATCAAGGTCGCCGTCAACGTTTCGGCGATCCAGTTCAGCAGCAGCGACCTCACGCAGGATGTCAGCGAGGCGCTTGCCGCCGCGGCGCTGTCGCCGTCGCGGCTCGAGCTTGAAATTACCGAGAGCGTGCTGATGGAAAATCTCAGCGAGGTGCTGCCGATCCTGCATGCGCTTAAGGAGCGCGGCATCCGCATCTCGATGGACGATTTCGGCACCGGCTATTCCTCACTGAGCTATCTCTCGAGTTTCCCCTTCGACAAGATCAAGATCGACAAATCCTTCGTCTACGACATCGTCGAAAACAAGGAGGCGCATGCGATCATGCACGCGATCATCCTGCTTGGCGATGCGCTCGGCATGCGCGTCACTGTCGAAGGCGTCGAGACGGCCGCGCAGTTGGCGCTGCTCGAACGCGAGGAATGCGACGAGATCCAGGGTTATCACATCAGTCCGCCGAGACCGGCGCCTGACGTGCCTAACCTTCTCTCCCTATTGCAGAACGGCGGCGAGCTGCATTCTCGCGAAGCCAGACGCTGAGCCAGCCTCAATTGCGACTCGCACGGCAAGCCGCTACAAAATCCGGCAACGGTCCCCGAGCCTTCGTTGTCGCGTGCTTTGACCGAGATCCATATCCGCTTCCGCTCCGATGCTCTGTCGACGGAAAACGATCCCCCGTCCTAAGGTGGCGCAATGTTCGAAGCCCAAGCCTTCTCCCCTCATGAAACGCTCGCAGCGGCGCTGATTGCCCACGCGGCCGATGGCGACGACGGCTCGCACGATCTTGCCCATATCCTGCGCGTCTTCCGCAACGCCATGCGCATCCACGCTGAAGAAGGCGGCGACGGGCGAGTTCTTGCCGCTTCCGTAATGCTGCACGACTGCGTCGCCGTCGAGAAGAATTCGCCGCTGCGGGCAAAAGCATCGGCTCTGGCGGCGGAAAAAGCATCGGCAATCCTGGCAGAACTCGGCTGGAGAGCGGCGGATATCGAAGATGTGGCTCACGCCGTCACCGCGCATAGTTTCTCGGCCGGGGTTGCGCCGCAAACGCTGGAGGCGAAGATCCTGCAGGACGCCGACCGGCTGGACGCAATCGGCATGGTCGGCGCCGCCCGCTGCTTCTATATCGCTGGCCGACTGGGCTCTGGCCTCTATGATCCGTTCGACCCGGCGGCAGAAAACCGTCCGCTCGATGACAAGCGTTACGCTATTGACCATTTCCAGACGAAGCTGTTCAAACTGGCGGACGGATTCCAGACCGAGACCGGCCGCAGGCTGGCAGCCGCGCGGGACAAGAGCCTGCGCGATTTCCTCTCGGACTTCATGGGCGAAATCTAAAGCGCGTCGCATTAAATTTGCCTCACGTGACGCGCTTTAGCTCTTTGTTTTTATGCATGTCGTTATCCCGGAACCGCTGCACACTTCCGGGCGACATGCAACAGGGGACGAAACCAGGAGAACGGGTATGCGTATCAGCGACCTCTTTATTTACCCGCTCAAGAGCGCCCGCGGTATTGCACTGCCTTCGGCCGACATCGACGCCTACGGGCTTCACGGCGACCGGCGGGCGATGATCACCGATCCCAAGGGCCATTTCATCACCCAGCGCGAATCGCCGGATCTCGCGCGCATCGAGCTGCGCCCGGAACCGGGCGCATTTCGGATGCTAATGGAGGGAAAACAGGAGATATCGGTGCCGCCACCGCGGCCTGACAGCCGCATGGATGTGACCGTGTGGAAATCGACGGTCAGCGCCGCCGTCGCCGATCCCGAGAGCAACCGGCAGCTTTCCGAATGGCTCGGCCGCGAGGTGCGCCTGGTCTTCTTCGATGGGCAGGCGCAGCGGACGGCGAATGCCGAATGGGCCGGCGAAGGCACGCCGGTCACCTTTACCGACGGCTACCAAATCCTAGTAACGACGACCGGCTCGCTGAAGGCGCTGAACGTTGATCTTGCCGCCCATGGCGAAGGCAGCGTCGGCATGGAACGATTCCGGCCGAATATCGTCATCGATATCGATGAGGCCTGGCCGGAGGACCGCTGGGCGGCGATCGAAATATCCGGCATCCGCTTCGATCTCGTCAAACCCTGCTCGCGCTGCATCATGACGACGCAGGACCAGCTGACCGGTTCACGTGAGGTGCCGAACCCGATGCCGGCCATGGGCCGCATCCGCATGTCGGCCGACCGGCGCGTGCCCGGCCCGCTTTTCGGCTGGAACGTCACACCACGCGGCAACGGCAGGATTAAGATCGGCGACACCGTCCGCGTCGTCGAAGAGAGGCCAGAGGGCTGGGCGTTGAAGGTTCGTGCACGGCGATAGGTCGAGTCGAAATGCGCAGGCTGCTTTCTTCCGCACGCGCTGCAACGTTCTCCCTCATTCCTGTGACGAGCACAGGAATAAGGGAGCGTGGGCGAGTGTCACCGATCTTCACGCGCGCGCGAGTGCGGCGTCGATCCCGGCCATGACATCGGTTGGCAGCGGTCCCTTTTCCAGCGCGCCTGCATTTTCCTCCACCTGGGCGACGGTGCGGAAGCCCGGAATGGGCAAGGTGCGCGGCGACTTTGCCCAGAGCCAGGCAAGTGCGCCTTGCGTCAGCGTGCGGCCGCCCGAGGTCAGGAGATCGCGGACGGCGTCGAGCCTTGCGGCGAATTCCGGGGCCATGCGCCCGTCCTTAAAATAGACCATCCAATCGAGGGCAGCACCGCGTACATCCTTGGCGCCCACCGCCTTGTCGGCGGTGAACTTGCCGGTCAGAAGCCCCATGGCCAGCGGACCGCGATTGATGGAGATCAGCCCCTGTCTTTCGATCACCGCAATCATTTCCGGCACCGGCTCGAAGACGTTCATCGTATGCTGAACGGAGACATAGCCCTGGCGGCCGGTATGGCGGGCGGCGCGATCGGGAGAATCGGTGCTCCAGCCGAACGCATCGATCTTTCCTTCGGCGCGCAGCGCCTCCAGCACATCGAAGACGGTATCCGACTGTTCCAACGGAAAATCATTGATGTGGAACTGCAGGAGATCGAGACGGTCACGCTTGAGTCGGCGCAGCGAGGTCTCGACCGAACGGCGGACGAAGGCTTCATCGGCGAAGGCGCCAGTTGCCTGCTTGGTGTCCGGGTCGGTGGCGAAGCCGAATTTGGTGGCGACGACGATATCGTCGCGATTGCCGATCGCCCGCCCAAGTACCTCCTCGGAATGGCCGGCGCCGTAATTCGAGGCCGTATCGAAGAAGCGGATGCCGAGTTCGATGGCGCGGCCGATCGCTTCGACGGATTCATCGTCGTCGACTTCGCCCCAGCCGAGCGGCGTCTCGCCCGCAAAGAAGGGTCCGCCGATCGCCCAGCATCCCATGCCGAGACGCGGAATTTCGCGGCCGTTCCAGAGCGTGATCGTCGTCGGGGTGGCGGTCTTGGTCAGCATGAGATCCTCCTTGGCTGGCAGTCCTCCAAGACATAGGAAGGGCCTCCATACGGGTAAACCGCCAAATTCGGAGGATGTTTTGCACTGGTAAAAAACCTGTGTTCAGGCGGAAATACCATTCGGACCCGAAAGCGCCGGCAAGGCCGGATTGAGCGCCTTGAGCGCCGCCTGGACGAAACCGTCGCGGGCTGCCACGGCTTCGATTCCGCGCGGTTCATAGACGTGGCGATGCAGAAAAAAACCCGTCAAACGGAAAGCCGCCGCGAGACTATCGAAGTCGGCCGCATGGTTGCCTTCGGCACCGAGAAACGGCGGCAGGAGCAGCAGCTTGTTCGCCCAGGGGGCGCCGGCGCTGCGGCTGACGGCGCGGCCGGATTTCGGCGAGACATAGACGAGATCGGAACGGCCGCCGGTCGCGGCGCATTCGGCCAGATCGAGGCCGAAGCCGAGATCATTCAGCACCGCAAGTTCGAAACGCACGAAGAGTTCGCCGGCATCGGCCGGGTTGTGCAGGTGATCAAGGATGACCTCCAGCGCATCGAAGAGGTGGGGGTGCGGATCTCGCTCCGGCAGCAGCCGCAGCAAAGCGCCCATCGCCTGGACGCCGTAAACGGCGGTCGCCGTTTCCATCAGGCGGGCGGCGCGTAGCGTCACCGGCTCGACGCGAAATTCGCCGAGATGTTCGTCCAACCTGGCACGCCAGAGGACCTCCACGGCATTGCCGGCCTGCAGCACCGGCTGCATGGCGCGCGAACGGCCAGAGCGCACCAGGCCGAGATGGCGGCCGCGATCACGCGTCATCACCTCAGCGATGACACTCGTCTCACCGTGGCGCTTGACGCCCAGGATGATCGCATGGTCCTGCCACTGCATCGAAAGAAGTCCTTACGGCTGACGAATCCATTCTAGCGTATATCCCCGAAAATCGGAAAGGTCTGCCGTCATGGACCGCATCAGGCGACGGCCGGGAAAAGCCTCAGCAGGAACTCACGCATCGCCGTCTCGTCGAAAGGCTTCACCAGGAGCGGAATATGCTGCAGATCGGGCGGGAAATCGCCGGTATCGGAATAGCCGCTGACGAAACCGAAGGAAATACCGAGATCGAGAAGATGACGGGCAAATCCGAAGCTCATGCCTTCGCCAAGATTGACGTCGAGAAGGGCGAAATCATATGTCTCCGCAGCGATGGCAGCCCTCGCCTGCTCCACACCCCCGACGATATCGATATTCTCGACGCCGGCCAAGCGCAGCATATCCTCCGCCTCCATCGCGATGATCAGACTGTCTTCAAGAACCAGAACACGAATTGCGCTCATGATTCCAGGCACTCCGTCGGGCGGCTGCCTCGGCGCCCCGGCCTTTTCGCCAACATCAATGCCCTCCGGTGCCCCGTATGGCACGCTATCGGTGAATTCCGCCACCATTTCTGAATAAACCATTTTGCCCGGCCGATAAGAATCAAATCGAGGAAAGATAACGGCCGAGCTTATTTTCCAAAATGCTAATGCGCATTTAAAAAAGACATAGGACCCAGCTAGATGAACGGGCGTTTGCCCTCTCCGAGCCCTTCCCAGCCTGATATGGCCAGCAATTCCTCGCCGTTCAGCACCTCACAGCCGCGCTCCTGCCAGCGGATCAATCCACGTTCCCCGAGCTTTTTCAACGTCTTGTTGGTATGGACGATGGAAAGGCCGAGCGTGTCGGCAATGTGCTGCTGGGTGATCGGGATGAATTTTCGGCCGTTGAAGAGAGCAAGCTGCCTGCCGCGCTCGAAGAGGAAAGCCAGAAGGTAGGCCGCTCTCTCCAGCGCCGTGCGCCGGCCGATGCTCAAGAGATGCTCATCCAGAATGCGCTCCTCGCGCGCAGCGATCCATGTGATGTCGAAGGCGAGCGACGGGTGTTTGTTATAAAGCGTCATCAGCCTGTCGCGCTCGAAGACGCAGAGGGAAACCGCTGACAGCGCTTCGACGGAATGCTGCATCTCGCCGGCGATCGTTCCCTGCAGGCCGATCAGGTCGCCCGGCATAATATAATTCAGAATCTGGCGGCGGCCATCCTCCAGCATCTTGTAGCGAAAGCCCCAACCGGAAAGTACCGTGAAAAGATGAGCGCTATGGGCGCCCTCGACGAGGATGGTGGAACCGGCATCGACGGCAAGCTCACCCCTCTTGAAGGTCGAGACGAATTCCAGCTCGTCGCGGCTGAATTCCCTGAAATGCGGCAGGGGCCGCAAAGGACATTGCTGGCAAGGGGTCTTGAAAGAATTGATCGATCTCGACGTCACCATACCCGCCCTTGCCGTCGCAAAACCGGCGCGCCGTCCTTGGCGCGCCGTTCACCCAGGAATGCACAAGCCACCGAATTGTTCCGTGATCGAAATGGATTTTTTATGCGGAAACAAGGAGCTGGCGGCCGGCCGACGAAATCCTTGCCATGCTCATTTCGGAAAATCGAGGCCCATTTCGCGGAACCGCTCGGGATCGTCACCCCAATTCTCGCGAACCTTGACGAATAGGAAGAGATGGACCGGCTGCTCGAGAATTTCTGACAATTCCTTACGTGACGCAGTCGAGATCGCCTTGATGGTCTCACCACCCTTGCCGAGCGCAATCTTCTTCTGGCTGTCGCGCTCGAGATAGATCACCTGCTCGATCCGCACCGAGCCGTCCTTGCGTTCCTCCCACTTCTCCGTTTCGACATGCGAGGCGTAGGGAAGCTCCTGATGCAGGCGCAGAAACAGTTTCTCGCGGGTGATCTCGGCGGCGAGCTGGCGCATCGGCAGATCGGAGATCTGGTCTTCCGGATAGTACCACGGCCCCTCGGGAAGCGTTTTCGCCAGATAGTCCATGAGGTCATCGCAGCCCGAGCCATTTTCGGCCGAGATCATGAACGTACGTTCGAAGGCGATCTTCTCATTGGCCGCGGCCGCCAGGGCCAGCAGATCCTCGCGGTTGACACGGTCGATCTTGTTGAGCAGCAGGATCTTCGGCTGCCGGACTTCCTTCAGGCCCTCGAGGATGGCTTCGGCATCGCCGCGCAGGCCGCGTTCGCTGTCGATCAGCAGCACGATCAGGTCGGCATCCCGCGCGCCGCCCCAGGCCGAGGTCACCATGGCGCGGTCGAGCCGGCGGCGCGGCTTGAAGATACCAGGCGTATCCATGAAGACGATCTGGGCGTTGTCGTGGATGGCAATGCCGCGGACGATCGCGCGTGTCGTCTGGACCTTATGGCTGACGATCGAAACCTTGGCGCCGACGAGGCGGTTGACCAGCGTCGATTTGCCGGCATTGGTCGGCCCGATCAGCGCGACGAAGCCCGAATGCGTCGGACCACTGGTTTCTACGGCAGCTTCGGCCGCGATATCTTCTTCTTGTGTCATTGTCCCGTCAGTTTCCGGCAGGCGATTGCTGCCAAATGCCTTCGCGCTCAAGCATCTTCGTCGCCGCAACCTGTTCGGCGGCGCGCTTCGACCGCTCTACGCCGGTTTCCGGCTTTATGCCAGCAACTTCCACCGTCACCTTGAAACGCGGATCATGATCCGGTCCGCTGCGTTCATCAACCCGGTAATTGGGCGTGACGCCGAATTTCGCGTGCGACCATTCCTGCAGCTCGGTCTTGGCGTCGCGCTTGGCACCATCGGCCCTGACCGCCCTGCCCTGCCAGTAGCGCAGGATAAAGCGGCGGGCAACTTCGAGGCCGCCATCGAGATAGATCGCGGCGATCAGGCTTTCGACGACATCGGCGCGCACGTTCATCATCCGCTTGCCGGTCAATTTTTTCACATCGGCGCCGGTGCGGATATAGAGGTGAAGGTTGAGTTCGTCGGCGACCGCAGCGCAGGTTTCAGCGCTGACCAACTGGTTGAGGCGAACCGAGAGCTCGCCTTCCCCCGCCGTGCCGAAGGTACTGAACAGCAGTTCGGCGATGCAGAGGCCGAGAACCCTGTCGCCGAGGAATTCCAGCCGTTCGTAATTGCCGACCTTCTCAGTGCGGGCGCTGGCATGGGTCAGCGCCCGGTCGAGGCGTTCCTTTTCGGCGAAGTCGTGACCGATCGGGCCTTCAAGCTTTGCGCGGTCCGCCGCAGAAAGCGTCTGAGCCTTGCTCATTCAACAACCTTGAAGAGGCGGTCCCAGCGCATGTTCGTCGGCCACTTCCAAATTTCGCGGAAGGAGGTGTCGTTGCCGAGCGAGAAGAAGATGACGCTGGCGCGGCCGACAAGATTTTCCGCGGGCACGAAGCCCACGTCGAAGCGGCTGTCGAGCGAGTTGTCGCGATTGTCGCCCATCATGAAATAATGGCCTTCCGGCACGATGAATTCACGGGTGTTATCGCCGCGCGACACAGGAGACTGATCGAGCGTGTCGTAGGTCTTGCCACTATCGAGCGTTTCGCGGAAGACCGGCACATCGGCGCCCGGATCAAGCTTGTAGTCCGACGTAAAGGTACCATCGGCCACCTTCGGAACCGGCTTTCCATTGACGTAGAGCACGCCGTCGGTCACCTGGATATGATCGCCCGGCAGGCCGATGCAGCGCTTGATGTAATCGACCTCGGGATTCGGCGGGAAGCGGAAGACAACGATGTCGCCGCGCTTCGGATCGGCGCCGAACAGGCGGCCGCTGAAGATGTCGGGCGAGAAGGGCAACGAATATTTCGAATAGCCGTAAGCGAACTTATTGACGAAGATGTAGTCGCCCACGAGCAGCGTCGGCATCATCGAACCGGACGGAATCGTAAAGGGCTGGAACAGCACGGTTCGGATCACCATCGCCAAAATCAGCGCCTGGATGATGACTTTGATATTTTCCCACAGGGCGTTCGGCTTGGTATCGACTTTTTCGGACACGCAGTCTTATTCCTTCAAGACGCCGCGACGGCGCAATTCTTTCTGTCGTTCTCTCTAGCGGCTTCGGCCGGTTGCGGCAATGGCGACAGCATCAAAAGCGACGAGAGGTCGCGTCGAAACGCTTCCGGGGTCGCATCAATCGCGTCCGGGGTCGCGCTCAATCGCTCCCGAGGTCGCGATCAAAGGTTCTCGGGCAACGCCTCAATAATTACGAAGGCCTGCGCCAAGGGATAATCATCCGTTATTGTCAAATGAATGGCGGGCCTGTGGCCCGCGGGCAGCATCGATTCGAGGATCAGGGCGGCGGCGCCCGATAAAACCATCGTGGGCTTGCCGCTCGGCAGGTTGACGACGCCCATGTCCTTCCAGAAGACGCCCTGGGCGATACCGGTGCCGAGCGCCTTGGAACAAGCCTCCTTGGCGGCAAAACGCTTGGCATAGGAGGCGCATCGATTCGCCCGGCGGTCGGACCGCGCGCGCTCGACCTCGGTGAAGCAGCGATGGGTGAAGCGGTCGCCGAAGCGCTCGATGGACTTCTCAACGCGGCGAATGTCGATCAGATCGCTGCCAATGCCGATGATCATGCCGGAACCTTCCGTCGCTTAGATTTATTGACCAGGTTCATACGCTCGGCATGTCGCCGGCAGGGCTCGCCAGACGCAGACGCGCCCGCTCCAGCAGCCGGGTGTGGCGGCGCGTCTGAAAACCCTTCACGGTGTAGAATGTCAGTGCATAGAGCGCAACGGAGGTGACGATCGCCGGCGGAATGGCGCCGACGAGCATCGGCTCCAGCACCGGCCTCCACAATTCAGTGAAGTTCAGCTTGTGAAACAGGGCGGCGAGATCAATCGACTGACCGGCCAGTTGATCCTCACGGCTGAGCAGCAGATGCCCGATCTCCCAGGTGATGCCCCAGATAAAGGGATAGGTCAGCGGATTGCCGAAGGCGGCGCAACCGAGGGCGGCGGCCACCATACTGCCGGAAAGGAAATAGGTGATGACGAAAGCCATGACAAAATGCACGCCGATGAAAGGCGTCCACGAGACGAAGACACCGGCAGCAACGCCGGCCGCAACCGCGTGCGGCGAAGCGCTCAGGCGCAGGATGCGCATTGAGAGGTATCGGATCGGGCGAAGGAAACCTTTGCGGGGCCATAGAAGCTCTCGCATCTTTTCCTTGAATCCCGCGGGCTTGCGACGGCGAAACAACATGGCCGGTATTTAGTGCAGCGCACATGACCATGACAAGAGCGGCAAATGATAGCGCCGAAAAAACAGCTCAGCCCTCTCAGCACAGAAGAGCTTTTTCACGCCGAGGGGCGTCCGTTATGCATAACGTCCCTCACTCGTCTCAAGTATAAAGCTCAGTATCAGCGATTGCGGAACAGACCGCGGTCGACCTGGCGCTGACGAAACTCGAGATCGATACGATCGAACGAGCCGTTCAAATAGGCCATTTCACGTTCCTGGGCGGTCGGAGCGCGCAGGGCGCGAGCGATTTTCCTGATAGGTTCAAACATTACCTTGTCTCATCTTCTGTTTGCGTTTCGATGACCAGAAGATAGTCGCGGCAAAGGTCAATTACCACCGCCGCAACATGGAGTCAGCCATGCATCAGGCGCATTGCTTGCCTTTTCGATGCGCCATTCCGACCATATAACGATCACAAAATGTGCAATTTATTGACCAGCCGCTGGTCAGGATTAACAAAAGCCTACTCGTAGAGCCGCCGGACCGTGGCGATGCAATCCAGTTCCTTCATCTGGGCGAGCAGCTGATTGAGCTGACGCAGGTCCCAGACCTCAACCTCGAGCATCATTTCGGTGAAATCGGCAGCGACCCGCACCGTATTCAATAACCGGATATTGACGTCGAGGCCTGCAACCGTCTGGGCGACCTTGGCAAGCGTGCCGGGCTCATTCAACCCGTTGACCATGATGCGCGCCATGAAACGCGACTTGTTGGCCTCGTCGAGATCCCAGCGGACATCGATCCAACGGTCGGGCTGATCGTCAAAGCGCTGGAGGCTCGGCGACTGGATCGGATAAATCGTGATGCCCTTGCCCTGGTCCATGATGCCGACGATGCGATCGCCGGGCACCGCGCCTGTCGACGCGAACTTGACGTCGACATTGCCGGACAGGCCGCGGATCGGGCCGATATCAACGTCGGTGTCGACTTCCGGATGGCGGCCGTCGAGACCGGGCTTGGCCTTTCCGGGGATCTTGAAGATCATGCCGGCCGCGCTGCGGACATTGAACCAGCCGTCATCGCCGGAGGGTTTTACCGTGACGCGCTCATCCTGATGGTCGGGATAGACGGCGCGCAGCACATCGAGCGAGGACATCTCGCCGCGGCCGACGGCGGCGATCGCATCCTCGACATCCTTCTGGCCGAGACGATGCAGCGCCGGCTTCATCGCCTCACGGGAGAAAATCTTGCCGGCCCTGTCGAAGGTGCGCTCGAGAATGCGGTGGCCGAGGCCGGCATATTGCTTGCGGATCGCCATGCGGGTGGCGCGGCGGATGGCGGCACGCGCCTTGCCGGTGACGACAATCTCCTCCCAGGCGGCGGGCGGGACCTGGACGCCGGAGCGGATGATCTCGACCTCATCGCCATTGGCAAGCCGCGTCACCAGCGGCATGATGCGGCCGTTGATCTTGGCGCCGACCGTGGTATCGCCGATATTGGTGTGCACCGCATAGGCAAAATCGATCGGGGTGGCGCCGCGCGGCAGGGCAATCAGCTTGCCCTTCGGCGTGAAGCAGAAGACCTGGTCCTGGAAGAGCTCGAGCTTGGTGTGTTCGAGGAATTCTTCCGGGCTGTCGCCCTCGGCCAGCGCCTCGATCGTATGGCGCAGCCAGGAATAGGCGTTGGATTCGCGCGAAAGAATGTCGCCGTCGGCATTGGTGGCGCCGTCCTTATAGAGCGTGTGGGCGGCGATGCCGAATTCGGCGATTTCGTGCATGCGCTTGGTGCGGATCTGCAGTTCGATGCGCTGGCTGGAGGGACCGACGATGGTGGTGTGCAGCGAGCGGTAATCATTCTGCTTCGGCGTCGAGATATAGTCCTTGAATCGGCCGGGCACGACGCGCCAGCGGGTGTGGACGATGCCGAGCGCCCGGTAACAGGACGGGATGTCTTCGACGATCAACCGGAAACCGTAGACATCGGAAAGCTGCTCGAAGGAAAGCGACTTCGATTGCATCTTGCGGAAGACCGAATAGGGCTTCTTCTGCCGACCCTTGACATAGGCGCTAGTCAGGCCGCTTGCGACCAGCAGATCACGCAGTTCTGCCTCGATCTTCTTGACGATGCCCTCGTTGCGCTTGGAAAGCTCTTCCAGCCTTTTGGTGACGGTGTCGTAGGCTTCCGGGTTCATATGGCGGAAGGAGAGCTCCTCCAGCTCCTCGCGCATATCCTGCATGCCCATGCGGCCGGCGAGCGGCGCATAGATTTCCATCGTCTCCTCGGAGATACGGGCACGCTTATCGGCCGACATATGATCGAGGGTGCGCATGTTGTGCAGGCGATCGGCAAGCTTGACGAGCAGAACGCGCACGTCGTCGGAAATCGCCAACAGCAGCTTGCGCAGGTTTTCCGCCTGCTTGGCCTTCTTGGTGACGAGATCGAGCTTCTTGATCTTGGTCAACCCCTCGACAAGGCGGCCGATATCCTCGCCGAAGAGTTCGTCGATCTCGGCGCGCGTCGCCGTCGTATCCTCGATCGTATCGTGCAGCAGGGCCACTGCAATCGTCGATTCATCGAGGTGCATGTCGGTGAGGATGGCGGCGACTTCGAGCGGATGGGAAATATAGGGATCGCCGCTCGCACGCTTTTGCTGGCCATGCTTCTGCATGGCGTAGACATAGGCTTTGTTCAGCAGTGCTTCATTGGCATCGGGCTTGTATTGCTGAACCCGCTCCACGAGCTCGTACTGCCGCATCATTCCAAAGCCACTCCGGTAAAAATAAAAGCGCGCCAATCAACGATTGGCGCACACATGGGCAATAATATGCCTAAGCAATAAAGGCGCAAGATTGACGATTGGTAATCATCGCACTTTCGCATCGCATGATTTCCGGTTCGTCTGCGACCGGATCATAAGACCGGGGATCGGCCTGCGCTTAGTAGTCGTCGCTCTTCTCAGGCGGCACCAGGCCTTCGATGCCGGCAAGCAGCTCTTCTTCCGACATCTGGTCGAACGTGATCGTTTCGGGCAGGTCGTCCTGCTCCTCGCTGTCGGCCGCAGCGACACCGCCGGCGGCGATCATGCTGGCCGGATCGGGCTCGGGCTCGTCGACTTCGACATGCTTCTGCAGCGAATGGATCAGATCTTCCTTGAGGTCATCGGGCGAAAGCGTTTCGTCGGCGATTTCGCGGAGCGCCACGACCGGATTCTTATCGTTGTCGCGATCGATGGTGATCGAGGCGCCCTGGGAAATCAGCCGGGCGCGGTGGCTGGCGAGCAGAACCAGCTCGAAGCGGTTCTCCACCTTGTCGATGCAATCTTCAACTGTGACACGGGCCATTGCCTGTCCTTTACGGTCGTCATTTCGGGATTAGCACGCCCGATACACTTAAAACCGGGCAAATACAAGTTTTTCATTCCGGCTCCCCTCGTCTTTATAAGCGGCTGATCTAAATTTCCATGGAGAATGTCACAATTCCACCTGGGGTTGCTTGGAATATGCCGAATCGTGCCCTAAATCTTTCATATATGAATAATTGTTAAAATATGGATCAAAGCAGAATCAAAACACAACTCATTGATTTTATTGAATTTTGGTCCTGCGGATTTCGATTGCTCTCATTGGATTGGTAAGCGATGTTTGACCCACGCGAAAAAATTGCACTCTTCATTGACGGCGCCAACCTCTACGCTGCATCCAAGAGCCTCGGTTTCGACATAGATTATCGCAAACTATTGAAAGCATTCCAGAAACGCGGCTATCTCCTGCGCGCCTACTATTATACCGCTCTGATCGAGGATCAGGAATATTCCTCGATCCGGCCGTTGATCGACTGGCTCGACTATAATGGCTACAAGGTCGTGACCAAGCCCGCCAAGGAATTCACAGATTCCATGGGTCGCAGAAAGATCAAGGGCAACATGGACATCGAGCTTGCGATCGATGCCATGGAACAGTCCGAGACGGTCGATCATCTCGTCATCTTCTCGGGCGACGGCGACTTCACCAATCTTGTGGAGGCTCTACAGCGCAGGGGCCGCAAGGTTTCGGTGATTTCGACCATGGCAACGCAGCCGCCGATGATCGCCGACGACCTGCGCCGTCAGGCCGACCACTTCATCGATCTCTTGTCTTTGAAGGCTGAAATCGGTCGCGACCCTGCGGAGCGGGCTCCACGCCCGGTGGAAGTCGTAGCTCCGGCCAGCGATATCGAGGACTGATCCGGCAGCATTGCCGTGCGAAACGGCAATCGTCCCCCAAGCGGCCTAGTTAGCCATTGTCCTTCAGCAGACGGCTCTTCTGCCGGTTCCAATCGCGTTCCTTCTCGGACTCGCGCTTATCGTGCAGTTTCTTACCCTTGGCGAGCGCCAGTTCCATCTTCGCCCGACCGCGGTCGTTGAAATAGATCTTCAACGGGATCAGCGTCATGCCCTCGCGGTTGACGGCAGAGCGCAGGCGATGGATTTCACGGCCAGACAAAAGCAGCTTGCGGCGCCGGCGCGGTTCGTGATTGAAGCGGTTCGCCTGCAGATATTCCGGCAGGTAGGAGTTGATCAGCCAGATTTCGCCGCCCTCGTCCGACGCATAGGATTCGGCGATATTGGCCTTGCCTTCGCGCAGCGACTTGACCTCTGTGCCCATCAGCACGAGGCCGGCCTCATAGGTATCGATGATCTCGTAGTTGAAGCGGGCCTTGCGGTTTTCGGCCACGACCTTGTTCACCACGCGCTGGCTGCCTTTGGGGGCCATGACAATATTCCCTTCAGGGCGCGCGAAAGACCGCGCCCTCATTGCTTACCCTTTATGTAAGGGAACGACTCGGCCTTGTGAAGACGGCCGGTCTCCTCAGTTCAGCAGCCCGGCATGGCGAAGGGCGGCGTCGATCGCCGCTTCGGTTGCCGGCTCCAGCGTCGACAGCAGCGGCGAGCGGACGTTGCGGCTCATGCGACCAAGCCGGGAGAGCCCGTATTTGGCGCCGCAAAGACCGGGTTCCAGGAAGATCGCCTTGTGCAGCGGCATTAGTCGATCCTGATATTCCAGCGCGCTGCCATAGTCGCCTTTCAGCGTCGCCGCCTGGAAATCGGCGCAGAGGCGCGGAGCCACATTGGCCGTGACCGAGATACAGCCGACGCCGCCATGGGCGTTGAAGCCGAGCGCCGTCGCGTCCTCGCCGGACAATTGCCGGAAATCCTTGCCGCAGGTCATGCGCTGTTCGGAGACACGCTCGATCTTGCCCGTCGCATCCTTGACGCCGACGATATTGCCATGCGCCTTGGCGAGCACACCCATCGTTTCCGGCGTCATGTCGACGACCGAGCGGCCGGGGATGTTGTAGATATAGATGGGCAGATCGACGGCCTCGGCAATCGCCGAAAAATGCGCGATCAAGCCCTTTTGCGTCGGCTTGTTGTAATAAGGAGTGACAACCAGAACAGCATCCGCGCCGACCTTTTCGGCGTGCTGGGCAAGCTCGATCGCCTCACCTGTATTGTTTGAACCGGCGCCGGCCATGACGGGAACGCGTTTTGCGGCAACCTCGATGCAGAGCTCCACGACCCGTTTGTGCTCGGCATGCGACAACGTCGGGGATTCGCCCGTCGTGCCGACAGGAACGAGACCATTGCTGCCCTCCTTGATCTGCCAGTCGACATGCGCGGCGAAGCTGTCTTCGTCGATCAGTCCGGCATCGGTGAAGGGGGTGACGAGGGCGGGAATGGACCCATTGAACATGCAAAGCTCCTCACGACCAAATCCTTGCTTCGGCCGCATTCCATGAATATTTTGCGCACCATAGAGCGCCGAAATCATCGCGACAAGCGCGGAGAGTTCGGTTTAGGGCAAATTCCGATAGCAGATGTGAATGAATTTTACCTGGTACGGTAAGGTTTCGTTAAGATGCCTCTAGCCAAATGGCAGGGCGTGTTTTCGTTGCGAGATCCCGGATGAAGAAAGCTGTGCTGATTCTGACCGCCTTCGGCTTTCTTGCCGCTGCGTGTAGCAGCGTAGCGTCGCCGCTTCCCGGCGAGAGCACCGCCATTCCCGGTGTGAAGCCGCTCGGCTTCATCCCTGAAACTTCACTGCCTGAATCGATCACAACAGGCGCCATTCCGCATAATCCGGCAGTCGCACCCGTCAATGGCGACCTGAAAGCCGGCCTCGACGCACTTTCCGACAAGGATCCGCGGCTGGCGCTGTCGATCCGAGACAATATGCGAGACGGTACGCTCGACCGCCATATCCTCACCTGGGCGATTGCCGTTTCTGGATTGAAGGGCGTTCCCTCCTATGAGATCGCCAGTGCTGCGCAGGAGCTCAAGAGCTGGCCGGGGCTTTCGCGGCTGCGTGCCTATTCCGAACGCGCGCTCTATGACGAAAACCCCGCCCCATCCGCCGTGCTTGCCGCCTTCGGCGATACCGCGCCTGAGACGATGCAGGGCGCCGTCATTCTCGGCCGGGCGCTGGTTGCAACAGGCAAACAGGCGCAGGCAGCAAAATATGTCCGCAAGGTCTGGCGTGGAGAGGCTCTCGACAAGGCGACCGAGGACAAGATCCTCATCGAATTTTCCGCGCTGTTGACGCCGGCCGACCATAAGGCGCGGATGGACTATCTGATGTATCGCGGCCGGGTGGCGCAGGCCAAGCGTTTCGGCGACATGGGCCAGGCGCAGTCGCTCTACAAGGCATGGGCCGCCGTCGACGCCAAGGCCGGCAATGCTGGCGCGCTGCTCGACGCCGTCGATGCGAGATGGCGCAGCGATGCCGGCTTGCTGTTTGCGCGGATCGAATATCTGCGCAAACAGGACAAATATGCCGAGGCTGCGGCACTGCTCGACCGGATGCCGCCCGAGCGCAGCGAGCTTGTCAATTCCGGCGAGTGGTGGAACGAGCAGCGCATCGTCAGTCGTGGCCTCGTCGACCAGGGACAGTTCAAACCTGCTTATCGCATCGTCGCCGACTACGCCGCAACGAGCCCAACAGATATCGTCGAGGCTGAGTTTCATGCCGGCTGGTACGCGCTTCGCGGCCTGCAGGATCCGGCAACGGCGGAAAAACACTTCCGCAAAATCCTGCAGACATCAAACGGACCGATCTCGGTTTCACGCGCCTGGTATTGGCTGGGACGCGCGGCGGAAGCCGGAGGTCCTGGAAAGTCCAGCGAATTTTATGGGAAGGCTGCGACCTTCCCCGGCACCTTCTATGGCCAACTCGCGGCAGAACGGCTGGGGCAAAAGACGCTGAACGTGACTTATCCCTCGCCGAGCACGGCCGACCGGCAACGCCTCCAGGCACGCGAAGCCGTGCAGGCGATCGCCCGGCTGGAAGCGGCGGGCCATGGATGGCGGGCCGCCATTCTCTATCTCGCGCTTGCCGAGCAACTGCAGAGCCCCGGTGAACTGGCAGTGCTTGCGGCCCAGGCCGAACAATCCGGCGACCATCATCTGTCGCTGCAGATCGGCAAGATCGCCTATGGACGCGGCATCGATGTCGCAGCGCTCGCCTTTCCGGTCGGCGTCATCCCGTCGAATGCCAATATATCAGGCTCGGGTAAGGCGCTTGCCTATGCCATCGCCCGGCAGGAAAGCGCCTTCAACCCGGCGGCCGTTTCGGCGGCGAACGCACGCGGCCTGCTGCAGCTTCTGCCGGGGACTGCCCAGGCGGTGGCCAAGCGCCACAACATCGCCTATTCGAAAGACAAGCTGACCGCCGATGCCGGCTACAACGCCACGCTCGGCGCGCATTATCTCGGCGAGCAGATCGACGCCTTCGGCGGCTCCTATATCCTCACCTTCATCGCCTATAATGCCGGGCCGAAGCGGGTACCGGAATGGATCAGCCGCTACGGCGATCCACGCGGCAAATCGATCGACGAGATCGTCGATTGGATCGAGCGCATCCCCTTCCCCGAAACGCGGAACTACGTCCAGCGGGTGATGGAGAATTACGAGGTCTACAAGGCCCGTCTCGGCCAGCCCACAGATATCGAGCGTGACCTGATCGGCGGGCGTAGCGCCTCCTGACGCTGTTTGCGCGGCTGGAAAAGCAGGCTACATCTTCCGGATCAACAGATTTCGAGGGATGCGATGCCGGATACTTATGCAAGCGGTTTCCAGGAACGATTTTACACCTCTCCCGATGGTCTGACGCTTTATGCCCGCGACTACCGGCCGGACGAGACGGTAACTACAGGACGGCTGCCGGTCATCTGTCTGCCAGGCCTGACCCGCAATACGCGGGATTTTCATCGGCTGGCGCTGCTTCTCTCCCAGGACACGACGGCACCACGGCGGGTCATCGCGCTCGATTCGCGCGGACGGGGAAACTCGGCCTGGGACGAGAAAAAGGCGAACTACAATCTCACTACGGAAGCCCGCGACGTCGTTACCGCCTGCGCGGCGTTCGACATCGAGCGGGCGATCTTCATCGGCACGTCGCGGGGCGGGCTGATCCTGCATCTGCTCGCGGCGACACGGCCGGATCTTCTCGAGGCCGTCATCCTCAACGATATCGGGCCTGTGGTCGAGGCCGAAGGGCTGGCGCGCATTCGAGACTACCTCAACTGCGGCAGAAGGCCGACAGACTGGGGCGAGGCGGTCGATATAGTGAGGGGTAATCATGGCGCCTCGTTCACCGCACTTGCAGAGCATGATTGGCGCGAGATGGCGCTTGCCCTTTATCGCGACATCGGCGGAAGGCCGGTCGCCGATTTTGACCCGGCGATTGCCGAAGCGCTGAAATCGGTCGATCTCAGCCAGCCGCTGCCCGATCTCTGGGGGCAATTCGAAAGCCTGAGTCAATTTCCGCTGATGGTGATCCGCGGCGAAAATACGCCTCTGCTTTCAAATGAGACGGCCGATGAAATGGCCTGCCGGCATCCGGGTCTGGTCCTGCATACCGCCGAAGGACAGGGACACGCGCCGCTTCTGCATCACGGCGGCATCCCCACAGCCATTCGAGCTTTTCTCGCCTACCGCCGATAAAGCCTACAGCACTAATTTGAATCAGCGACGCGCTTTCGCTCGTTGTTTTGATGCATGTCGTCATCCGGGAAGCGTCGCACTTCCGGGCGACATGAATTGGCCTCATCGGAGCCGGGCAGCGGGCTGACATGCGGTCCGCTCAATGCAAAAAAGCCCGGCTCAGAGAGCCGGGCTTTCCTGATTGACCGAAGTCAGATCAGATTAGAACGAACGCTGCAGACGGAAGTAGCCCGAAGTGGAGTCGTCAGCATCTTCCGGATCGAGGTACTGAACCGAAGCCTTGGCGTAGAAGTTGTCGACGATCTGGTAATCAACCGTCAGACCGACCTTCCAGGCATCGCCGTCGTTGAAATCGCCAGCGGTGACACCGTAGTCGCCGTAGTACTGAACACCAGGGGTGATCTTCAGCTTGTCGGTTGCCTTGATAGCGTATTCGGCAGCGACAGCCCATTCAGCCGCGTTGTAGTAGGCGTTCGGGTTGGTGGAGTAAACAGCAGCGAGACCGAGGGTGCCGGGGCCGATGTCAACCGTACCCATTGCGCGAACGGCACCTTCTTCATTGTCGACGTCGTAGCCGGCAGTGATCTGGTAGCTGAACGCACCAGCCTTGCCGCCGAGACCGACGGCAACGCCGACGTTGTTCGGGGTTTCGCCGTCATAGAACGGACCGTCTTCCAGCTCGTCAACGCTGATGCCAGCGTAGAAGGCGTCGGTTTCATACTGGTAACGGATGGAGTTATGCAGCGTGACCGGAGAACCGATATCGTCGGTTTCGCCGGAGAGGCCGTCGTCCCACCAGCTGTAGAACAGACCGGCGCGGAAGCCAGCGATGTCGAGGTAAGCGGAGTCGAGCTTGGCGCTCTGATCGGTGGCGTTGTCAGCATTGAACTGCATGACGATGACGCCGGTCAGCGGACCGTATTCGGTGTCGCTCTTGGCGGTGAACTGAACCTGGCCGCGAGTAACAGCATCCCAGTCGGAGTCGTTAGGGCGCGTCAGCGAATTGCCCGGACGGTCGCCAACATTGACCTGGAAACGGATGTAACCGTTGATCTTCAGGCAGGTTTCGGTGCCCGGGATGTAGAAGTAGCCGGTGCCGTAAGCGTCGCAGACGCGAACATATTCAACCGGTTCCGGCTCGGCAGCAACGATAGCGTCAGCAGCCTGAGCACCGGAAACTACTGCGAGAGCAGCAGCGGAGCCGAGAAGAAGGCTCTTGATGTTCATAAATGACCTCCAATTCAAAGTTTCGATCGGGTTTGGGATCTTTCGCTGAGCAGCGTTCCCTGCCCCATTCCCGTGTTTCAAGAAGTGGACGATCAGTCGCCCTTGCTTCCGAGGGTGAAAATACAAGACGGCGGCCGTCACGCAATCACCAACTTGCTCGGATGGGGGGTTTGGGGGAGCCTTCCCGACATTCTGTTGCTGAAAGGACACAAGTTGGGCAAGCGGCCGCGATTTCCTTTATGCTTTGTTAAGAAAACGCTGATTTTGCGGCGACTTAGGTAAGATGAACCGGGAAATGGACATGGGCTTCGCAACACATTTGCGACGTTTTTTTGACGAAATCCGGATGCTGGAGGAGATATCTCCACCGCTGCAAGCGTAACCGAAGATGCACCGATCCCATTACAGTGCTTGCCGGGACATGCGAGCGGGCGGTGATTCCCAATGGCGATTCTCTCGCTGGACGCGGAGGGATTTTCTCACCAAGGAGCCATCAAGCCTTGCCGTCCAGCGGTCACGAGCGATCGCCGAAAGCGAAGGCGAATTCTCTGCCTGAAAATTAAGGATCGATCTGAACTGGGAAAATAAAAATGGCGGAGAAGATGGGATTCGAACCCACGATACGCTTTTGACGTATACTCCCTTAGCAGGGGAGCGCCTTCGACCACTCGGCCACCTCTCCGGTGCGGCCTAACTATGGTGACCGGTCTGTGAATGCAAGGGTTTTTTGAACTTTCACCAGAAGAAATACAGCGGCTGGCATTTCGGCTGGGCTGGGCAAAGGGACATTACTCCATACCGGTGATCAGCCGAATTTGACCGCGCGTCGCTTCGACGGCGAAGCTGAGCTTCGCCGTCCCGCGTTCGATAGGATTGGTGACCCCAGCATGGCGTCCCGCCGGGGTGATCCCTTGCGGAATCGGTTTCCGGCTCAGCCGAGCAGACGCTTGAGATCGGCTGAGGGGTCGGCGAGAATCGCTCTGTCGGGGTTGATCCCGGATTCCAGCAGCTTTTTGCCGGTCACATAGGCTTTGGCGTCATTGATGGCATCGACGGCAATCAGCAGACCTTTTTTAAAGTACCAGATAGAATGGGCACCTTCGCGGGCGCCGGGGCGCAGCAGCGTTTCGTCGTAGCCGAGATTGAAGCCGGCGATCTGCAGCTTGACGTCATACTGGTCGGACCAGAACCACGGCTTCGGATCATATGGCTCGCTGCCGCCGGCGATGACGGCTGCCGCCGCTTCGGCCTGGTCGACGGCGTTCTGCACCGATTCGAGCCTGATGCGGCCACCCTGCCAAGGAAGGGCCGCGCAATCGCCGGCGGCAAAGATCGCCGGATCGGAGGTGCGGGCGAATTCGTCGACGACAACGCCGTTGGCGACTTCGAGGCCGGCTTCGTTGGCGAGCTGGTCATTCGGTACGACGCCGATGCCGACGATGGCAAAGTCGATGTCGATGACCGATCCGTCGGAAAGTGCCGCGCCGGTGACGCGGCCATCCTTGCCGACCAGATGCTTGAGCCCGGTTTTCTCGCGGATCACTACGTCGTGGGTCTCATGGATCCCGCGCATGATGTCGGCGGTTTCCTTCGCCGCGACGCGTTGCAGGATGCGGTCGGCCATCTCGATGACCGTGACCTCAAGGCCGAGGTGGCGGGCAACGGCTGCCGCCTCCAGACCGATATAACCGCCGCCTATGATAAGGACGCGGCGACCGGGGCGCATCTCCTCGGCGAGCAGATCGGCGTCGCGCTTGTCGCGAGCGACATAGACACCTTCCAGATCGCCGCCGATTGCCGCGGGCAGCCGGCGCGGTGTCGCGCCGGTGGCCAGCGCCAGCGTGTCGTAATCGAGAACGGAGCCATCCTGCAGCAGAACCTGCTTGTTGTCGGGCTTGATCTGCTCGACCCATGTGGAAAGGCGAAGATCGACATCATTCTCCGCATACCAATTCTCGGCGCGGAACAGCAGGCGGTCGAAGCTCATTTCGCCGAGCAGATATTTCTTCGAAAGCGGCGGTCGCTGGTACGGAGCGACGTCTTCGACGCCGATAAGGGTGATCGGGCGCATGTCCTTCAAGCCACGTAGCTTGGCCGCCAATGCGAAACCGGCCTGCCCCGCGCCGATGATCACCAGTCTATCCGTCACGATCCCACTCCTGAAACTGCGCCCGACAACAACGCCAAGGCCTATTCCCTGCTCTGCGCGCCGTCAACGGAAAGCGGCTTCTTACCTTCAGCCGATCTCGATCCAGCGACGCTCGTGGAACGACTGTGCCATGGCATGCACCGACTTCTCTATCCTGAGACCGTCTTTAAATGTCACGATCGACGACGGCTCCCCCGATATTGCCCGGATCAGCTCGCGGCATTCGATGATCTTCAGATCGTTGAAGCCGAGACCGTGGCCGGGCGCCGGGATGAAGCGATCATAAGGCCGATGGGCGGGCGCCGCCAGTATCTTGCGGAAACCCTGTTCGGAACCGCGACCATCCGCCTGGTAGAGGTCGAATTCGTTCATCCGCTCCTGGTCATAGACGATCGAGCCATTCGAACCATAGATCTGGAGGGCAATGCGGCCCTTGCGGCCCCAGGCGGCGCGGTTGGCCATCAACACGGCGGAGATGCCGCCGCCAAGCCGCATCAGCACGTTGGCGCCATCGTGATTTTCGACGGGGCGGCGGCCACCCTCGCTCAGCGGGCGGTCGGCATAGGGCCTCACCATGTCTGTAATGACCGCCTCGACATGGCCGAACAGATACCAGAGCATCGACAGCGGGTGTACCGCGAAATCATCGAGCGCGCCATAGCCGGCGGCAAGCTCGCTCTTCCAGTAAAAGAAGACATCGGGATCGGCCATGAAATCCTCGTCCATCTCCACGCGGATATGGTTGACCGTGCCGATGGCGCCCTCACCAATAAGCGTCTTGATGTGCCGCATGACGGGATTCTGAATGTAATTATAGCCAAGCGCTGCAACCTTGCCGGAACCCCTCGCCGTTTCCAGCATGCGCTCGGCATCGGCATAGGCCGGTGCCATCGGCTTTTCGCACCAGACGTGTTTGCCGGCTTGAAGGGCTGCAATCGCCATCTCGGGATGGAACTGGTTGGGCGTGGTGACGGAGACGACGTCGACCTCAGGATCGGCAATCAGGTCCCGCCAATCGGCCGTCGCCTTCTCGAAGCCGAATTCGCCGGCACGCGCCTCAGCCAGCCCGGCATTGGCTTCGGCAAGATGCACGAGACGCGGGCGCTCGACATCGCCGAACACCGTCTTCACCGCATTCCACGCCAGCGCATGGCACTTGCCCATATAGCCGGTGCCGATCAAACCGATGCCGAGTGGCTTCATTTCCGTCTCCTCCAGGAACTGCGCGGCGATTTTTGGAATATTTGGATCATTTTGACAAGGGACCCTCCGCCGGCGTTTGGAGGCTCTCTCCGGATTTATCGTTTAAAAGTGTTGAATTACAGGCGATTAAAAACAATTAGGCGTACCGTTTGAAATCGTCTATGTTCGGCAATATGGAATATTTGTTTCATATCGTGAGCCGCGAGCATGGATAACGACCCTCAGAGGCAGGCGCGTGTGCCGCGCGATTTCGAAAGCCTGCGCAGCACCATCATCGAGCGCAAGGCGAACATGCCGAAGCGGCTGGCGCAGGTCGCCGCCTTCGCGCTCGGCAATCCCGATGAAATCGCCTTCGGCACGACGGCAAGCATTGCGGCCGCCTCCGACGTCCAGCCTTCAACGCTGGTGCGGCTGGCGCATCATCTGGGTTACGGAGGTTTCTCCGACCTGCAGAGCATCTTTCGTGAAAGGCTGCGCGACCGCACGCTGAGTTATGAGGAGCGGCTCGTCACGCTGGAGCAGGCGAGCGGCGACGACGAGGACGCGAATCTGCTCTCCGGCTTCATTGCCGCGGCCAGCCAGTCGGTCAACCGGCTGGCGGCGACGGTGCAGAGCGATACGTTTACGAAAGCAGTGGATATCCTTGCCGCCGCAGAGACGATCTATCTGATCGCCAAACGGCGCTCTTACCCGTTGACGGCGCACATGACCTACGCTTTTTCCAAGCTCAACATCCGCCACCAGATCGTCGCCTCGCCGAACGGCGTCGACCCTGAGATGGTGCAGTTCGCAACGCCGAAAGATGCGGCGATCGCCGCGAGTTTCTCGCCCTATGCGGCCGACAGCCTCAGCCAGAGCCAGGAGCTTGCCGACCGCGGCGTCCCCGTCATCGCCATCACCGATTCGGCCTTCTCGCCACTTGCCGCCTGCGCCACGCACTGGTTCGAGGTGGCTGAGGCCGATTTCGCCGGCTTCCGCTCGCTGTCGGCCTCGATGGCGCTGACCATGGCGCTGCCGGTGGCCATCGCCGAGCGGCGGCGCAAGCGTCAGCATTCAAAAGCTGGAAAAGCGAAAATGGAATAAACATTCCGAATTGACAAAATATCGGAACCGATGTTTCATTATTGACAAATTCGCAGGCACTGGAAGCCGCGCAAAATCTAGTGGGAGGACATCATGGTACAATCGAATCCGGGCTCACAGCCGGAGCCGGCGCTTGATGTAATCACCATCGGCCGTTCCTCGGTCGATCTTTACGGTCAGCAGATCGGTTCGCGGCTGGAGGATATCGGCTCCTTCGCCAAATCCGTCGGCGGCTGCCCGGCCAACATCGCCATCGGCACGGCGCGGCTCGGCCTCAAATCCGGCCTCATCACCCGCGTCGGCGACGAGCAGATGGGGCGCTTCATCCGCGAGCAGTCGGCGCGCGAAGGGGTCGCGACAGACGGCATCGTCACCGACAAGGAGCGGCTGACGGCGCTGGTGCTGCTTGCGGTCGAGGCCGAGGGCGTGTCGCCGATGATCTTCTATCGGTCGGATTGCGCCGACATGGGGCTCGATGAAGGCGATATCGACGAAGATTTCATCAAGTCGTCGCGCGCCGTTCTCGTTTCCGGCACGCATTTCTCCCGACCGAATACCGAGGCCGCGCAACGCAAGGCGATCCGCATCGCCAAGGCGAACGGCCGCAAGGTGATCTTCGACATCGACTACCGGCCGAACCTCTGGGGCCTTGCCGGCCATGCGGAAGGCTTCGAGCGCTACGTGAAGTCCGATCGGGTTTCCTCGAAGATGAAAGAAACGCTGCCGGATTGCGATCTCATCGTCGGCACCGAAGAGGAAATCCTGATCGCTTCCGGCGCCGACGACGTGCTCGGCGCGCTGAAGGAGATCCGCCGCCTGTCGCCGGCAACGATCGTGCTCAAGCGCGGCGCCATGGGATGCATCGTTTATGACGGGCCAATCGCCGACGACCTCGAAGCCGGCATCGTCGGCGAGGGCTTTCCGATCGAAGTCTTCAACGTGCTTGGCGCCGGCGATGCATTCATGTCCGGTTTCCTGCGCGGCTTCCTGCGCGATGAACCGCTGAAGACCTGCGCCACCTGGGCCAATGCCTGCGGCGCCTTCGCCGTCTCCCGCCTGCTCTGCTCGCCGGAATATCCGACCTGGGCGGAACTCGACTTCTTCCTGAAGACCGGCAGCAAACATCGGGCGCTGCGCAAGGACGAAGAGATCAACCATATCCATTGGGCATCGACCCGGCGCGGCGACATCCCGCTGCTGATGGCGCTGGCGATCGACCATCGTTCACAGCTCGTCAGCGTCGCCGACGAACTCGGCGTCGGCCACGACAAGATCGTCGCCTTCAAGCGACTGGCAGTCTCGGCAGCGGCACGCGTTTCGAACGGCCGCGACGGCTACGGCATGCTGCTCGACGAACGCTTCGGCCGCGACGCCTTTTTCGATGCGGCGACGAAGAATTTCTCCTGGATCGGCCGGCCGGTGGAATTGCCGGGCTCGAAGCCGCTGCGCTTCGAATTCAGCCAGGATATCGGCTCCCAGCTTGTCGAATGGCCGCTCGGCCATTGCATCAAGTGCCTATGCTTCTATCATCCCGACGATCCGGCCGAATTGAAGAGCGAGCAGCAGGAGAAGCTACGCACACTGTTCGAGGCATCCCGCAAGGTCGGGCGCGAGCTGCTGGTGGAGATCATCGCCGGCAAGAACGGGCCTCTCACCGACGACACGATCGCGACCGCGCTGGAAGAGCTCTATGCACTCGGCATCAAGCCGGACTGGTGGAAGCTGGAGCCTCAGGCCTCGAGCGAAGCCTGGAAAAAGATCAATGCGGTGATCGCCAAAAATGATCCATGGTGCCGCGGTATCGTGCTCTTGGGCCTCGAGGCGCCCGCCGACGAGCTGATCTCCTGCTTCGAGGCGACGCTGGCGGCTCCCTCCGTGAAGGGCTTTGCCGTCGGCCGGACGATCTTTGCCGATGCGGCGCGGGCCTGGCTCTCGGGTGGGATGAACGATGAGGAGGCCATCGTCGACATGGCGGGCCGCTTCCGGCAGCTGACAGAGGCGTGGTTGAAGACCCGCGCGCATTAACAGGAAGAACCCCTCCCCAACCCCTCCCCACAAGGGGAAGGGACTTAACTTGAGGCGCCGCCTCGTACTAGGCGGCAACCGTCCTGCTGGAAGAGACGCTGCAATATGCGTGAACAGCACGGCAGGTTAGCCCCTCCCCCTTGTGGGGAGGGGTTGGGGCGGGGAAGATAGACGAAAGCTAAAAGTTCGGGAGGCCCCGATGGGCAAGACGATACGGTTAACGATGGCGCAGGCCGTCGCGCATTTCCTCAAAAAACAGATGACCGTCGTGGACGGCAAGAAGGTGCCGATCTTCGGCGGCGTCTGGGCGATCTTCGGTCACGGCAACGTCGCCGGCATCGGCGAGGCGCTCTATCAGGTGCGCGGCGAACTGACCACCTATCGCGCCCACAATGAACAGGGCATGGCGCATGCCGCGATCGCCTATGCCAAGGCGAATTTCCGCACGCGCTTCATGGCGTGCACGACCTCGATCGGCCCCGGCGCGCTGAACATGGTAACGGCCGCGGGCGTGGCACACGTCAATCGTATTCCCGTTCTCTTCCTGCCGGGCGACGTCTTCGCCAACCGCGCACCGGATCCGGTGCTGCAGCAGATCGAGGATTTCGGCGACGGCACGGTTTCGGCCAATGACGCCTTCCGTCCGGTTTCGCGTTATTTCGACCGCATCACCCGCCCCGAGCAGATCATTTCGGCGCTGAAGCGCGCCATGCAGGTCCTGACCGATCCGCTCGATTGCGGCCCGGTGACCTTGTCGCTCTGCCAGGACGTTCAGGCTGAAGCCTTCGATTATCCGGTAAGCCTGTTCGATGAAAAAGTCTGGACGACCCGCAGGCCGCAGCCGGATGCGGACGAGCTGGCCAATGCCATCGCGCTGATCAAGGCTTCGCAAAAGCCGGTGATCGTTGCCGGCGGCGGTGTGCTCTATTCGCAGGCGACGAAGGAACTTGCCGCCTTTGCCGAGGCCCACGCCATTCCCGTCGTCGTCACCCAGGCTGGCAAGTCGTCGATCGACGAGACACTCCCGCTGGCGCTCGGCTCGGTTGGCGTCACCGGCACATCGGCGGCGAATGCAATCGCCGAAGAGACGGACCTGGTCATTGCCGTCGGCACGCGCTGCCAGGATTTCACCACCGGCTCCTGGTCGCTGTTCAAGAACGACAACCTTAATATGATCGGCCTCAATATCGCCGCCTATGACGCGGTGAAACACGACAGCCATCCGCTGGTGACTGACGCCCGCGAAGGGCTGAAGGCACTTTCGGCAGGGCTTTCCGGCTGGAAGGCGCCGGCTGCATTGGCCGAAAAGGCCGCGGCGGAGAAGAAGGTGTGGATGGAGGCCACTGTCAGGGCGATGGCAACGACCAATGCCGCCCTGCCCTCCGATGCGCAGGTGATTGGTGCGGTGGTGCGTTCGATCGGCGGCGACAACACGACGCTGCTTTGCGCTGCGGGCGGCCTTCCCGGCGAATTGCACAAGCTCTGGCCGGCAACGACGCCCGGCACCTATCACATGGAGTACGGCTTTTCCTGCATGGGCTACGAGATCGCCGGCGGGCTCGGCGCCAAGATGGCGCGTCCGGAACGAGATGTCGTCGTCATGGTCGGCGACGGTTCCTACATGATGATGAATTCCGAGATCGCGACTTCGGTTATGCTCGGCCTCAAGCTCAACATCGTCGTACTCGACAATCGCGGCTATGGCTGCATCAACCGGCTGCAGATGGGAACCGGCGGCGCCAACTTCAACAATCTGCTCAAGGACTCCTATCACGAGGTGATGCCGGAGATCGATTTCCGCGCCCATGCCGAGAGCATGGGGGCGATCGCCGTCAAGGTCGGATCGATCGCCGAACTGGAGCAGGCGATCACTGATTCGAAGAAAAACGACCGCACCTCGGTCTTCGTCATCGACACCGATCCGCTGATCACGACGGATGCCGGCGGCCACTGGTGGGACGTCGCAGTGCCTGAGGTCAGCCCGCGCGGCGAGGTCAACAGAGCCCATGAGGCCTATGTCAAAGCGCGCGCTGCTCAGCGCGTCGGTTGATCGATTGCTATGATTTCCGGGGGAGCGGAAGCGCTCCTCCGCACTATTTTCAAGGAGATTACTGATGAAGGCCAAACTCGGCATGTCGCCCATCGCGTGGTGGAACGACGACCTTCCGGAACTTAGCGACGATGTATCGCTGGAGGAATGCCTGCGGCAATCGCGCGGCGCCGGTTTCACCGGCATGGAGCAAGGCCGCCGTTTCCCCAGCAATCCCGAGGAGATGCTGCCTATCCTGCGCGCCGCCGACGTGACGCTGTGCGGCGGCTGGTTCTCGGGCACGCTGGTCAACGAGGAGCTTGCGGCCAACAAGGACCGCATCGCGCCGATGATCGAGCTATTCAAGGCGGTCAATGCGCCGTGCATCGTCTATGGCGAAGTCGGCCGTTCCATCCAGGGCGACCGCTCCAAGCCGCTCGCCACCAAGCCGCGCCTTTCCGACGACGAGATGAAGGCCTATGGGCGCCGCGTCACCGAGTTCGGCGAATGGTGCGCCGAACAGGGCATGCCGCTCTCCTATCACCATCACATGGCCGCCGTGGTCGAAACCGAGCCGGAACTCGACGCCTTCATGCGCGCTTCGGGCGAAGGCATTCCGCTGCTGCTCGATGCCGGCCATCTCGCCTTTGCCGGCGGCGACGTGCTGCGAGCCATCGACAATCACCACGCCCGCATCAACCATGTTCACGTCAAGGACATCCGCAAGGCTGTCGTTGACGGGCTTGACCGCAGCCGGCAGTCCTTCCTCGACGCGGTGGCGCTCGGCGCCTTCACCGTGCCAGGCGACGGCTCGCTTGATTTCGGCGCCATCGTCCAACGGCTCGCCGATCACGGCTATGAAGGCTGGTTCGTCGTCGAAGCCGAACAGGATCCACGCAAGGCGCCGCCGCAGAAAATGGCCGAGATCGGCCATGCGGAATTGATGCGCGTGATGACGGCGGCGGGATACAGCGTGGAAACCGAAGGCTTTCCGAAGGGATAAGGGAGAGGCCTTGCGGGACTGCTGGAGCAAGTTGTCCCCTCATCCGCCCTCCGGGCACCTTCTCCCCCAGGGGAGAAGGGGAAAAGAGACGGCGCGGCATATCCCTTCTCCCCTCGGGGAGAAGGTGGCGGCAGCCGGACGAGGGGGCCGCGCCCACTAACTTACGAGGAGAATCACCAATGCCAAACCTCAAGGTGAAACCATCCGGCACGCATGGCCGTGTCACCCATGTCACCCCTGAGAATGCCGGCTGGACCTATGTCGGTTTCGATCTGCATCGGATGAAACCGGGCGAGACGGTTTCGGGAGAGACCGGCGATCGGGAAGTCTGCCTCGTTTGGGTGACCGGCAAGGGCAAGGCCTCGGCCGGCACAAAGGATTTCGGCACGCTCGGCGGCCGCATGAGCCCGTTCGAGGGCGCGCCGCATTCGCTCTACATCCCGATGGAATCGACGTGGTCGGTGACGGCGGAAACCGATCTGGAACTCGCCGTCTGCTCGGCGCCCGGCGGCGGCACCTACCAGGCCAAGGAAATTCCGCCCGGCACGCATCCGCAGGTCACGCGCGGCAAGGGCACAAATGTGCGCTACGTCAATAATATCATGCCGGAGGACGACAGCTCGGCGCATTCGCTGCTTGTCGTCGAGGTGATCACGCCGGGTGGCCATACCTCCTCCTATCCGCCGCACAAACACGACCAGGACGACCTGCCGAACGAGAGCTTCCTGGAAGAGACCTATTACCATCGCCTCAACCCGCCGCAGGGCTTCGGTTTCCAGCGCGTCTACACCGACGATCGATCGCTCGACGAAGCGATGGCGGTCGAGGACGGCGACGTGACGCTGGTGCCGAAGGGCTATCACCCCTGCGCCGCAACTCACGGCTACGATCTCTATTATCTCAACGTCATGGCCGGGCCGAAGCGGATCTGGAAATTCCACAATGCCGTTGAGCACGAGTGGCTGATTAAGGCGTGAGGGATACCGCAGATCGCTAAATAATCTGACAGCGCCCAGCCGCCGGTGATGGTTCACTGCCTCCATCCAAACAAGGATGGAGGCTCATCATGCATAGCTCGAACTTCACGATACCGGCCCGCAACACCCGCTCTTCGCGTCCTATGCGGCCCGGCCTGCTTCATGCAACAGTCACGGCAGTCCGCTGGCTGGCGCGCAAGATCGACGAACGGCGCAACTGCAATGCGCTGATGGAACTCTCCGACGAGCAATTGAAGGATATCGGCCTTTCCAGGGGGCAGACAGAAAGCGACGTTCACGTCTATAGTCGCTACTGAAATACAGGCATCAGTTGTGATATTGTGCCCAGGCCGCCTTGTGGCGGCCTGTGTGACCGGGACATGAGATGTCGCAGTTTTCAACAGCACCGCTCCTGAAAACGAAGATGGTCACCATTCGTGATATCGTCTGCAACGGCGCGTGCCGCCATAAGAGCGACGAGGAATGCGCCCACAAGACGAGCCTCGTCTATCCCCATCGCGGTGTCTTCATGCGGCATGTCGGCCGCAACGACACGGTGGCCGAAGCCAATCAGGTGCTGTTTTTCAATGCCGGCCAGAGCTATCGCATCAGCCATCCGATTGAGGGCGGCGATGCCTGCATCGACCTGGCGATCGACGAGGCCATGCTCGAAGAGCTCGCACCGAAGGAGCAGGTGCAGGCCGGCCCGGCTTTTTCCTTCCGCCGCCAGCGCCGGCGGATCGATCCGCGGGCACAGGCCCTGGTCGCTTTGCTGCGTCACGGTCTCAGCCGCAACATCGCCGAGACGCTGGAGGTAGAAACACTGGCGCTGACGCTGGTGCGCCGCTCGCTCGGCGAGCGCACGTCACATGCGGCCGGCGCCAGCGCCGGCCGGCAGAAACTCGTCGACCGGGCAAAGCTGGTGCTGTCCTCCGATCTTACCCGGCGCTGGACACTTGCGGAAATCGCCTCCGAGGTCGGCGTCTCACCCGTCTATCTCACCCAGGTTTTCCAACAGGTCGAGGCCACACCGCTTTACCGCTACCAGCTCAGGCTACGACTTGCCCGCGCCCTCGACCTGCTCGGCCAGTACGAGGATCTGACGGCGCTCGGCCTCGATCTCGGCTTTTCCAGCCACAGCCATTTCAGCGCCTCCTTCAAGCAGGCCTTCGGGCAAAGCCCGGGCGAATTTCAGCGCGCGGCGCAGCTGCGGCGAAGATGAAGATCGATCGCTAAAGATTTCGACAGCGGCAATGCGGTCTTCGATGATCTTATCAGCCTGTCCCGATCCGGGGACGATCAATCGGAGGATCATCTGATGAAGAAGACGACGTGCGCTGCCTGCGACTGCGAACTCGGCGCGGAAACCATCACCGTCAAGCTCGGCGGCAAGACCGTCGAGGTCTGCTGCCAGGAATGCGCCGAGGCGCTGGACGAGGCAGAAGCCGCAACAGCGGCTGCTGCAACTGGCAAGGAATAGGGCATATCAGGCAAAAGCCGCGCTGGAGAGCACGGCTTTTCAAACGGGCGGAAGCCCGTAGCGCCAACCGCGGCGTTTGGCGTTCTGCGACAGCACCAGCAAGGCAAGGAGGACCATGCCTGCCTCGGCAAAGACCGGTACCATCCAGATCCCCTGCTCGCCGAAGACGAAGGGCAGCAGGAAGGTGAGCGGCAGGGTGAGCAGATAAGGCCGTGACAGGCCGAAGATCGCCGCGCGCGGCG
>Ga0123341_1000049_pt1 | contig 49561 bp, 42 predicted proteins | sample Turbeapinknodule_FD_89959 | JGI IMG/M metagenome (GOLD analysis project Ga0123341, IMG submission 89959) | Root nodule microbial communities of legume samples collected from Mexico - Turtle bean Mexico pink nodule | ecosystem: Host-associated > Plants > Roots > Nodule | place: Mexico: Nepantla...
GCCGCATATGCGGCTTCTGACGCTTGTCACCTCGCTTGCCTGGTTCTGGTACTACTGGCTCCTCGGAATCGTCGCGGTACTGGCAGTTGGCTGGGCCACCATCGAAGTGATCCGGACGATCGGCGCTTCACCCATCCTGGTCGACCTCTTTACCGCGGCGTGGCTTGGCGTCGTTTCAATCGCGCTGATCGTCATGATTTGGCTAAGGCAGTTTCGTTCCGACGGGCCGCCGGTGAACCGGCTGGTCTGTGTCGGCTTCAGTGCGAGCATCGTACTATCGTGGTTGTTGTGGGTGTCCGGGCTGCGCGGTGCCTTCTGGACGATGCTCGTCATCGCGCTTCTGCCGCTGACCGTTTCGGTGGTTCGCGATATCATCGGTCGCATCATACAATCGGGCGGCGAGCACGCGGTGGACGATCCGGCCATCGTCGGATGGTCTGTTGTCATCATGCAAACGCTGCGGAACGGCCTCATCGTGGTCGCTGCGCTTCTCATTGCCCGCGCTTGGGATGTCAATCTCAGTGACCTTGCCGCCGCCGAAACGGTGACCACGCGTTTGATCCGCGCAGGCATCCGCATCGTTATCGTGCTGCTGGTGACCGACGTCATCTGGAAGCTCGCCAGCACGCTGATCGACAGTCAGATGGCGGTGGCGTCGCGAAACGCAGAGGCCGGGCATCAGGACGGACCGGAAGCCCGCCGTCGTCAACGGTTGAATACGCTGCTTCCCATTCTCCGCAATGTCCTGTTCCTGGCGATCGGAGCTGTCGGCTTCCTGATGATCCTGGATGCCGTCGGCATTCAGATCGGACCGCTGCTGGCAGGCGCCGGCGTCGTCGGCATAGCGGTCGGATTCGGTGCCCAAACACTGGTCAAGGACATCATATCAGGTGTCTTTTATCTGTTCGACGACGCGTTTCGCATCGGCGAATATATTCAGGCGGCAAAATATAAAGGGACGGTCGAAGGTTTCTCGCTGCGATCGATCCGCCTGCGACACCACCGCGGTCCGGTCACCATCGTCCCGTTCGGCGAACTCGGCGCTGTGCAAAACCTCAGCCGCGACTGGGTGATCGACATCATCACGCTCACCCTGAATTATGACAGCGATCTCGAAGAGGTCCGCAAGACCATCAAGCGCATCGGCGTCGAACTGCTGGAAGATGCCGAGCTCGGGCCCAACATCATCGAGCCCTTGAAGATGCAGGGAATCGAGCAGATGGCGGATTATGGCGTGCAGATCCGGCTGAAGTTCATGGCCAAACCCGGCGAACAATTCGGCGTTCGCCGAAAGGCGCTCGCCATGCTGAAGAAGACATTCGCGGAAAAAGGGATCCAGTTTGCAACCCCGACGGTTCATGTTTCCAACGGGACGGCCGATGCAGCAGCGTCCGCCGCCGCAGCGGAGTTGCAAAGGCCAGCCAAAGTCATCCCAACACTGCAGGAATAATTGTGGCGTGCGATCGTCAAAATGCAGTTCGACCGGGCCCAGAGCCGGGCCGTGAGACGAGCGATGGAGATAGGCCATTGTAATCAAAAGATATCTTTGTGTTCCATAATCTATCTTATGCGATCTTCTGATGTAGCCGCAAAGTTGAAGTGTCCTGTTTCTGCAAAGTTGGAATGTCACACTCCCCGCGTTTTGCTGACGTGGGAGATTGCAGATGGGATTGATTGCGATGAGCGAGCGCGATCTGCAGCGGATCGAGGTTCTGTCGACGGTGATCGCCGGTCGGATGACGCTGGTGTCGGCGGCGGATGTGCTTGATTTGAGCGAGCGCCAGGTGCGGCGGTTGTTGGGTCGCATCCGCACAACCGGCGCGGCGTCGATCCGCCATAAGGCGATTGGTCGGCCGTCGAACCACCGGATCAGCGATGGCGTTCGGGATCAGAAGACCCGTGATCAGCGTCTGAGCGTCGTTCAGGTGCTGCAAGCCTATGATCAGGCCGGTCCAGACGGTCTGGTTTCGAAGAAGCGATCGCGCCCGAGCAACCGGCGTCACAACGATGATTTCCGCAATGCGGCGCTGGAATCTGATCCGCGAAGACTATCTGGATTTCGGTCCGACACTGGCGCGTGAGAAGCTGATCGAACTACATCAGATTTCAGTCGCCAAGGAAAGGCTGCGCCAATGGATGACCGAGGCCGGCATCTGGGTCTCGCGGCGCGAAAGCAAGAAGCGGGTTTTTCAGCCGCGCGGGCAGAAGCCGTCGTTGGCGCCCTCACCTGCCCGGTTCGCCAGTGCCAATCAATCTTATCGCGGCTTGGCACGCGCGCCGCACGGCAGAGAAATTCAAATACAATATTTTTGAATATCTCGACGCAATCTCCAACCGACCGTCGCCGATCGCTGTCGCTGCACCAGCGTGCTGAAAGCAAGAGGCGGCGACATCCGAACCGGATCGGCTTTTCTCCCAGGCCGGCCGGTTTAGCGTTGCCTTAAAGAAACTGTGCAAGGATGCAGGCGTGTCCATCCGCGCCGGCAACCAGATGAAGTTTCTTAGAAGTCCAAAGATAGTACGTGGCCTCGCTACTTCCACAGCCAGCCATGCCAGCGCATTTGCTCCGGCAATATTCGCGGCAATGATTGCAGTCATCATCGTCTGGGTTGCAACGAACTGGCGGCTGGAGCGCTCGCTGGCCGAAGAACGCTCGATTGTTGCCGGCGAGCTTGCCACAATATCATCTCGGCTACAGACCAACCTCAATAGCAATGTGAAGCTGCTGCAAGGGCTGGCAGCCGGTATCGCCGTCGATCCGACAATGGACCAAAACGGATTTTCCAAACTTGCGGCGCAGATACTGCAGCCCGATTCACAATTGCGCAGCTTCGCTGCGGCGCCCGACATGGTGGTCAAGTGGGTCTATCCGGAAAAAGGAAACGAAAAGGCCATCGGGCTCGATTACCGAAAAAATGAGAAGCAACGGGCTGCCGCGATGCTGGCGCGCAACACCCACAACATCGTTCTGACAGGCCCGGTGGAGCTCGTCCAAGGCGGAACTGCTTTCGTCGTCAGGTGCCCGATTTATAACAATGACGGAAACAGCCAGGTCTTTTGGGGTCTGCTCTCCGGAATCATAGATATCCCAAGACTCTATAGCGATAGCGGCCTCGGATCGACCGAGCTTGAGATTGCCATCAGCACCGTGCCGGAGCCAAATTCGGCGAAACAGGTTTTTCTCGGAAATCTGGAAACCTTTTCGAAGCAGCCGGTCGTGACATCCGTTGATATGACTTATGGCCGATGGACCTTCGTCGCCGTGCCCAAGCGGGGATGGGGACAAAATAGCGGGATAGGCATTTTTGAGTTTTATGCGAGCCTGTTGGCGTTGTGTGTCGTTGCGCCGATCATTTGGGTCGGCCTCCTGACCAAATCCCGTCAAAGAACGATTGAAAAGCTTCGCCTTCACAAGAAGAAGCTCGTTCGAGCGCGGCAACGGCTGGAATATCTGTCGTTGCACGATGCGCTGACGGGGCTGGCGAACCGACGGTTTGTCGACCAGATGATCTCGCAACCACAGAGACCCGGTGGAGAACATAGTCTGATCCTCATTCATATCGACCTCGACCGATTTAAAGAGATCAACGACACGAAAGGACATGCCGGCGGCGACATGGTCCTGCAAACTACGGCTTCGCGCCTCGCCGATTTGACCGGTCCAAACGACGTCGCGGCTCGGATCGGTGGAGACGAGTTCATCTTCGCCCGGTGGAGCGCCGATCCCGAGACTGAAGCAACCGAATTGGCCAAACAGATCGTCGACGGCCTCCAGCGGCCCATCCTTATCGATGGGGCAGAGTATGTGGTCGGAGCGAGCGTCGGTGTCGCCTGGGAGACTGAACGTGCCCGCGGGCGGGATCTTGGTCAGTTGCTTCTGAATGCCGATTTGGCTCTCTACGAGGCGAAAAAGACCGGCCGTGGCCGCGCGGCCATCTTCACCGAAGAGCTTCGTAGCGCTGCAATCCATTCAAAAGAATTGGCGGATGAGTTCAATCAGGCGCTCGACCGCGATGAACTTGTCGCCTTCTTCCAACCGCAGTTCAACGCAGATACGTTGGCTATCGCCGGCGTCGAGGCCCTTGCCCGCTGGGATCACCCGCGAAAAGGTCTGCTCGGCCCGAACAATTTTCTTGACGCCGCGGAAAGACTGGGGCGGAGCGGCGACATGGATAGGCTAATCCTGCAGAAGGCCCTGTTCGAGCTTACGAGATGGGATAGTCTGGGAATGCAGATCCCGCGTGTCTCAGTCAATATCTCAGCGCGCCGCCTGGCGCAGCCAAATCTGCTTGCCGAGCTGTCCGAGCTTCCCGTATCGAAGGGTCGACTGTGTTTCGAGTTGCTTGAGACAATTTCCTTCGACGAGCTTCAGCCTGCGCTCAATGATATCATTGCGATTATCAAAGAGCTTGGCATTGAAATCGAGATCGACGATTTCGGCACGGAACATGCCAGCATCATTAGTCTGCTTCGATTTGAGCCGCGGCGACTTAAAATCGACCGCGAAATTATCAAACCGATCATAGCTTCTCCGTCTCAACGCCGCCTGGTTTCCTCCATTATCGAAATCGGCCGGTCACAGAACATCGACATCGTTGCCGAGGGCGTGGAGACAATGGAGCACGCGAAGATCCTGAAAGACCTTGGTTGCCATTTGTTGCAGGGCTATGCTCTAGCGCGACCAATGACATCGGAACAGTTGATCGAATTTTGCAGCATGAAGGACAAAGGACGGACGGTGGCAGGCTGAAGAAACCCCGCCAGCCTAGTCTAAAGCGCGCTAACGACGAGATGGAGCGTGCATTGCCCGCAGCCGGCGAATTGTTTCGCAGCCATCGGTCGTTTTCGAAACCGCGGTCTTCCTGCCGGCTGCTTCGGCGGCCGCATCCACCAGCTGAAACGCATATTCGACGGCCGCTTCCATGTCGTCCTGGCAGAGTTTTTCGCCGCGGCAGCGGGTCTCAAGCAATCGTCTGACCCGGCGTTTGACGATTGGAATGGCGGCGGAAGCGGAGTGAGCGAGGAGCTGTCGCAAGCAGCAGGTCGCCACCACTTCGCAAACCAACAGCTTTCCCTCGATTTCGCCGAACGTCGGTACGGCGAACCGCGCTCCTCCAGTCTGGCAGTCACGATCTGTAACCAACATCTTCGTTCTCCCGTCACTTCACCCCTTTTGGCCGCCCTCTTCAGCCGACGATGTCCCTTGCAATGCCTCCTCCCAACACATCAACGCGTCCGCATGTCCACTATACGCCTCCAGAGACTGGATGGTTGCGCGTATGGCGATTCAATCCCCTTTTATCCCGACCCTGCGCGCTCCTCCCGTGGCGAAACCGTCCCAGCATTCCCTCGGCATATAATAGGATCGGATCTGTGATCGTCTTGCTCTAACCTGCCAGCCGATCCTACCCTGCTCGAACACGGCCGCTTTGCGTTAAATCAATGAATGATCGAGTTCTTGCAGGCTGCTGAAATCGGTGCATGTCACCCTTGTCGATCCGCCGGCATCGTCCTCGGCGGCCGCCAGCTCGTCATGGGCGCCTATATCATCCTCGGCTGCAGCAGCGTCTTTTCGGCGGCGTTGTGCGATCGATGGTCGAAGGCAAACTCAAATTCCGCTGTTTCTCGCCCCTGAACAAATCGCCCGGGATCGTCCGGGCACCCTTCCCTGGCGACAGTCTCAGTCAACCGAGAGCGCCGTTCGACCGCTCACCTCCCGGGCGACTATGCCGTAAAATATATGTTCGGAGACCGAGCCCGTCGGTTGTTCCTGCAGCTTCAACGCGCCGATTTCCCACCAATCGAAGTGTTTTTGCAGCAACGACCAGGCCTGCAGCCTCTCACTGCGCCAACGGTCTGTATCCGGGAACTCCTCGAACCTCCCATCGACGACGACACTCGTCCAACCCTTGCCTGTGCCGCGCCGGTCGATTTGCAGACAGACATTTTCGTTCGCGCGCATCCAGTCGACCTTTCTGCCCGGCATTGAAAAACTATAGATCGTGGTCTTTGCGTAGGCGAAATAGATCGGGACCACGTAGGGTCGGCCATCTTTGCAACAGGCCAGATGGCCAAATCGGGACTGCTCGAGAACGGCGGAGCATTCCGCCGGGGTCAGGTCTTTCAGGATGTAGCTCATCGGTGGCTCCCTCCTCCATGACGACATAGCAGGCTCGCGCTTTTACGCTCAATCCGCTTTGATCTTAATCAATGCGCAATTTCATTGCCCGAGGCGCCTCTCCGGACACCAACTGCTTTCCGCTCCTGCACCGGGCGTCAGGTAACTTAGGCAGTAGCGCTTTCGGAAGTGGCAGCATGCAAGCCGTTCTGTTTAGGGCTTGCAGGCCCCACGCGGCAGGTTCATGCTGCCCCTGTTTAAAGCCCGCTGGTTGCGGTCGAAATCGCCGTGACACATCGGGCCTTCGTGGGACGCGTGCGATGGAGTGCGCCGGCTGCAGTTTCGATATTCAGAGTGGTTTTGCCTTCTGCCCGCGGTGCGGCGCAAGGCAGCCCCTCTCCTGCGCTGCTTGCGGCTGCGCCTGTCAGCCGGATTTTGCCTTCTGTCCGAGATGCGGCGCGTCGATCTCAGGCAAAGCCCCGCCTGCGCCGAAGCCAAGCATCGAGGTAGTGCCGCAGAAATCGGACAGCGATGCCGATCGGCGGCCGGTGACGGTGCTGTTTGCCGATCTCTGTGGCTTCACGACGCTGAGCGAGCAGATCGACCCCGAAATCATGCGTGTGCTGCAGAACGAATTGTTCGAGGAGATGACGCAGGCGGTAGAGGCCTATGGCGGCTTCGTCGACAAGTTCGTCGGCGATGCGCTGCTGGCGCTGTTCGGCGCGCCGGTTGCCCATGAAGACGATCCGGTCCGGGCGCTCGGGGCCGCGCTCGATATGATCCGTCGGGCCACCGAGGTCGGCGAGCGCTGGAACGCCCGCGCCGGCGTGCCGTTGCGTCTGCATATCGGCATCAATAGCGGACCCGTCGTCACCGGCGGCTTCGGTGCCGTCAACACAAAATCCTATTCGGTGACCGGCGACACGGTGAACACCGCCCAACGGCTGCAATCGATGGCGGGCGAAAACGATATCCTCGTCGGGCCGCTGACCTATCGCCTCACCCGCCATGCCTTTGCCTTCGACAGTCTCGGCGCACAGACCTTGCGCGGCAAAAGCGGAAACGTTCTCGTCCATCGGCTAACAGGGCTGCTGGAAGCGCCGCATACGGCGCGCGGGCTGGAAAGTTTCGGCCTTCAGGCGCCGATGATCGGACGGGACGGCGAGATGTCGCGGCTGCTGACCTGCCTCGATCTCGCCTGCGGCGGTGCAGCGCAGCTCGTCCGCCTGATCGGCGAAGCCGGTATCGGCAAATCGCGATTGGTCAACGAATTCGTCGGAACCGCCGGCGATGCGGCCCGTTTCCCCGGCCTTGCCATCCGCAAAGCGACTTGCTCGCCACTCGGCGAACAATCCTACGGCACGCTCGCCGCGGTCGTGCGCAGCGCTTACGGCATCGGCGAGCGGGATGATCTCGACAGGACGCGGCAAATGCTGACAACAGGATTCCGCGCACTCGATCTCACCCAGGAGGATGTCGAGGGGCTTCTGCCGCTGTTTCTGCATGTGCTCGGCCTCGGCGATCCCGATGGGGCGTTGCGGCACATCGAGCCGGAACAGTTGCGGCGACAGATCTTCTATGCGGTGCGCACCGTCTTCGAGCGGCGGCTGGCGCAAGGTCCGCTGCTGCTGGTCATCGAGGATCTGCACTGGGCGGACGCCGCCTCGCTTGAGGTGCTCCGCTTCATGATGGATCGGCTGGAGCGCAGCCGGCTGATGCTGCTGGCGATCTACCGGCCGACATCGCAGACCGATCCGCTGAACTCCGATCGCGTCAACGTTACCGTGCAACGTCTTGACCCGCTGTTTGCGGCCGATGGCCAGAAGCTGCTCGCTGCCTTTTTCGGCGAGGGTCACGGCAAGCTGCCAGTCACGATGCGCAAACGCATCCTCGACCGGGCCGGCGGCAATCCGCTCTTCATCGAAGAAATCCTCCGGGTCCTGATCGACAGGGGCACGTTGCACAATGATGGTCAGCGCTGGCACCTCGCCGCCGAAGACACGGACGTCGACATACCCGTCAACTTGCAAGCCCTGTTGCTTGCCCGTGTCGATCGTCTGCCGCAGGAGATGAGACGCTTGGCGCAGGAGGCAGCCGTCGTCGGGCCGAAATTCGATACCGCCCTGCTCCGCACAGTCACTTTCGACCCAGCCGCCGTCGATGCGGCGCTGGATTACCTCTGCGATGCCGACATCATCGAGGAATTGCGCGGGCCGGATGCCGGGAGCGCCCCAGGCTATCGCTTCAGCCAGACCCTGATGCACGACGTCATCTATCACAATCTGCTGCTGCAACGGCGCATGGAACTGCATCTTCGGATCGGCCGGGTTCTGGAACGCCAATATGGCCTGGCACCCGAGCGGCCCGAGCATCTGGCGCAACTCGGCCATCACTTCAGCCTGACCACCGAAAAGGCCAAAGGCGCCGGCTATCTGATGGCTGCGGGCGATCTGGCACGCAAGACCTACGCCAATGACGATGCCATGCGCCTTTACCGGCAGGCCCTTGCGGCCTTCGCCAATGAGCCGGAGGCGACGGCGGAGCAATTGGCGCTGTTGGAGCGTCTTGGCGACCTCTGCGCTCCTGCCGGCCGCCGCGACGATGCCCTGAACCACTATCAGCAGGCGCTTGCGATCCATCGCGCCAAAGACGACCGGATTGCCGCAGCGAGGATATTGCGAAAGACTGGCCGTCTGCATCTCGATGCAGGACGCCGCGACCAGGCGGAGACCCATTGCGCTGCGGCCGAGGCGATGATCGCGACAATCGATGCGCCGGTCGAACATGCGCATCTCCTGCAGGAGCGCGGCCATCTGGCCTTCCGCATGGGCGATCAGGCTGCGGCCGCCGAGTGGGCGACGCAGGCGCTGCAATGCCTGCAAACACTACCGATCGACGGAACGACCGAGGCCGGGCGGGAGGCGGCGCGCGCAATGGCGGAGGCGCTGAATACCAAGGGTGCAGCGCTTGCCCGGCTCGGGCGCCGCCGCGATGCCGTGCAGGAAGTCGAGCGCAGCCTTTCGGTCGCTGAAAAGGCCGATCTGCAAAGTGCTGCCTGCCGCGCCTATTCCAATCTCGGTGTGCTCTACACGATCGTCGATCCGGCCAGTGCCATCAAGATCTGCCGGCGCGGCCTGGAGGTGGCAACCCGCATCGGTGACCTCGGCTTCCAGGCGCGCCTTCTCGCCAACCTTGCGGTTTCCTGCTGCACCTTTACCGATCGCTGCGCTGCCGAAGGTGTGCCGGCAGCGGAAAAGGCGGTCGAAATCGACCGGGCGCTCGACCAGCGCGACCATCTCTCGGTACCGCTGATCGTCCTCGGGCAGATTCATCAATGCCACGGACAGCCGAACCTAGCCTGTAAGTATTACGAGGAAGCCCTTGAGGTTGCAAAGGAAATTGACGAACCGCAACTGCTCTTTCCGTGTTATGATGGATTAGCGACGCTGAGCCTCGAGCATGACAACATGGACGAGGCGGAACGGTATTTCACGCTGGCGCAGGATGTGTGCATCCGCCACAACCTTGATCCAGGCACGCTCGTCGTCTTGCCGTTTCTCGACTGACCCTCTCAGGGCAACCGCTGGAGATGGGTTAGTTCAATCACGTCAAATGGATAAGAGGAGGAACTAAACATGCAGGAGAACCACTCGGAAAGACCGTTGCAGCCTGGAGATCGGGCGCCGAACGTGGTGCTGGATGCGATCACCCGGCAGGGCAAGATCGCCATCGACGATTTTCGCGGCCAGAAGCCGGTGCTCGTCGGCTTGTTCCGCGGGCTGCATTGCCCCTTCTGCCGACGGCAGATCGCCGCCATGGCCGAACTGACCGATGCATTGCAGGAGAAAGGCATCGACAGCCTGACCGTCGTCAATACGCCGATCGACCGCGCCCGCCTCTATTTCCGCTACCATCCGCTTCCCAATCTGCTGGCCGCCTCCGATCCGGAACGTGTCTCGCACAAGGCCTTCGGCCTGCCGAATCTTCAGTTCACGGAAGACGAGAACGACTGGCCGCACAAAGTCAGCATGAGCACGGTGTCATCGATGCAGATCGACATGCCGGGTGAGCTTCCGGCGCCCATGGGCGTGATGGCGGCGGTGGAATATCTCGACAAGGCCGATGGTTATGAATTCACCGAGGATGACACGCAGATGATCGCGACCGGTCATGGTCAGCTTGTCGGCGAATTCCTCCTCGATCGCGATGGTGTCGTGCGCTGGTGTTTCACCGAAGTCGAGGACGGTGGCCGTCATATGTTCGGCGGTCCCGCGCCCCGGGAGGTGATGTCGGCAGCGTCGAATATGGCCGTTTGAAGCGCGCGATCATTCGTTCGGGATCATTCCTCGGCACCTATCTCGGGCGCGCGACCAGCCAGTCGTGAAACGCCGCAATCTCGTATCGACGCAACGCCTTTGGCGCAGCAACGATGTAATACGCCCACTTCACCGGCCAGCGGACATTAGGCAATAGGTGAACGAGCCTTCCGCTGTCGAGTTCCTGTGCCACGAGCGCCTTGCGTACGAGGGCGACGCCCCTCGCCGCAACGGCAGCCTGGATCACCGCCGCCGTGGAGTTGATCCTCAGCCCGCGTTCCGATGGAACCTGGTTTGCACCGGATCTCGCCAGCCATTCGGCCCATGTCGGAAAGTCGCCGCCCGGGTGCGGCGTGCCGTCATGGATCAGCGTCTGATCGACGATCCACCCGGCGGTCACGTCCCGATCCACGGGCAGCAGCCGATTGTGGCAAACCGCGATAATCTCCTCGCTCATCAGGAATGTCGATTTCACACCCTTCCAGGAACCAAGGCCGCAGCGTATGCCGACATCGGCCTCACCTTGGGCCAGATCGATGACCCTGTCCGACACATCAAGCCGGACATCGATCGTCGGGTAGTTCGTCGAGAAGTCGTCCAATCTTGCAAGCAGCCAGTTGGCAACCAGCGCCTGGGACGCCGTGACCACCACGACCGACCGGGCTTTCCTGCCTCGAAGCTTCCGCAGCCCGGTTTCGAGAAGGTCGAGCCCTTCCGCGATATCATCCAGCGCGTCCTGCGCCTCGTCGACCGGCGTCAGCCTTTCGGCGCCGGAACGGCTCCTCCTAAACAGCGGATAGCCGACCCAATCCTCCAGTGAACGCACGAGCTGCCCGACGGCAGGGGGCGTGACATCCAGCTCGGCTGCCGCTCCGACAAAGCTGCCATGTCTCGCGGAAGCCTCCAGCGCCTGCAGGGACTTCAATCTAGTCAGGTCTCGCATTTCGCTCACGACAAAGATTTTCTTTCTTTGCGGTATGCCCGGTTTTCCTCGCCAATGCAATCGCGTGAGCTACCCTGGAGGAAAGACAAAGAGGTTCCAGGATAATGTTTCAGGGAAAGACGGCATTGATCACAGGCGGCTCGAGCGGGATCGGTCTCGCGGCTGCAAGACAGTTGCGCAATGGCGGTGCGCGGGTGGCCATTGCCGGCCGATCGCAGGAGAAGCTCGACAACGCTGTGGATGATTTGGGCGGCGGTGTCGTTGCGATCCGTGCCGATATATCCTCGCTTGATGACCTGAAGCGCATGCGAACAGAGCTTGAGGACACGTTCGGGTCGCTGGACATCGTTTTCGCAAATGCCGGCGTGGCGCTTGGTACGCCGCTCGCAACCACGGATGAAGAGACCTACGATAAGATCATGGATGCGAATGTGAAGGGCGTCTTCTTCACGGTCCAGGCCGTGCTGCCCTTGATGCGCGAGGGTGGCTCGATCATTCTGAACACCTCCTGGCTGAACCAGGTCGGCACGCCGGGACGGGCGATCCTTTCGGCTTCCAAGGCGGCCGTTCGCTCCTTCGCGCGGACGATGTCGGCCGAACTGATCGACCGCAGGATACGGGTGAACGCCGTCAGCCCGGGCTCGATCGAGACACCTATTCACCGCGGAAAGCACCAGACCGAGGAAGAGTTTCGCGCCTATGCAGAGCGGGTCGGCGCACAGGTGCCGATCGGGCGCATGGGCAGGCCGGAGGAGATCGCAGCCGCGGTTTGCTTCCTTGCCAGCGACGCGTCGAGCTATATGCTCGGTGCGGAGATCGTCGTCGACGGCGGCAGATCGGAGCTTTGACCATGTTGCTCAATGACGACTTCTCCCGGCGCGCCCTAGCTCATGCCGGCCGGCTCGAGTGGATGCCGAGCCCCGCGAAAGGCGTGGATCGGCGCATGCTGTTCCGCATCGGCGGTGAAAAGGCCCGCGCCACCTCGATCGTGCGCTATGCGGCCGGCAGCCGGTTCCCGCATCACGAACATCCAGGCGGTGAAGAGTTTCTCGTTCTGGACGGCGTCTTCCAGGACGAGAGCGGCGACTTCCCGGCCGGCAGCTACGTCAGAAACCCTCCCGGAACCGGGCATGCACCCGGAAGCGGGGACGGATGCGTGATCTTCGTCAAGCTCTGGCAGTTCAAGCAAGGCGACCGGGAACGGATCGTCCGCCTGCCCGGCGAAGGCCGGAGCGGCGGGCTTAGCGATACAGTCACGTCGTCGACGACCCTCTTCGAGGGAGCATACGAGCGTGTAATGCTCGAGGACTGGCGAGCGAATGCCGACATCGAGTTCGCCAATCCCCAAGGACTTGAGCTGCTGGTGATCGACGGCTCCCTGACCGAGGCCGGCGATACACTTGAACGCTGGAGCTGGCTACGCCTTCCCCAGGGCCAAATGTTCCGCGCACGGGTTGGAGATCGTGGCGCAAAGGTCTGGCACAAGGCGGCCCGTCTGCTTCACGACGACGTCTGCAGCTTCGACCAGGCAGAAGATGAAGGACCGGCGAGATGAAAGCATGCAGAGTAGCCGTCGTCGGTGCCGGCCTCGCCGGCCTTTATGCGGCACGCACGCTCCACGCTTCGGGTATCGACGTGATCGTTCTCGAAGCACGGCATCGGCTGGGCGGCCGCATTCTGACGGCCGATGAAGCCGGCATGCCGGCAGAAGACGGCTTCGACCTCGGCCCGTCCTGGTACTGGCCGCAGATGCAGCCGCCGATGGAGACGCTGATCGGCGAACTCAGCCTCCATTCCTTCGCACAAAACAGTGAGGGCGACGTGATCATCGAAAGGATGTCCCGGGAGACGCCGCAGCGCTACCAACCCATAATGGCGGACCAGCAGTCGATGCGGCTTTCCGGCGGCATGGCATCGGTGGTGCGTGCATTGGCGCGCGACGTTCCCGCCGACCGGATCCTCTGCGATGCGACGGTGACGGCGATGTCGCTGTCCGACACCGGGATTGAACTTACCGTCAAAACAGGCCGGGGAAGCAGCGACATCCTCCAGGCGGAGCAAGTTGTCGCGGCCCTCCCGCCCCGGCTGCTGGAAGCGACCGTCAGCTTCAGCCCGGAGCAGGATAAGGCAACCGCCGCCTGCTGGCGCGACACCGCCACATGGATGGCTCCGCACGCGAAGTTTTTTGCCGTCTACGACGAACCATTCTGGCGAACAGCCGGCTTGTCGGGCACCGCGCAGAGCATGGTGGGACCGCTGGTGGAAATCCATGACGCGACGACCGCCTCGGGCAAGGCCGCCCTCTTCGGCTTCCCAGGTGTCGGCGCAGATCAGCGCGCTGCGCTCGGCGAGGAGACTTTGAAACAAGCCTGCCTGGCACAACTCTCCAAATTGTTCGGCTCAGCGGCCCTCAAGCCTCGAGCGGTTCTGCTGAAGGACTGGGCGGCCGATCCGCTGACAGCCACCGCCGCCGACCGTGTGGGCGGCGGGCATCCGCTGCCGGGAAACTCGCAATGGGTGTCTGGCCTGTGGAAGGACCGCCTCATCCTGGCGGGAAGCGAGACAAGTCCTTCCGAACCTGGTTATCTCGCCGGCGCAGTCGTCGCTGCCGGTCGCGCGGTCGCCGACATCCTGTCGAAGATGGATTCCAGATGAACGTGATGCATCAAGCCTCGGCCGACCCGGCAGCCGCAAAGCGCAACTCCTGGGTCCTGACGGTTGCACAGGCCTTCGGTGGCGCCAATGCTCCGATCATCGTCTCGCTCGGCGGTCTGGTCGGGCAGCATCTGTCGACCGATCCCGATCTGGTCACGCTTCCCGTCAGCCTTCTCAGCCTTGGGCTGGCGCTCGGGACCCTGCCTGCCGCCTGGGTGATGCGTCGGTTCGGACGCAAGTCCGGATATCTGCTGGGCTCGGTGATCGGCGTGGTTTCGGGCTTGATCGCTGCGCTGGGGATTATGCTCTCCAGCTTTTTTGTGTTCTGCCTGGGCACCTGTCTCGCAGGCTTCTATTCCTCCTACGTACAAAGCTACCGGTTTGCCGCGACTGACAATACCACCGCGGCGCAGAGCCAGAAGGCGATCGCCCGCGTCATGGTCGGTGGCCTGATCGCAGCGATCATAGGCCCGCAACTGGTAATTTGGACCCGCGATGCGCTTCCGGGAACGCCCTTCGCCGGAAGCTTCTTCAGTCAGGCCGTCCTTGCAGCCGTGGCATTTCCGGTGCTGCTCATGCTTCGCACATCGACGCCGCCGCCGGCTCATGCATCGGAAAGCGCGCCGGAGCGGCCCCTTTTCCAGATCCTGACATCCCCGCGCTATCTCCTTGCCATGGCAACCGGTGTCGTATCCTACGGGCTGATGACCTTCGTCATGACGGCGTCGCCGATCGCCATGGTCGGGCATGGTCACTCGATCGACCAGGCGGCATTGGGCATCCAATGGCATATTCTCGCCATGTATGCCCCGAGCTTCGTTACCGGCCGCCTGATGGTGCGCTTCGGCAAGGAACGCGTCGCGGCCGTCGGCCTGCTTCTCATCGGAAGTTCGGCGGCCGTCGCGCTCTCCGGCTTCGACATCGCCCATTTCTGGCTCTCGCTGGTTCTGCTCGGCATCGGCTGGAACTTCGGCTTCATCGGAGCAACCGCCATGGTGGCCGACTGCCACACGCCGGCGGAACGCAGCAAGGTGCAGGGCGCAAACGACTTCATGGTCTTCGGTACGGTCGCCTGCGCATCTTTCTCAGCCGGGTCGCTTCTCCATAGCTCCGGCTGGGAGACGATCAACTGGATCGTCCTTCCGGCCGCCGCCCTGGTGCTGGTTCCGCTGGTCTGGCGGGCGGCGCGGCCCGGCGATCATTCGGGAAGACCGGCCTTACGATAGCCATCGACGAAATGCTCGCGCGTTCGAGCGTCGCGGAACGGCTCGGTTTCTGCCCAGTGACGGATGGAAAAATGCGGGTTCGCGACGAGGAAGAGGTCGGTCTCGGCGCGAGCCTCGTCGAGCCGCCCAAGCTGGGCAAGGCTTGCCGCCAGGAAACGGCGTGAGCTTGTGCGATAGGTCTCGTCGCGGCGCAGCGTCTCGACGGCGGCAGCATATTGCCCGGCCGCATATTGCGCCTGACCGAGCGTCAGATAGTACCAGCTTGCCGGAAACGGGTTCAGCCGGAACGCTTTGCGAATGTGTTCGAGCCCCTCCCCGACCCGGCCGGCAAGGACGGTGATGTCGGATAGCGCCGCAAAAGTATCGGCCTCGTTCGGATCGAGCTCGATCGCCTTGGCGAATTCGGCATCCGCTTTTTCGAAATCGCGATCATAAGCAAGCAGGTAAGCCAGGACCCAACGGCAGCCGGCATCGTTGGGATCGATCGCGGCAGCCTTGCGCGCCAGTTCCATAGCAAGACTACGGCGGGATTCCGTCGGCCCGCCGCTATGAACCCATCCCATCCAGTGGTTCATGGCAAGCCAGCGATAGGCCTCGGCATAATCGGGGTCGAGGGAGACGGCGCGTGTTAGCATCAGATGCGCCTCCTCAGCCGCCTGCGGGGAATCGTCCATCAGCCTGCGCGCCCGCACACAGAGATCGTAAGCCTCGAGGCTGCTTGGCCGTTTGCGCGGCGGTGGTGCGCGCAGCCGCCCGAGCAGCGCCTCGACGATCTTCTCCGTCACCTCGTCCTGAACGGCAAAGATATCGTCGAGGCTGCGATCGAAGCGTTCCGCCCATGGGTGATCGCCGCTGACGGCGTCGATCAGCTTGGCATTGATGCGCACCCGCCCTGCTGCGCGTCGGGCGCTGCCTTCGAGGAGGTAACGCACGCCGAGTTCCTCGGCGATCTCTCCCACGTCGACCGCCTTTCCCTTGTAGGAAAAAGCCGAATTGCGGGCGATGACGAACAAGCCCGGGATCCTGGAGAGGTCGGTAATCAGGTCCTCCGTCAACCCATCGGCGAAGAATTCCTGCTCCGGATCGTTGCTGATACTGACGAAGGGCAGCACAGCTATAGATGGCCGGTCGGGCAGCGGCAAAGCTTTCGGCTTGACGGCGCCGAGCTGATGCATTGCCCCGGTAAAGCGGTAGCCGACGCGCGGAACCGTGGCAATCCACTGGCGGCCGTCAGCAGCCGGGCCAAGCAGCTTTCGCAGCTGCGCGATCTGGACGGTGAGGTTGCCCTCCTCGACGGCCCTGCCGGGCCAGGCCGCATCCATCAACTCCGCCTTGCCGAGAATTTCGCCGGCGCGCCCGACGAGCGCCGCTAGCAGCTTCAGCCCGCGATGGCCGACGGCAACCGGATCGTCATTCCGAAGGAGCGTTCCCGCAGCCGGATCAAGCACGAACGGACCAAAGGCAAAATGAAACTCCTGCATAGGCTTATCCTAGAGTCTTTAAAGCTTGGATGAAACTCGCTCGTGATCCCATACACGTGGCTTGCTGTGCGAAGCAGGATCAAGTCTGCCGGACGATGGCGCCGATCGCATTGACGAGGACCCGCGCGGCGGTGAGCGCCGACAGGCCGGCGATGTCGGCGGGAGGATAGAGCTCGACAAGATCGAATCCCGCGATCCTCGCCCGTCTGCCGAGGCCGGCGATCAGGTCGATCACCTGCGTGTAGGTGAGGCCACCGGGGGTACGCGCCGCCACGCCCGGAATGATGCCCGGATCGATGCTGTCGCAATCAAGGGTGACGACGACCTGCACTCCGTCCGGGATATGCTGGAGGGCGGCGCCGACGCCCTGGCTATGAACCTCGCGAGCGGTCACAAAACAGCTGCCATAGCGTTGCGCCGCTTCGACGTCGGCGGTGCGCCCGCTGCCGACACTGCGCAGGCCGACTTGCACCATGCCGGCGACATGCGGCATCTCGCTCGCTCGGCGCATCGGACTTGAATAGCCGTGTTGTTCGCCATGCACCCCGTCGCGCCAGTCGATATGGGCGTCGATCTGCAGGACCCAGACCGGCCCTTGCGCCGCAAAGCCGGCAAGGAACGGAATGGTCACGGAACAGTCGCCGCCGAGCAGGATCGGTATGGCCGGCAGCGCCAATAGCTCACGCGTCTTCGCCTCGATCCGAGCCCTGTTGCCGATATTGTCGTGCATGGTGGTTTCGACATCGCCGGCGTCGATGCATGAGATCGGCTTGCCTCCGAACAGCGGACCGCCGAGATCGAAATCCCAGTGCTCGACGAGCCCGGCATCGATCTGGCTTGCAGTACGGATGGCGCCGGCGGCCAAGGCATAGCCGCTGCTGTCCTTGCCGGGATAGGTGGTGCCGTGGGCAGCCGCGAAAATCACCGCGCGGGGCAAACGATCATCAGCGAGGCGATTGGGAAGGCCGAGAAAAGTGGGTGAGGCGGTCATTTCCTGATAGTCCTGCGTTCGATCCTGACTTGTTTAGCCCTTTTGGAAATTTTTGAGAACTTTTTGGGAGACCTTAATTACGGCGCTCGCCATTTCCCGCAGAATTCATCCTCTTGAGCGAGGACATCTGCATGAGTGCCGAAACTATCCCATCACCGACGAGGGCCCGCATCCCATGGGCGGCGATGGCTGGGATCATCGCGACCGTCACGGTATTCGCCGTGGCGCAGGGGCTGACCTATCCCCTGCTGAGCTTCATCCTGGAGCGGCAGGGAACGACATCTGGCCTGATCGGCCTGTCGGCGGCGATGACGCCGCTGGGTTTCATCGTATCGGCGCCCTTCATTCCGGCGCTGTCGCGGCGCCTGGGCGGGGCGCGGCTGGCCATTCTGTGTGCGATCCTGGCCGCCCTCACCCTGATTGTGATTGGCTTAATGCAGAATGTTTGGGCCTGGATGCCGCTGCGCTTGCTGCTCGGCGTCTTCGCCAATCCGCTATATGTGATCAGCGAGACGTGGCTGATCTCGATCACGCCGGCGCTGCGGCGCGGCCGTATCATGGGCCTTTATTCGTCGATCGTTTCAGCAGGCTTCGCCATCGGGCCGCTGTCGCTCGGCCTCACCGGCACGGAGGGCTGGCCGCCCTTCGTGATCGGCATCGCGGCCTTCCTCGCCTGCGGTTTCATCGTGATTGCCGTCGCGCCACGCGTGCCAAAGATGCCTGGTGAAGGCGAGGCAACATCGCTGGGCGGCTTTCTCGTGCTGGCGCCGCTGCTGTTGTTTGCGGTTTTCACAGCTGCCGCCTTCGAACAGATCCTGCTTTCTCTCTTCGCAGTCTATGGCGCGGCGCTCGGCAGCGCCGAGGGACGCATCGCTTCGCTGCTCACCTGTTTCATCGCCGGTAATGCCGTGATGCAGATCTTGCTCGGTCGCCTCGCCGAACTGTTCGGCTCGAAGCCCACCATGGCATTCTGCGTCCTGGCTTGCCTTGCCGGTTGCCTGCTGCTGCCGTTGGTCTTCGACGCATGGCTGATCTGGCCACTGGTTTTCGTCTGGGGCGGGGTCTCGTTCGGGATCTACACCCTATCGCTGATCCAGCTCGGCGAGCGTTTTACCGGCCAGGCCCTGATCGCCGGCAACGCGGCCTTCGCCTTGGCTTGGGGAGTCGGCGGCATGGCGGGCTCGCCCGCGGCAGGATTGGCGATGCAACTGATCGGACATCAAGGGCTGCCGTTCTCCCTTGGCCTGCTCAGCTGTGTCCTGGCGGTGTTTCTGATGGCCGAGAGACGGCGGAGCTGATCGCGGAATTTCCTTGTGCTCGCAGCGGACCTCCGTTTGCTGGCGACGGTTCAACCTATACCATTCGAAGCACCTATCGTACCGCCGCAGGCAGCACTTCCATTTTCCAGAAGTTTTCCGGGTTGAAATAGGTCGCGGCAAATTCGCGGATATCCTCGGGGGTGATCTTGTCGTAGCCGCTGAGATTGTCGCGTATCCGGTCCAAGCGGCGCTCATCCGTCTGAGCGCCGCGCAGATATTCAATCCAATATTCGTTGCTCTGCCGCTGGTGCTTCAGTGTCTCGATGATCGGTTCCCGGGCGCGTGCGAACTCGTCCGAAGAGACACCATGCGACCGCAGGTCGTTGGCGACTTCAGCGACAAGTGCATAGAAGCGCGCGATCTTTGCCGGCTCCGTTTCGACGTAGAAAAACGCGTAGCCATAGCCGGGAATTTCCCGTGACAGGTTTGTGTCACCCTCCAGGACGTAGCTTGCGCCTTCGGCGATACGAAACTGGTCAATCAACCTGTTCTGGAAAATCTGGGTGGCGATATTGGCCGTGAACGACCGCGGCAGATCGGAGAGCAAATCGCCGATCGGAACTCCGAAGGCAGCGGCCGCATTATCCGCCCTGCCGCTATGGGTCAGCAAGACGGGCGTCTTGTTCGCCGCCGGAAAACGCACGTCACCCCAATCATTGCTCGGCGCTGCCTCCGGCCGCGGCGGCAAAGCGCCGAAGGTTTCAGCTGTCATCCGGATTGCGCCATCCACCGTGACGTCGCCGACGATGGTGATATCGATCGGGCCGTTGGAAACCATAGGCCGGAACAGGGTCTCGAAATCTTCCGGCTTAGCGGCGGACAACTCAGCGCGATTAGGGAAGGTCCAGCGCGGATCGCCGGAATGCACGAGACCTGCGAAATCACGACTGACAACGCCGCCGGGGGTCGCCTGATACTGATCGAGGCCGCTTAAATAGGCCTGCTGCACCCGCTTGAATGCCTCTGGGCGGTATGCGGGATCGGAAGTGTATGCCGCCATCAGCTGCAATTGCGTCGCAAGATCTTCCGTCCGCGTGCGACCGTCGAACTTAAAGGAGCTGTCGCCGACCGAGAAGTCGATGCCGACGATGTTGGCCGTCAGCGCTTTCTGTATATCCTGGTAATCCATCGCCTTCACGCCTGATAGCGCGACGGCCGGAGATGCCCAGATCGGGGCGGGACGGTCCTGCGACAGCTCCAGCCGGCCGCCGTCGACATCTTCGCGCACCAGCACCTCGTTGGCGCGCAGCTTGGTCGGCTTGACGGTCAGCCGTACGCCGTTGGAAAAGCGCACCATGGTCAAGCCGAGATCATCGACGGCGCGGCGTTCGACCACGGCGCCGGTCTCGCCGAAATGAGTATAGGGCCAAGCGACGTCGGCTGCACCGGTTGATGCCGAGACAGCAATAGCCTTTGAAGCATTATAGACTTGCCGAACCGCATCGGCTCCGCCCTCGGGTGACTGCGCGGTCTGCAGCACGACCTGTGGACCATTGCCGGAGAAAGCTTGCCGCAGGGACTGATTGACCTCGGCCGCCGTGACGCCGTTCGTTATCGTCTCGAACAGCGAAAGGTCTTCGGCGGGCGATGTGAAAACCTGATCGTCATCGACGCTGCTCGCCAGCATGGAAGCGATGTCGGTGGTCGTGCGCGTCGCGGCGCCAGCTGCGGCAGCCTGGAGGGCAGAGCGGTATTCGAGGATTTCGCGATCGATCTCTGCCTGCGCAACGCCGAATTCCTGGATACGCCGCTGTTCCTGATCAATGGTCTTGAGCGCCGCCTGCCATTTATCCGGCTCGGAATTCGCCGCGATCAGGACGACATGCGCGGAATCGAGCAGATTCTGGGAGCCGACGCCGGCACTGATGAAAGGGGCGTCCGCCTTGCTGGCGATGGTGCTCACCCGACGCTTGAGCACCAACAGGCCGAGATCTTCGATAAACCCGGCGCGGCGCTTGGCGAACGTGTCGGGCGCGGCGTCATAGGGACGCGTCCAGGCGACCTGTATGCTGGTCATGCCGCCGGGAACGACGAGGACGTCCGCGCTTTCGCCTTTCGTCTCCAATGTGCCAGGATCCGGTTTTGCAGGCGGCGGCCCCAAGGCCTTCCAGTCGCCGAAGCGTTGCCGGATTTCGATTTCCATGGCCGCGGGGTCGATATCGCCCACAACCATCAGCGTCGCCCGCTCGGGCCGGTAATTGGCCCGGTAGTAATCACGGACAAGATCCACGGGGGCATTGCTGATGATGTCGGTCTTGCCGATCGGCGCGCGCATGGTCGCGCGCCGGCCGGCGAGCAACGAATTCATGATTCCGAGCCCGGCGCGATATTGCGGCGTGTCGCGCAGCCGCTCCTCCGACAGGATGACGCCGCGTTCGCGATCGAAGGCGCCGGCATCGAGGGTCAGCTCGCTCGCCGTCTCCCGCATCAGCATCAGGCCCGTCGAAACCGTGTCGGCATCGACCTCGGGAAGATCGAGCGCATAGACAGTCTCATCATAAGAGGTATGGGCGTTGGTATCAGGCCCAAAGGCCAGGCCCTTGCGCTGCAGAATGCGGATAATCTCCCCTTCGGCGACATGTGTCGAACCCTTGAAGGCCATGTGCTCAAGAAAATGCGCCAGGCCCTGCTGGTTGTCGTTTTCCTCAAGCGAGCCGGAGCCGATACGAAGGCGGATCGCTGCCTGCCCGGGTGGCGTGGCATTGCGCATGATCGCAAATCGCATTCCATTGGCAAGCGTGCCGAAATGGACGTTGGTGTCGGCTTGGAGGTCGCTTTGCGTTTGCGGCCAGGGCGTGGACAGGGTGTCCGCATAGGTCGACGACGCGAAGCTTGCGACAAGGGCGACCGTCGCGAGAAACCGCCAGGCGGCGGAGCATTCCATTTTGTGAAACATTCTTGTCCAGGGATGAGCTTGAAGGGGGGATCGCGTTGATCTGACTATTCCACAGGTTGCATTTTTCTTCAACTTCCCTGTGTGCGAGACGACGAGAAGCGAAAACTTCGGCTAGCGCCTCACCCAATGTCAGACCAATGTCATCGAAGTCTCCTAAGGGATTGCGCCTTATCTGTCACCAGGAGGCGTTTTCGATGGCGACATTGCAGCAGGTCGCATTCCGGGCCGGATGCTCGCTGGCAACGGCAAGCCGGGTCCTCAACCGCAATGGACCGGCGAGCGAGCTGATGGTGCGCAAGGTGCGCCGCGCCGCCGCAGAACTCGGCTATCGCCCGGCCGGCCTCTCCGCCGGGCGGATCGGGCGCAGGCCGGTGGTCGGCGTGCTGATTCCAAGCATCACCAATCCGGTCTTTGCCTCGTCGCTGTCGAGCATCCAGAACCGCATGCTGGTGGCCGGCCATGGCGTGTTGATCGCCCAGTCGAATTACGATCCGGGGCGCGAGGCCGATGCCGTCGCAGCACTTCTGAACGACCGGCCAACCGGGCTGATCCTGACCGTCTGCGATCCCTCGACCAGCGAGGCGCTGCTGGCCAGGCTGCCGCCGACCGTGCTGCTCAACAACCTGCCGACCGCGCAGTTTCCGGCGGCCGTCACCGCCGACAATCGCGGCGCCGGCCGCGAGATCGCCACCTTCCTGATTGGCATGGGGCATCGCCGCATTCTCGTCCTCTCCGGCAATTTCGCCGCTTCCGACCGCGCCCGCCTTCGCCACCGGGGTTATCTCGACGCCATGGCGGAGAACGGACTGACACCGCTCGACGCCGTGCAGATCCCCTTCGTCGGCGGCTATGACCAGCTCGATCTCGGTACGACAATGACCTCGCTGGCGCCGACTGCGATCATCGCCTCCAACGACCTTCTGGCGCTCGGCGTCATCGGCGCGCTGAAGCGGGAGGGGCTGTCGGTGCCCGGGGATGTTTCGGTTGCCGGCTTCGACGGCATCGCCATCGGTCGGCTGATCGATCCGCCGTTGACGACAATCGAAATGCCGGATGCGAGCATGGGGGCGACAGCCGCCTCGCTGCTGCTCGACATGGCGGAGAACGCCGCCCCTGCCCGCCATCTCGATGTCGCCTATACGCTTCGCCGCGGTGGCACGGTGCGCGCCATCTGAAGCTTCGAAACAAAAGGGCCGCCACGCGCTTGGCGTGGCGGCCCTACCCTCTTCCCTGACGGGCAGGATCATCAGCTGCGCGGCAGCATGCCCTCGACATCGGCGGCCGCGTCGTCGAGCACTTCCTTCGGCTCGGCCGACTGGTCGACGGTGCGCGAGAGATTGTCGACGATCGTCTGCGTGACCTTGACGCCGTTGGAACCCGGGAAGGCATACCACGGGATCATCACCGGCATCTGGCTGAGGCCTGCCTGGAACAGCCGGTTCTGCTTGTAGAAGTCGCCGAGATATTCCGGCGACTTGGCGGCAAGCTCGTTGTTCGGGACATAGCCGGTGCCGGGCACGACGACGGAGGCGCCGTAGGGGCCGGCGGCAAATTTGGCGAACTTCCAGGCAGCATCCTGCTTGGCGGCGTCATGCGTCAGGATGACGACGGCGTTGCCGCCGGTGGGAAGACGGCCGTTGACCGGATCGATCAGCGGGATCTTGGCGGTGCGCAGATCGAACTTATCGCCGACATTCTTGATGGTGTTGCGCAGCGCGCCCGTTGTCTGGAATTCGAAACCGACCTTGCCGGCTGCGAAAGCCTGTTCGCCGGCAGGCTTGGTGAAGACGGGCATGCCGCCCTCGGTGACGAGGCGATGCAGAACTTCGACGGCCTTTTCGCCTTCCGGGCCGTTGAAGGCAACCTTGCTTTCGTCGTCGCTCAACATCTTGCCGCCGGCGCCGAAAAGCAGTGCGGAAAACATCCAGTCGTCACCCTGCCAGCGGAAATCGATGCCGTCGACGCCGTTGCCGAGCGCCTTGATCTTGCCGCCGAGGGCGATGACCTCGTCCCAGGTCTTCGGCGGATTGTCGGGATCGCCGCCGGCCGCCTTCACGAGATCGGCGTTGTAATACATGATCGGATTGGAGGTGGCGAAAGCCAAGCCTACCTGCTTGCCCTTGACCTGGGCAAGCTTGAGGATCGTGTCGGAGAAACCCTGCTCGGCCATGTTGCCGTCCTTCTTGACGAGCGGGCCGAGGTCGACGGCGACGTCGCGTTCGTCGAGCATGCGCAGGCGGTTCAGGCCGATGAAGGTGATGTCGGGCATTTCGCTGGTGCCGACCTGGCGAAGGATCGTCTGGATGCCTTCTTCATAGGTTGCCGAGGGGCTGGCAAACTGGATCTTGATATCGGGGCTCTCAGCCATGAATTTCTTCGAGATCGTGTCCATCACGTCCTTGAAGAAACCCGGCATCGGGTAATGAACCGTCAGCGTCGTTTCGGCATGCGCCGGAAGCGCGATTGCCATCGAGACGGCCGCTGCGGCGAGAAGCTGGGTGATATGTTTCATCGCTCGTTCTCCTGGTTGAAGCCGGTCAGCCTTTGAGACCGGTCATGGTGATGCCCTCGACGAACCGCTTCTGCGCAAGCAGGAAGGCGGCGACGAGGGGAAGGGTAATGATGAGGGTCGCGGCCATCAGCGCGCCGTAATCGTCGCCGGCTTCGGCGGCGCGGAAATACATCAGCCCAAGCGGTGGCGTGGCATAGTCCTGCTTGCTGATGACGATCAGCGGCCAGTAGAGATCGTTCCAATGGGCGACGACCGAGAAGATGGCGAAGGCGGTGACCGCGGGCCAGGCATTCGGCACGATGACGCGGGCGACGATGCCGAGCTCCGACATGCCGTCGAGACGGGCGGCATGGATGAGATCGTCGGGCATTGCGCGAAAGAACTGCAGGAACATGAAGATCGCGAAGACCGAAATGGTGAAGGGCGCGACCAGAGCGGCATAGCTGTTGAGCAGCGAGGTACTGTTGAAAGCGACATAGAGCGGCAGCGCGGTCGCATGGATCGGCACGAGAAGGCCGAGCATGACCAACACCATCATGGCGCGGGCGGCGGCGAAGCGCAGCTTGGCCATGGCGTAGGCGCAGGGGATCGCCACCAGCACCTGGAGCAAGAAGATCAGCCCGCAGACGACGACGCCGTTCCACAAGAGCCGCGCCATCGGCACCCGGCTCAGGGCCTTGGCGAAATTCTCGGCATAGGCGAGATGCGCCGGTATCAGCGACAGCGATGAAGTGAAGATGTCGCTCTGCGTCTTGCCGGCCGCCGAGATCATGAAGATGTAGGGCGCGAGGAAAATGATCGCCCCGACGGAAAGCAGGCTCAGGCGGATGATCCTGCCGAGGGAAAAAGCGCTCGCCATCATGTGTAATGCACCCGGCGGTCGAGAATGCGGTATTGCAGGAACATCAGCACCACGAGGATCAGCAGAAACACCACCGTCATTGCCGAGGCGTAGCCGACGCGCAGGTAGACGAAGCCCTCCTGGTAGATCGTGAAGAGCAACACCTCAGACGCCTTGTTCGGGCCGCCCTCGGTCAGCGTCTTCACAGTCTCGAAGACCTTGACCGCATTGGTGATGCTGATGGTGATGACGAAAAGCGTCGTCGGTCCGAGCATCGGCCAGGTGACCAGCAGGAAGCGGTCGAAGGAGGATCTGGCGCCGTCGACTTCGGCTGCCGCATAAAGCTCGCGCGGGATCGCCGTCAGCCCGGCCAGGAATAGCACCATGTTGAAGCCGGCCGATTGCCAGACGCCGATGATCGACAGGCTGTAAAGCACCGTGCCGGAGCTGCCCAGCCAGTTCGGGCCGGGCAATCCCGCAAGCGCCAGCAGCGCGTTAACCGGGCCGATCGTCGGGTGGAACATATATTGCCAGACGGTCGCCATGGCGACGATCAGCGAGGCGACCGGCAGGAAGTAGGCGGTGCGGAAGAAGCTGCGCGCCGCGGTCTCACTCTCGATCAGCATGGCGATGCCGAGGCCGAGAAGGATCGAGACCGGTGCTACGATCGCCGTATAGACCGTCGTATTCCACAGCGACTTGCGAAAGGTGCGGTCGGTGATCAGGTGCGCGTAATTTTCGAAGCCGACGAAACGGAACTTGCCGTAACCGAGTTCGAAGTCGGTGAAACCGAGGGCGACGACAGCCGCGACTGGCAACAGCACGAAGAGAAACAGCAGGACGACCGCCGGCAGCACCAGCATCCAGGCGATGCGGGCCTCACTGCGGCGATGCGCAATGGCGGCACTATCAGGGATGACCAGGGAGGCGACGCTAGCCATGCGCCCTCTCCCGCTCGGCATCGGAATTGCCAGCAGGCCCGGCATCAGTAGCGCTGAGTCCGGCATCACCACTCGCAACGAAGCCGGCCAGCCGGCTGCCGTCCTCGGCAAAGATCAGCGTGCGGCCTGGCGACAATCGCAGTCCGACGGCATCGCCCGCCGCAAGCCCGGAGGCTTCGGACGGCTGTACCTTGGCGATGATCGTCTCACCGATCGCGTCGAGCCGGCAATGGAGGATGACCTCGGACCCCAGGAATTCGAGGCGTTCGATCCGGGCCGCAAGGCCGTCGTGCCGGCTCTTGGCGAGAAAGACGAATTCCGGGCGAATGGCGAGCATCACCGGCATCTTGCTGTCGGGTGCATTTTCAAGCGTCAGCCGCAGGCCGCCGCAGAGAACGACACCGCCTTCGGCAAAGGCGGGAAGCAGGTTGATGCGCGGCTGGCCGATGAAGCGGGCGACCTCGATATGGGCCGGATCGTCATAGATGACCTGAGGACTTGCGATCTGCAGCAATCGGCCGCCCATCATGACGGCGACGCGGTCGGCCATCGACAGCGCTTCCGCCTGGTCATGGGTGACATAGAGCGTCGGCACGCCGGCGCGGCGATGGAGTTCGACGATTTCGCCGCGGGCGTGGACGCGCAGGTTGGCGTCCAGATTGGACAGCGGCTCATCCATCAGGAAGATGCTCGGCTGGCGCACCATGGCGCGGGCGAGCGCCACGCGCTGGCGCTGGCCGCCCGACATCTGGCCGGGCTTGCGGTCGAGCAGGTGGTCGATCTTCAGCGATGCCGCCATCTCCCGGACGTCGCGGGCGATCGCCGCGCGGGTGGCGCGCTGGCCCGGCATCAATGATCCAACGAAAGGCAGCCGCTCCATTCTCGACAGGCGGCGCATCGCCAGCGGTACGGCAATATTCTGCGAGGCCGTCAGATGCGGATAGAGTGCGTAGGATTGGAAGACCATGGCGATGTTGCGCTCAGCAGCCGCCACACCGGACATGTCTCGTCCGCCGATCAGGATCTCACCACGGTCGGCATGGTCGAGGCCGGCGAGAACGCGCAGCAGCGTGCTCTTGCCACAGCCGGAGGGGCCGACCAGCGCGATGAATTCACTCGCCCCGACATCGAGGCTGACGCCATTGAGGATCTGGTTGCCGCCGAATGCCTTGGCGATGCCGCGAAGCGAAAGCGCGCTCATTCGACGGGCTCCCGCTGCTTGACCGCCTGGGGGTAGACCTCGTGCACGACGTCGTCGAGCACATAAGCAGTCATGCCTGGGACGGCGACGATCTCGCTTTCGACCGATGTATCGAACTCGTGAACGACGGCGCCGATCAGGCGCTCGCCCGGCATCTCGCGCTCCATCTTGTCGATGATGAAGGCGGCCGACGGACCCCAGATCAGCTGGGTATTGTCGAAACGTCCCTGCCAGGCCCAGTGGAGATGGCCGCTGGCAAACAGCGCCACGTCATGGGCTGCTATCAGATCATAGAGCCGCCGGCGCTGGACCGGACGAACGCTCCAGTAGCCGGTATCGCCTTCATCCGGTGCATCGACGAACAGAGGTTTGTGGGCGAAAAGGGCCACGCGCCGCCCTGCCCTCTCTTCGAATGCCTTGGCGAGCCATTCGAACTGGGCCTCTTCCTCCTCGTCCTCATGACCGAGAAGCAGCGAATTCAAGCCGATGAAGCGCCACCCGGCCGCATCCTCCTGCCAGCGATCGTCACCGGCAAGGCTGCGCCAGCGGGCCAGCCGCTCGGTATTGACGGGTTGGTCGGAATCCTTGAGATGGCCGACATCGTGATTGCCGGGAACGATCAGCATTGGGATCGACACCTGGCGCATCAGATCCATCGAAAAGGTGATGTCCTCGTCCTTGTCGGCACCGTCGACGGTGAGATCGCCGGTATGGACGAGCAGGTCGGCGCCGGTCCTTTCGATCCAGTTCAGAAGCGGCGCCCAGTTGCCGTTGAAATGCGGCTTGTTCGGGCTGAAATGGGTGTCGGTGATCTGAATGATTTTCATGAGCGCGTCTCCGAGACCTGGGAAGCGCATCCTGCGCACTCCCTTCTCGGGCCCTCTCTAGAAGGCTCCCATGTCAATCAGACATCCGCGGTTTTCAGCTGTTTCTCAGTTTTGACATCGATTTGTCATGCAAGGAGAAGGCTGCCCGCCGGAACGGGCAGCCTTCTCTGGCATTTGGAATTTAAAACGCGGTACGATCAGTGCCGTCGTGCGTTGGCGGGAATGGACGAAACCGTTGCCGAGACAGGATCGCTTGCCGGAAAGCTGTCCTCAAGGCCTTCCTCGAGCTCCTCTTCCAGCATTTCGGCGTCGTGGCTCGAACGTGCACTCGGCTGGCCGATCAGGCCCTTGCTGCCTTCGTCGAAATTGCCGTTGCTCAGGGCATCGTAACGATTGATGCTGCCATCCGCCTCCCCGCCCGCAAAGCTGGTCAGCTGGACCATCATCACCTTGGCGTGGTCGACGGCCTTGGAGTGGTCGAGTTCGCCGTGAGAGTTGTCGATCTTGACGGAGATCGATTCCCCTCCCTCGCCCAAGAATTCGACGGTGAAGATGTCACCGGCCTGTGACACTCGCGTATCGATCAACTGCATGAAAACCTCCTGTGTCCGTCGATATCAACGGCAATCACAGTCGGTGAGTTCCACGGCAAGGCCACTCAGCGCCGACGTGTGTGGGCAGGAGGTTGGCAACCGCCTAGCCTCTCCGTGCCGCTTATGGTTAATTTATTAATAATTCAGAGTTTATAAAGGGAACGAAGCGGCCTTTCCGAGTGTTGATGGTGCGCCGCGGAGGAACCCCGATGATCCTGAAAATCCTTGCCCCTAAAATCGACACCGATTGCCATGCTACCGGCACCTATCCCGATGGGATCTTTGCCGAAAACCGGATCGATCTGTCCACTCGCCGCGACGGCCGCCGCCGCTCTCAGCACGAGCGCGACTACGGTGCCGGCAGACAACTGGAAAACCTGCCGGTCGGATTTGCCTGAGCGGCGTGCGCACCCATTGCCTGCTGCCTTGGAAGGCGTGATGCGCGACGCGTCACAGCCTGCGAAACACCAGGACGCCTGATGCAGGCAGCGCGGCCTCGAGCATTCCCGCCGTGGCTCTGATCTTTGCGCCGCCGTTGCCACATTCCAGCCGCCATAAGTCTCAGCATCGCTATTGAAGATCTCTTCCCAGAGGCCGTCTCCCAGACGCTCGCTGCGCAGCCGATAGCCATGCTGGAAGGCAGCGTCGTTCAGCGATCCGACCACGAGGAAATCCTCGCCGTCGGACGGTCATCGGAACCTCCAGATACTTCGGATTCCCCCGGCTCTGACTGTGTGGCCGTTTCTCACCCAGGCATGATCTGCCGCCCGGCCGGAAAAATACAAGTAAAGATTGATAATCTATTGGGTAAATTGCTGGCCGATACGGGCCACATTCAGAACAATAAATCATGGTTAACGGGCAGCGCTACACGTCCCTCCTCGTGTATTAAATCGAATTGGCGGACAGCAAGTGGGGGATATATTCCCATGGCCAATTCCCTCGTAAATCGGGAGAGAACCTATGGCCCAAGCCGTTAGAATAAACGATATTATCCGTTCCTTTGGCATCGATACACATATCGACTATACCGACGGAAAATATTCCAATGTCGGAGAAGTCGTTAAGGCACTCGATTATCTCGGCCTTGGCACGGTTCGCGATCACGCTCCCAACTCCGCTTCCGATCCTAACGGCCAAACACATCTCGGCAATGCGGCCGACGCCGGCGTGCAATTCGTCTTCAGCGCCCAGCGGGAGGTCGACCCCGCCAGCGTGGCCCAGCGGCTGCACGCCTTCGTTGAGGCCCATCCCGGCTCGGTCGTCGGCATCGAGGGGCCGAACGAGGTCAACAACTGGCCGGTCAGCTATCATGGCCTGAGCGGCCAGGCCGCAGCGGTTGCCTATCAGAAGGACCTGTCCGCCGCCGTCAATGCCGATCCGCTTCTGAAGAATATCCCGGTCCTCGGCTTTACCGGATATACGGTTGCCTCCGCCTCCGACTACACGACGATCCACACCTATGCGAAGGATGGCGGCCAGCTATATTCATGGCTCTCCCGAGAATCCGGCGTTCAGCGCGCTGCCGATCCGGGCAAGCCGCTGGCGATAACCGAGACCGGCTACCATACCTCGCTCACCGCCGACACCAATGGCGGCTGGGAAGGTGTCAGCGAAGCGACGCAGGCAAAACTTCTGCTCAACACGCTGATGGACGGCGCAGCCCTCGGATCGAAACAGACCTTCCTCTACGAGCTGCTCGACGCCTATTCCGATCCGCAGGGCGCCAATCAGGAAAAGCATTTCGGCCTTTTTCATCTCGACTATTCGGCCAAGCCGGCTGCGACGGCGATCCACAATCTGACCGAAATACTGGCGGACGACGGTGTTCAGAAGGCAAGCTTCAGCGCAGGCACTCTCAACTATTCGATCGACGGCATGCCCTCCTCGGCGCACAGCCTGCTTACGGAAAAATCGGACGGAAGCTCCCAGATCATCATCTGGAACGAGCCCGATATCTGGAACCAGTCCACCGACACGGCCATTCAGGCCGCGGCGACAGGCGTCAAGGTCAATCTCGGGACCTCGTTCGGCTCTGTGAAGATTTTCGATCCGTTGAGCGGGACGACGGCGATCAAGAGCTTCAGCAATGTGTCGTCCCTGACCGTGGATGTCGTCGACCATCCCGTTATCATCGACATCGGAGGCGGTAGCGCCACCACGCCGCCGCCGGCCACCGGCCATATCTATGGCGGCGCGGGCAACGACACATTCACCGTAACCAACCCCACGCAAATCGTTGACGAAAGCAAGGGTGGCGGGACGGATACCGTCATGTCGTCGATCAGCTTCAGCCTCAGGGATACGGCGCATACGATCGGCGAGGTCGAGAATCTGACGCTGACCGGTACCGCGAATGTGAATGCCACGGGCAATGCGCTGGCAAATGTACTCGTCGGCAATTCCGGCAACAATATCCTCGATGGAAGCACCGGCGCCGACCGGATGTCGGGACACGGCGGCAACGACACCTACGTGATCGACAATGCGGGTGATTTTGCCGATGAAACAGGGGCATCCGGCAAGGACACCGTCAAGGCTTCGATCTCCTTCAGCCTGGCCGATCCGAAGCGCACGGCCGGAACGATCGAAAACCTGACCTTGACCGGGACGGCCAATCTCAACGCTGTCGGTAACAACACGGCCAACGTTCTCACCGGCAACGACGGCAGCAACTCGATCAATGGCGGCAAAGGCGCCGACCAGCTGAGCGGCGGGCTCGGCAACGACAAGCTTATCGGCAAAGCCGGCGCCGACATTCTGACCGGCGGCGCAGGCAGCGATAGCTTCGTCTTCGATGTGAAACCCGACAATATCAGCGTCGACAAGATCCGGGATTTCTCCGCCACGGCGGGCGACAAGCTGCTGCTCGACCATTCGATTTTCGCCGCGCTCAGCCTGTCCGCATTTTCGGAGGAGAATTTCGTTGTCGGCGCGAAAGCGCTCGAGGCGGATGACAGACTGATCTACGATCAGGCGAGCGGCATCCTATCTTTTGACGCGGATGGGAGTGCGGCGGGCACGGCGATCCATATCGCCGATCTCGACAATTCTCCGTCGCTTCACTTCAAAGATTTCGTGCTTGTCTGATCCGGCCGACCCGTCGCCCTTCGGCGGCGGGCTGCCGCAGCGCGCGCTTTTCCAGGCTGCTCTTGCCGGCATGACTTTCCCGGCCACATTCCTCCGTTGACGCCACTCGCAGCGCCGGAGAAACCTTTGCCCTGGATTGCCTATATCGTCCATTTCATCGCCGCGGCATTTATGACCGCCGGCATCCCGCATTTCGTCAACGGCGTCAGCGGCCGGCCTTTCCGTCTGCCAATGGCGCCGAGGGGCAAGCTCGGCTCGCCGATCGCGAATGTCGTCTGGGGCTGGGCGAATTTCCTCATCGCCTTTCTGCTGTTTGCCAATATCGGACCGCTCTACATCGGCACGCCCGGCGACACGATCTTCGTTGCCGCCGGCATGCTCGTCGCCGGCGTACTGCTCGCCCGGTATTTCGAAGGTGATGTCCGATAGTAACTTGCATAATGATAGTCACTGATATAGTGACTGCGGTATGCAACGGACGAGCTTCAGCGATTTCAAATGCCCGGTGGCGCGTGCGCTCGACAGCGTCGGCGACTGGTGGAGCATCCTGATCCTGCGCGACGCCTTTCAGGGACTTTCGCGCTTCGACGATTTCCAGAAGAGCCTCGGCGTGGCGCCGAACATCCTGACGCGGCGGCTCAAGCACCTGACGGATCAGGAGCTGTTCGAACGGCGTCTCTACCATCAGCGCCCTGCCCGCTACGAATATGTGCTGACGGACAAGGGCCGCGATTTCTTTCCGGTGCTGATGACGCTGTTTTCCTGGGGAAGCCGGCACATTCCGGAAGAAGACCTCGCCTTTCTGCTCGGCGATACCGCGGGCAAATCGCGCCAGACGGTGCTTGTGGACACGCGGACCGGCGAACAGGTGACACCCGAAAACACCAGCCTGCTTGCAGGCCCCGCCGCCGATGACGAGGTGCGTGCGCGGATTGCCCGCATGCGCGCCTGGTATCTGGGCATCGACGCCTAAAAAGGAGAATAGAATGGATCGCATCGTTGTCACCGGCATGGGACTTGTCTCGCCACTGGGCACCGGCGTCGAGCCCGCCTGGAAACGTCTCGTCGACGGCGCCTCGGGTCTCAGAGTGCTTACCGAGGATGTGGTCGGCGAGCTCTCAGCCAAGGTCGGCGGTGTCGTTCCTGATATCGGTGAGGATGCAGAGGCCGGCTTCGATCCGGACCGCACCATCACGCCCAAGGACCAGAAGAAAATGGATCGCTTCATCCACTTCGCCATGGCGGCGACGGAGGAAGCAGTCAAACAGGCCGGCTGGATGCCCACTGGCGAAGGCGAACGCGAGCGCACCGCGACGATCATCGCCTCCGGGGTCGGAGGCTTTCCGGCGATCGCCGAAGCGGTGCGGATCGGTGAGGCGCGCGGCGTGCGGCGGCTGTCGCCCTTCACCGTGCCGTCCTTCCTCGTCAACCTTGCCGCCGGCCAGGTCAGCATCCGCTACGGCTTCAAGGGGCCGCTCGGCGCGCCGGTGACGGCCTGCGCGGCCAGCGTCCAGGCGATCGGCGATGCGGCGCGGCTGATCCGCTCCGGCGAAGCCGATGTGGCGATCTGCGGCGGCGCCGAGGCCTGCATCGACAAGGTGAGCCTCGGCGGCTTTGCTGCTGCGCGTGCACTTTCCACCGGTTTCAACGAGACGCCGGAGCTGGCCTCGCGGCCCTTCGACACGGCGCGCGACGGTTTCGTCATGGGCGAAGGCGCCGGCATCCTGGTCATTGAAAGGCTCGAGCATGCGCTTGCCCGTGGCGCTACGCCGCTTGCAGAACTCGTCGGCTACGGCACGGCGGCGGACGCCTACCATATGACGTCAGGCCCCGAAGACGGCAACGGCGCACGCCGGGCGATGGAGGCCGCCCTCCGGCAGGCGAAGATTGCGGCTTCTGAGGTCAAGCACCTGAACGCGCATGCAACCTCGACACCGGTCGGCGACAGAGGCGAGATTGCCGCGATCGGCACGGTCTTCGGGCGCGATGGCGGCATTGCCGTCAGTGCGACGAAATCGGCGACCGGCCATCTGCTCGGGGCGGCCGGCGGGCTGGAGGCGATCTTCACCATCCTGGCGCTGCGCGACCAGATCGCCCCGCCGACCCGCAACCTGGTTGAGGCCGATCCTGATGCCGACGGCATCGATATTGTCGGCAAGACGGCGCGGCCGGTGGCGATGGACTATGCCATTACCAACGGCTTCGGCTTCGGCGGGGTGAATGCCAGCGCCCTCTTCCGGCGCTGGTCGTAAATCAGCTTTCCCTAAACGGAAAATCGCCTACACTTCTGCTCCATCAGGGATGCCTTTCCTGATGGAGCTGGAGATCACCCATGCGCGCCTTCTTCGCAGTCGTCATTCTGTGTGCCGCGTCCATACTCTCCGCCATCTCGGCCCGCGCCGAAGATCCGATCGACACGACGCGGGCGATGATCGAGGAACAGATCAAAGCCTTCCTCAAGGACGATGCGGAGACCGCCTATTCCTTCGCCGCTCCCGGCATCAGGGCGATGTATCCCGACAAGAACCTGTTCTTCGCCATGGTCAAGAAGAGCTACGAACCGGTCTACCATCCCGGCAACTACGCCTTTGGCCGCAGCCGCTCGATCGACAACGGTGCGCTGATCTATCACGAGGTGCTGATCTCAGGCCGCGACGGCAAGGACTGGACGGCGATCTACCAGATGACCCGCCAGCCGGACGGCAGCTACAGGATCAACGGCGTACAGATCATGCCGGATGCCGACAGCAAGGGCATCTAGTGGATTAAACATCCCTGCAGATTAAAGTTGTGTCCGTCGTTCCCGGAACGTATAGGGCTCAGGTCTTTCAATCCGGGGATGAAACTCGATGCTTTCCTTCAAGTGGTTGGTCACCGCTACGGTGATCGGCGTCGCCGCCATGCCGACGATTGCGCAGGCGGAATCCTTTTCGAAGCTTAAAGGGCAGGATTACGCCATCGGCAAACTCACCAAGGGGAAGGCCGGCGGCTACGGTTGGGTCGTCTCAAACGGCAGCAAGCGGTTCTTCTGCCGGCTGGATGCCAGCCTGGCTTATGTCGACAAGAAAGAGATGGTGAGCATCCTTGCGAGCGGACGGCTGATCAAGCTGGACCGTGCCGCGTTTGAGGCGTCGATCGGTGGCCCAGACCCGTCGATCCCGCAATGGAGCGATCTTCAGGCCGGCCGCGTCAAGCCGGCGGACGTTGGAAGCTGCACTCCTGCGGCCTGACGAACAGAAGATATCGGCAGCAGGTGACCGTCACCACGAGAGGGCAGATCATACGGGTTGGAGATCGCCCCTCGCCCATTCCTCCTGCGTCTCCGCCATGAAATCGGCGAACCGACCTTCGGCGATCGCCTTGCGGATGCCCTGCATCAGTTCCTGGTAATAGGCGAGATTGTTCCAGGAGAGCAGCATGCCGCCGAGCGCCTCGTTGGAGCGGACGAGATGGTGGAGATAGGCGCGGGAATAGTCTCGCGAGGCCGGGCAGTTCGACTGTTCGTCGAGCGGGCGCATATCCTCGGCATGGCGGGCATTGCGGATATTGACCTTGCCGCGGCGGGTAAAGGCCAGGCCGTGGCGGCCGGAACGGGTCGGCATGACGCAGTCGAACATGTCGATGCCGCGGGCGACCGACTTCAAAATATCGTCCGGCGTGCCGACGCCCATGAGGTAACGGGGCTTTTGCCCGGGCAGCACCGGCAGCGTCGTTTCCAGCATCTGCAGCATGACGTCCTGCGGCTCGCCAACGGCAAGGCCGCCGATCGCATAACCTTTGAGGTCGAGCTGGCTCAGCGCCTGCGCCGAACGGATGCGCAGGGCCGGAATATCACCGCCCTGGACGATGCCGAACATCGCCTTCCCCGGCTGCTCGCCGAAGGCGACCCTGCAGCGCTCGGCCCAGCGCAGCGACATTTCCATGGCGCGCTCGATCTCCTTCGGCTCGGCCGGCAACGCCACACATTCGTCAAGCTGCATCTGGATGTCGGAGCCGAGCAGGCCCTGGATTTCGATGGACCGCTCCGGCGACATATGGTGCAGGCTGCCGTCGACATGCGATTTGAAGGTGACGCCTTGCTCGTCGAGCTTGCGCAGGCCGGAGAGCGACATGACCTGGAAACCGCCTGAGTCCGTCAGGATCGGATGCTCCCAGCGGATCAGCTTGTGCAGGCCGCCGAGGCGGGCGACGCGCTCAGCCGTCGGGCGCAGCATCAAGTGATAGGTATTGCCGAGGATGATGTCGGCGCCGGTTTCGCGCACCTGGTCGAGATACATGGCCTTGACGGTACCGACGGTGCCGACCGGCATGAAGGCCGGCGTGCGGATTTCGCCGCGCGGCATGGAAATTTTTCCGAGGCGAGCACCGGCATCGGTCTTGTCAAGCGTGAATTGGAAGGTCTCTGTCATGTATCTTTCCGGAAAAGAAGGCTCGCGTCGCCGTAAGAGTAGAAGCGGTAGCCTGTCGAGATGGCGTGATTATAGGCCGCGTGCATGGTCTCGAAGCCTGAAAAGGCCGAGACCAGCATGAACAGCGTCGAGCGCGGCAGATGGAAATTGGTCATCAGCATGTCGACCGCCTTGAAGCGGTAACCGGGCGTGATGAAGATGCCAGTGGCGCCGGCCCAGGGCTTGATCTCGCCGCTTTCTTCCGCGGCACTCTCGATCAGCCGCAGCGAGGTGGTGCCGACGCAGATGATGCGCCCGCCCCTTGCCTTGACGGCATTCAGCCGTGCGGCGGCCTCAGCGCTGACGGTGCCGGTTTCCAGATGCATCTTGTGATCGGCGGTATCGTCTGCCTTCACAGGCAGAAAGGTGCCGGCGCCGACATGCAGCGTGACAAAATCGCGTTCGATGCCGGCTCTGTCGAGCGCTTCGAACAGGCCAGGCGTAAAATGCAGGCCGGCGGTTGGCGCGGCGACGGCGCCGTCTTCTCGAGCATAGATTGTCTGGTAATCCGCGCGGTCGCGCTCGTCCTCCGGGCGCTTGGCGGCGATGTAGGGCGGCAGCGGAATATGGCCGACGGCGGCGATCGCCTCGTCGAGCGCCGGGCCGGAAAGATCGAAGGCGAGCGTCACTTCACCAGCCTCGCCCTTTTCCTCGACGGTAGCATCGAGCGAGCCGAGGAAGCAGCTTTCGCCGCTATGACCAAAGGAAATGCGGTCACCCTCCTTGATGCGCTTGCCGGGCTTGGCAAAGGCTTTCCAGCGGCTCGGGCCGACGCGCATATGCAGCGTCGCCGACACCTGCTGGCCGCCGGCGCCATCGCGATGGCGGATGCCCTCGAGCTGGGCGGGAATGACCTTGGTATCGTTGAAAACAAGTGCGTCGCCCGCCCGCAGGAAGGAGGCGAGATCGCTGACGCGATGATCGGAGAGCACGCTGCCTGCATTGGGATCGACGACGAGCAGGCGCGCGCTGTCTCGCGGCTCGGCGGGCCGCAACGCGATGCGTTCATCGGGCAGATCGAAATCGAAAAGGTCTACGCGCATTAGGGCACTTTCAAAGCGAAACCCGCCCTCGCGCAGTCACGCAAGGGCGGGTTTCAGCAGAAATCACAATCAGACGTCGGCGGCAACCCGCATCGAGACGATCGAGTCCGGATCGGAAACCGGCTCGCCGCGCTTGATCTTGTCGACATTGTCCATGCCTTCGATGACCTGGCCCCAGACGGAATACTGCTTGTTCAGCCAGGGCGCATCGGTAAAGCAGATGAAGAACTGCGAGTTGGCAGAGTTCGGGTTCTGCGAACGGGCCATCGAGCAGGTGCCGCGCGTATGCGTGGTCGCGGAGAATTCAGCCTTCAGATCCGGCTTCGAGGAGCCGCCCATGCCGGCGCGACCGGGATTGAAGGTTTCCGAACCCTTCTTGCCGAATTCGACATCGCCCGTCTGGGCCATGAAATCCTGGATGACGCGGTGGAAGACGACGCCGTCATAGGCCTTCTCGCGAGCGAGTTCCTTGATGCGGGCGACATGTTCAGGGGCGACCTGCGGCAGAAGCTGAATGACAACCTTGCCCTTGGTGGTTTCCAGAATGATGGTGTTTTCGGGATCCTTGATCTCGGCCATAATCTTCTCCTCTTGTTTCTCTCGTAACTTACTTCTTGCCCAGGGTGACCTTGATCATCCGGTCGGGACTTTTGACTTCGCCGTTCTGGCCTTCGCCGCGCTTGATCTTGTCGACATTCTCCATGCCGGAAACGACCTTGCCGACGACGGTGTACTGGCCGTTCAGGAAGGAGCCGTCGGCGAACATGATGAAGAACTGCGAATTGGCGGAATTCGGATCCTGCGAGCGGGCCATGCCGACCGTGCCGCGCACAAACGGGGTCTTGGAGAATTCAGCCGGAATGTCGGGCATGTCGGAGGAGCCGGTGCCGGCAAGGCTGGCATCGAAGCCCTTTTCCATGTTGCCATATTTGACGTCGCCGGTCTGGGCCATGAAACCCTCGATGACACGGTGGAAGGCGACGTTGTCGTATTCGCCCTTATTGGCCAGCGCCTCGATCTGGGCGACATGCTTCGGCGCCACCTCAGGCATGAGCTGGATGACGACAGGGCCGTCCTTCAACTGCACGGTCAGATAATGATCGGCCGACTGGGCGAAGGCATCGCCGGCGAAGGAGGCGAGATACAATACGCCGGCAAATGCGAGATAAAAGAGTTTCATGTGGGCTCCATTGCGGCGGGTTCCGCCTGGTCTTTGCGCTTGCTCGTCTTTGTCTTGCAAGTCTTTGTAGTTGTTAATTTTGGCGCTTGGATGTGAGGGCTTGTAAGACGGCGGCCGGCACGAAGGCGCTGACATCGCCGCCCATGGCGGCGATCTGGCGGACCAATGTGGCGGTAATGGGCCGAGAGGCCGTGCCCGCCGGCAAAAAGATGGTCTGGATATCGGGCGCCATCGTCCTGTTCATGCCGGCCATCTGCATCTCATAATCAAGATCGGTGCCGTCGCGAAGCCCGCGGATCAGAAGCGTGGCGCCATGGGTGCGGGCGGCATCGACGACCAGATTGTCAAAGGCGACGACGGCGATATCGCCGGTCTTGCCGGGCAGCGCTTCGGCGAGCGAAAGGCGGATCAGCTCGGCCCTCTCCTCGAAGGAAAACAGCGGCGCCTTGCCGGGATGGATGCCGATCCCAACGATCACCTTTTCGGCGACGTTCAGCGCCTGGACCAGAACATCCACATGCCCGTTGGTGATCGGGTCGAAGGACCCCGGATAAAAAGCTGTCGTCATCTGGCCCGACCGTTGTTTGACGCCTTTTGTCACGGATGCCGCCTTCCCGCAAGTGATTTGGGCAACCATCCCGGACGGTTGAACGGCGGATGAATGACCCGTTCAAGGCGGTTTCAGACAGGATCTGCTTAATTCAAATCATCAAGACAGCCGATGCCATTCTGGCATCCGGCGCTCCCCGAAAGACCGGACCCATGCTGATCGTGCTCGTTGCACTTGCCGTCGTTTCCTCGCTGGCCGCCGAGATGGCTTATGGCTATTTCGCCGATCGATACGAGGTCAGCTGGGTGCGGCCGGCGCTTGCCGAGCACGCGGCGATCGTGCGGGCGCAAGGCCGCCTACGTGAAAGAAACGACGTTCGAATCTGAACGCCAGATGAACGAGACATTCAAGGAGGCTTCAGATCGGCATTGGTAAACACCGCCTCAACATCCGGCGGAACCATTTTAAAACGGATGCGTTCATTCAACCGACACATAGATGCGATTATCGCGGCAGGAAGGACTAAAGATGCCCGGCAAGATTACGATGATTAACGTGCTCTGGATGGTAATGGTCACGGGCATGCTGACCGCAACTGTCGCGCTCTATGATCAGAAGGCTGATACGTCCAAGGTTTATGGTCCCTATGCTTCGGCCCGGACGGCCGTACTGGGCCAGTACTGAGGGGCGACAACGCAACTCCCCAGGAAAGGAATGCCTATGTTCACGATCTTGACAGTGCTCACCGCCCTCATCAGCGTCATGTTCATAGTGTCTGTTGCCTCGACGATATCAGCGCTCCGGCGCGAAGGTGACGAGGTCAAGGCGCTGAACGAAAAACATAGAGCGTTCTAACTTTCCTTTTTTGCCAACCCCTTCCCCACCTTGAGCGGCCCCCTTCCGCTGCCCGAGGCCTTTCAAGCCGGATGCACCCAGCATCCGGCTTTTTCTTTGGATGTGGCGACCATTCCGGCTTGAAAGGAAAAGGCGACCTGAAAAGAAAAGGGCGGCCCGAAGCCGCCCCGTTCATCTGATCATTCTTCGGCAGGCCCGGCTGGACCACCATCGGCAATCGGCGCCTCACCGGCAGCACCTTCGTCGGCAGCAGCACCTTCGGCCACCTCGACAGCCTCCTCCGTCTCGTCGTCCTCCGGTTCACTGATGCGCTCGACCGAGACGACCTTTTCGTCCTTGTGCGTCGAGAAGATGGTGACGCCCTTGGTGGCGCGGCTGGCGATGCGGATGCCGCCGACCGGCACGCGGATCAGCTGGCCGCCATCGGAAACCAGCATGATCTGATCGCCGTCATCGACGGGGAAGGCCGCGACCAGCTCGCCGATCTCGCCTGTCTTCGACGTGTCGGTGGCGCGGATGCCCTTGCCGCCGCGGCCGGAGATGCGGAAGTCGTAGGACGACGAACGCTTGCCGAAGCCCTTTTCCGAGACCGTCAGTACGAATTGTTCACGGGCTCTCAACTCGTCGTAGCGCTCGTCGGAGAGTTGTCCCTCTTCGGTGACTTCTTCACCGACCAGAGCGATGTCTTCCTCGTCAACGCCCGTGGCACGCCGTTCGGCGGCGGAGCGCTTCAGATAGGCGGCGCGCTCCCACGGCTCGGCATCGACATGGCCGACGATCGTCATCGAGATAATGCGGTCGCTTTCGCCGAGATTGATGCCGCGCACGCCGATCGAGTTGCGGCCGGCAAAGACGCGAACGTCGTCGACGGAGAAGCGGATGCATTGGCCGAGCGCCGTGGTCAGCAGAACGTCATCACGTTCCGTGCAGGTCTCGACGGAGAGGATTTCGTCGCCCTCCTCCTCGAGCTTCATGGCGATCTTGCCGTTGCGGTTGACCTGGACGAAGTCCGACAGTTTGTTGCGGCGAACCGTACCGCGCGTCGTCGAGAACATGACGTCGAGATTGTCCCAGCTCTCCTCGTCCTCGGGCAAGGGCAGGATGGTGGTGATGCGTTCGCCGGGTGCCAGCGGCAGCATATTGATCAGCGCCTTGCCGCGCGAGGTCGGCGTGCCGATCGGCAGACGCCAGACCTTCTCCTTGTAGACGATGCCGCGCGACGAGAAGAACAGAACCGGTGTATGGGTATTGACCACGAATAGCCGGCTAACGAAATCCGCGTCGCGAGTGGTCATGCCGGAGCGACCCTTGCCGCCGCGGCGCTGGGCGCGATAAGTGGTCAGCGGCACGCGCTTGATATAGCCGAGATGCGAAACGGTGACGACCATATCCTCGCGGGCGATCAGATCCTCATCGTCCATTTCGAGGCCACCATCGACGATCTCGGTTCGGCGCGGCGTGCCGAATTCGTCGCGGACGGCAATCAGTTCGTCCTTGACGATCGTCTGGATGCGGACGCGCGACGAGAGAATATCGAGGTAATCCTTGATCTCTTCGCCGATTTTGTTGAGTTCGTCGCCGATTTCGTCGCGGCCAAGCGCCGTCAGACGGGCAAGGCGCAGTTCGAGGATGGCGCGGGCCTGCTCTTCGGAGAGATTGTAGGTCAGGTCCTCGTTAATGCGGTGACGCGGATCGTCGATCAGACGGATCAGGCTCTCGACATCTTCGGCCGGCCAGCGGCGGGTCATCAGTTCTTCGCGGGCCGACTGCGGATCGGGCGCCTGGCGGATGACGCGGATGACTTCGTCGATATTGGCGACGGCAATGGCAAGGCCGACCAATACATGGGCACGGTCGCGCGCCTTGCGCAGCAGGAATTTCGTTCTCCGGCTAACGACTTCCTCGCGGAAGGAGACGAAAGCACGCAGCATGTCAAGCAGCGTCAGTTGTTCCGGCTTGCCGCCGTTCAGCGCCACCATATTGCAGCCAAAGGATGTCTGCAGCGGCGTATAGCGGTAGAGCTGGTTGAGGATCACATCGGCATTGGCATCGCGCTTCAACTCGACGACGACGCGATAACCCTGGCGGTCGGATTCGTCGCGCAGATCGGAGATGCCTTCGATGCGCTTGTCGCGCACCAGCTCGGCCATCTTCTCGATCATCGTCGCCTTGTTCACCTGGTAGGGAATCTCGGTGATGATGATCTGCTCGCGATCGCCGCGCATCGGCTCGATGGCGGCGACGCCGCGCATGATCACCGAACCGCGGCCGGTCTCATAGGCCGAGCGGATGCCGGCACGGCCGAGGATCTTTGCACCCGTCGGGAAGTCAGGGCCGGGAATGATCTGCATCAGGTCCGGCAGTTCGATGGCCGGATCGTTGATCAGCGCGATGCAGCCGTCGATGACTTCGGAGAGATTGTGCGGCGGGATGTTGGTCGCCATGCCGACGGCAATGCCCCCGGCGCCGTTGACGAGCAGGTTCGGGAATTTGGCCGGTACCACGACCGGCTCGGAGAGTGTGCCGTCATAGTTATCGCGGAAATCGACGGTTTCCTTGTCGAGATCGTCGAGCAGCGAATGGGCCGCCTTTTCCAGGCGGCATTCGGTGTAACGTTCGGCCGCCGGTGGATCGCCGTCGACGGAGCCGAAATTGCCCTGACCGTCGATCAGCGGCAGCCGCAGCGACCAGGGCTGGGCCATGCGGGCAAGCGCGTCATAGATCGCGGAATTGCCGTGCGGATGGTATTTACCCATCACGTCACCGGTGACGCGGGCGCATTTGACGTATTTCTTGTTCCAGTCGATGCCGAGCTCGGACATGCCGTAGAGGATGCGCCGGTGCACGGGCTTCAGGCCGTCGCGCACGTCGGGCAGTGCGCGGCTGACGATGACGCTCATCGCGTAATCGAGATACGACCGCTGCATTTCCTCCATGATGGAGATGGGCTCGATGCCTGGCGGGAGCTTCCCGCCGCCGGGGGGTGTTTGCTCAGTCAAAACAGATCACGATCTCTTCTAGAATCACTTGAAGATTTATAGCGGAAAGCCTGTTCCCGCGCCAATTTCACGGTGCGTTTTGAACAGGCTTTTGCGGCTTAAAGAGGGTAAAACATACAAGTCGCGGGGCGGGAGCGGACAAATCCGCTGCCGGCGGCCGCGGGATATTTGCCAAATCGGAATCCCCGCTTCACAATCATAAAAACCTTGTGACTATATGCGGTTTCGGAGAGACGATGGCAAGCGCCGACCAATTGATCAACGCCTTCACGACGCTGCTCGTCACCATCGACCCGCCGGGGCTGGCGCCGATCTTCCTGGGGCTGACGACGGGCATGAGCCGGGCCGAGCGCACTCAGGTGGCGCTGCGCGGTTCGACCATCGCCTTCATCATCCTCGCCGTCTTCGCCCTGTTCGGCGCAAGCGTTCTCGGCGTGCTCGGCATCTCGATCGGCGCCTTCCGCATCGCCGGCGGGCTGCTGCTCTTCTGGATCGCCTTCGAGATGGTGTTCGAGCGGCGGCAGGAGCGCAAGGAGAAGGCCAGCGAGGCTGCCGTCACCAAGGATCACATCGAAAATATCGCCGTCTTCCCGCTCGCCTTGCCGCTGATCGCAGGCCCCGGCGCGATCTCGGCGACGATCCTGCTGGCCGGCACTCTGCCGACCACCGTCGAAAAAGCCCAGTTGATCGGCGTCATCGCCGCCAATCTGTTGCTGACCTTCCTGATGCTGCTGATCGCCGACAGGCTCGACCGCTTCCTCGGCGTCACCGGCAGGGCGATCCTCACACGGCTCCTAGGCGTCATCCTCGCCGCCCTTGCGGTGCAATTCGTCGTTGACGGTGCAAAAGCCGCGCTCAATCTCATCAGCGCGACGCCGCATTGAACGGCGCAATTCCAAAGAAAAAGAGCATGATGCCATTCAAAGGCATCATGCTCTCAACTCTTCTCCAAGCTAGGAAAAGCGGTTGATCAGAACGGGATGTCGTCGTCGAGATCGCGCGAGAAGTTACCGCCGCCACCACCGCCGCGGCTCGGCGATGAGGAGGGAGCCGGGGCGCCGTAATCGTCGCCGTAATCATTGTTGCTGCTGCCACGGCCGCCGCCGGAGCTTGCACCGCCGCCTTCACCGCGGCCGTCGAGCATGGTCAGCGTCGAGCCGAAGCCCTGCAGCACCACTTCAGTGGAGTAGCGGTCCTGGCCCTGCTGGTCCTGCCACTTGCGGGTCTGCAACTGGCCTTCGATATAAAGCTTGGCGCCCTTCTTCACATATTGTTCAACGACTTTACAGAGGCCCTCGTTGAAGACCACGACGGTGTGCCATTCGGTCTTTTCACGGCGCTCGCCGGAATTGCGGTCGCGCCAGGTCTCCGAGGTCGCGATACGAAGATTGGCGATCGGCCGGCCATCCTGAGTGCGGCGGATTTCCGGGTCCGCACCGACGTTTCCAATCAGAATTACCTTGTTTACGCTACCAGCCATGCTTCTCACCCTGCCTGCCGCCCTGCCCGGCGGCGTTAATCGATCAGCGCACCTTAAACCATCGCGGACCGCCGATGCGCGTGAACGGTCGTTAATCCACATGTTTATCCCATCAGAAAGCCGCATGCATTCATCAGGAATTTTGTTCTTTCTTTGTTCTAGTTTATCCGTATGATCCTGTCAACAGAATCGAAAACCTTGACTGTAGCGGACATTCAGCCTCGACTCGCCGGTCGGCATCACTAAATAAGGGCTGTTATCCCAAAGGACCAAAGCTGAGACGATGAGCGAACTGAAGACGATCTCCATCCGCGGCGCGCGCGAGCACAATCTCAAGGGCATCGATCTCGATCTGCCGCGCAACAAGCTGATCGTCATGACCGGTCTTTCCGGTTCGGGCAAATCCTCGCTGGCCTTCGACACGATCTATGCCGAGGGCCAGCGCCGTTATGTCGAGAGCCTGTCTGCCTATGCCCGGCAATTCCTCGAAATGATGCAGAAGCCCGACGTCGACCAGATCGACGGGCTGTCGCCGGCGATCTCGATCGAGCAGAAGACCACTTCGCGCAATCCGCGTTCGACGGTCGGCACCGTCACCGAGATCTACGATTATATGCGCCTGCTGTTTGCCCGCGTCGGCGTTCCCTATTCGCCGGCGACCGGCCTGCCGATCGAGAGCCAGACGGTCAGCCAGATGGTCGACCGCGTCCTCGATTTCGGCGAGGGCACCCGTCTTTATATTCTCGCGCCGCTCGTGCGCGGGCGCAAGGGCGAATACAAGAAGGAACTCGCCGAGCTGATGAAGAAAGGCTTCCAGCGCGTCAAGGTCGATGGCCAGTTCTACGAGATCGCCGAGGCGCCGGTGCTCGACAAGAAATACAAGCACGACATCGACGTGGTCGTCGACCGCATCGTCGTGCGCTCAGATGTTTCGGCCCGCCTGGCCGACAGCCTGGAGACCTGCCTGAAGCTCGCCGACGGGCTGGCGGTTGCCGAATTCGCCGACAAGCCGCTGCCGCCGGAAGAGACCTCGGCCGGCGGCTCGGCCAACAAATCGCTGAACGAGACGCATGAGCGCGTGCTGTTTTCGGAGAAATTCGCCTGCCCGGTCTCCGGCTTCACGATCCCGGAGATCGAGCCCAGACTCTTCTCCTTCAACAATCCTTTCGGCGCCTGCCCGACCTGCGACGGCCTCGGCGCCCAGCAGAAGATCGATCCGGACCTGATCGTGCCCGAGCCCGAGCGGACGCTGCGCGACGGCGCGATCGCGCCCTGGGCCAAATCGACCTCGCCCTATTACAACCAGACGCTGGAAGCACTTGGCAAACATTACGGCTTCAAGCTCGGCACCCGCTGGAACGATCTGTCCGACGAAGCCAAGGACGTTATCCTCAACGGCACCGAAGACAAGATCGAATTCCATTACGCCGACGGAGCGCGCTCCTATACGACGCACAAGAATTTCGAGGGCATCATCACCAATCTCGAGCGCCGCTGGAAGGAGACCGATTCCGCCTGGGCGCGCGAGGATATCGAGCGCTTCATGTCGGCTGCTCCCTGCCCTTCCTGCAACGGCTTCCGCCTGAAGCCGGAGGCCTTAGCGGTGAAGATCGGCACGCTGCATATCGGCGAAGTCACCGGCATGTCGATCCGCGTCGCCCGCGACTGGTTCGAGACGCTGCCGGCGAGCTTCAACGCCAAGCAGAACGAGATTGCGGTGCGCATCCTGAAGGAAATCCGCGACCGGCTGCGCTTCCTCAACGATGTCGGCCTGGAATATCTCAGCCTGTCGCGCAACTCGGGCACGCTGTCTGGCGGCGAAAGCCAGCGCATCCGGCTTGCCTCGCAGATCGGCTCGGGGCTGACCGGGGTGCTCTACGTGCTCGACGAGCCGTCGATCGGCCTGCACCAGCGCGACAATGCCCGGCTGCTCGATACGCTGAAGCACCTGCGCGACATCGGCAACACGGTCATCGTCGTCGAACATGACGAGGACGCGATCATGACGGCCGACGACGTGGTCGATATCGGCCCGGCTGCCGGCATTCATGGCGGTGAGGTTATCGCCCACGGCACGCCGCAGGATATCATGGACAGTCCGATGTCGCTGACCGGCAAATACCTCTCGGGCGAACTCGGCGTTCCCGTTCCCAACGAGCGCCGCAAGCAGAAGAAGGGCCGCGAGATCAAGGTCGTCGGCGCCCGCGGCAACAATCTGAAGAACGTTACGGCATCGATCCCACTCGGCGTGTTCACGGCGGTGACCGGCGTTTCCGGCGGCGGCAAGTCCACCTTCCTGATCGAGACGCTGTATAAATCGGCGGCACGGCGCGTCATGGGCGCGCGTGAAAACCCGGCCGATCACGACCGCATTGACGGCTTCGAGCATATCGACAAGGTGATCGACATTGACCAGTCGCCGATCGGCCGCACGCCGCGCTCCAATCCGGCGACCTATACCGGCGCCTTCACACCGATCCGCGATTGGTTCGCCGGCCTGCCGGAAGCCAAGGCGCGCGGCTACCAGCCCGGCCGCTTCTCGTTCAACGTCAAGGGCGGGCGCTGCGAAGCCTGCCAGGGCGATGGCGTCATCAAGATCGAGATGCACTTCCTGCCGGATGTCTATGTCACCTGCGATGTCTGCCACGGCAAGCGCTACAACAGAGAGACGCTCGACGTCACCTTCAAGCAGAAGTCGATTGCCGACGTGCTCGACATGACCGTGGAGGAAGGCGTCGATTTCTTCGCGGCGGTGCCGGCCGTGCGCGATAAGCTGCAATCGCTGAAGGATGTCGGCCTCGGTTATATCAAGGTCGGCCAGCAGGCGAATACGCTCTCCGGCGGCGAGGCGCAGCGCGTCAAGCTGGCCAAGGAGCTGTCGAAACGCTCGACGGGGCGCACGCTCTATATTCTCGACGAACCGACGACCGGCCTGCATTTCCACGACGTCGCGAAGTTGCTCGAAATGCTGCACGAACTGGTCAACCAGGGCAATTCGGTGGTGGTGATCGAACACAATCTCGAAGTGATCAAGACGGCCGACTGGGTGCTCGATTTCGGTCCCGAAGGCGGCGATGGTGGCGGAGAGATTGTGGCTGTCGGCACGCCCGAAGCGATCGTCAAGGAGAAACGCTCCTATACCGGACATTTCCTGAAGGAATTGCTGGAGCGGCGGCCGGCGAAGAAGGCGGTTGCGGCGGAATGACGATGCGGCTGGCGTCGCCCGATGATCTCAAAACGATCGCGACACTGACGGCAGCCGCATATCTGCTCTATACCCATCTCTTCGGTGCGCCACCGATCCCGGTGCCCTCTACAGTGCCTTCGGATTTCAGGGAACGGGTCGCCGGCCGAGCGCATATCGGCCAGGATGGTCGCTCGTCGACGTGACGAAAGAGATCGATGCGGCCAGAACGGCTGCGAACGGGGAGGACGACATGACGAAATCCGGCACTATCCGCACCGGCATCGGCGGCTGGACCTTCGAGCCCTGGCGCGGGCATTTCTTTCCCGATGACCTGAAGCAGAAGGATGAGCTGAATTTTGCCAGCCGCCAGTTGAAGGTTATTGAGGTCAACGGCACCTATTACAGCACGCAGAAGCCGGCGGTCTTTGCCAAATGGGCAGCCGACGTGCCCGAGGGTTTCATCTTTTCACTGAAGGCGACGCGTTTCGTCACCAATCGGCGGGTGCTTGCCGAAGCCGGTGAATCGATGGAGCGTTTCCTGTCATCGGGGATCAGCGAACTCGGCGATCATCTCGGGCCGCTGCTCTGGCAGTTCGCTCCGACGAAGAAGTTCGATCCGGACGATTTCGAGGCCTTCCTCAAACTGCTGCCGACAAAACAGGACGGGCTGGCGCTCCGCCACGTGGTCGAGGTCCGGCACGATTCCTTCAAGGTGCCGGAGTTTGTGGCGCTGCTTGCCAAATATGGCGTGGCGCCTGTTTGCGCCGAACATTTCGAATATCCGATGATCGCCGATGTCACGGCCAATTTCGTCTATGCCAGGCTGCAGAAGGGTTCGGACGATATTCCGACCTGCTATCCCGACAAGGACCTGGAGGCTTGGGCAAAGCGGCTGGAGACCTGGGCCGAGGGCAAGGTCCCCGACGATCTGCCGCTGATCGACGGGGATCGCAAGGTCAAGGCCGAGCCGCGCGACGTCTTCGCCTTCATGATCCATGAGGGCAAGGTGAATGCGCCGCATGGGGCGATCGCCCTGCAGCAGGCGCTGGCGAAATAAGCCAGCCCAATCTCGGAGCGGTTATGCCCCGACCGGGCTAGAGCGGCAATACGTGGGCCGCGAGTTCCTCCGCCGTCAGCCCCTTGCCGGCGCGGTGGCCGGCTGCGCCGTGCAGCCAGACGCCGGCGGCGGCGGCCTCGAAGGCCGGCAGGCCCTGCGCGAGCAATCCGCCGATAACGCCGGCGAGCACATCGCCGGATCCGGCGGTGGCAAGCCAGGCGGGCGCGTTGGTATTGATCAGCGCCCGGCCATCTGGCGCGGCGATGACGGTATCGGCGCCCTTGTAGACGATCGCGGCATTGGCGCGGCGGGCAGCGGCCAGGGCCTTGTCCACCTTCCCCAGCCCATCGTCGCCTGAGATATCGGGAAAGAGCCGCGAATATTCACCTTCGTGCGGCGTCAACACCAGGCGCGGTTCGCCTCGGAAAAGATCGAAAAGCTGCTGCGGATCGTCCTTGAACGAGGAGATGCCGTCGGCATCGAGCACGAGATGGCGATCGGCAAGGGCGGTGACGAAGCCGCGTGCCCTGGCGCCGATGCCGAAACCGGGACCGAGGACGAATGTCTGCAGCCGCTTGTCGGCAAGCCAGGCATCGAGTTCGGCCTCGTCGTCAATGGCATGCAGCATCACGGCTGTGAGATGCGCGGCATTGGCGGCCATCGCCGCATGCGGGGCGGCGATCGTCACCAGGCCGGCGCCGGCCTTCAGGCCCGAGATCGCCGACATGCGCGCGGCCCCCGTCTTGTCGGCCTCGCCTGAAAACACCACCAGATGACCGCGCTTGTATTTGTGGGTTTCCAGCTGCTCGACC
>Ga0123341_1000050_pt1 | contig 49322 bp, 31 predicted proteins | sample Turbeapinknodule_FD_89959 | JGI IMG/M metagenome (GOLD analysis project Ga0123341, IMG submission 89959) | Root nodule microbial communities of legume samples collected from Mexico - Turtle bean Mexico pink nodule | ecosystem: Host-associated > Plants > Roots > Nodule | place: Mexico: Nepantla...
ATCTAAGCAAGGTCCAAGTCAGGCAGCTCCAAGTGCACCAAGGCCATCTCAGGAAGCTCCAAGTCAGGCAGCTCCAACCGCACCCTCTCCACCATCTCCCCCTACTCAACCAAAAGTTTCAAAACCATCTCAGGCAGCTCGAAGGACAACAAGATCAAGTGCAAACTTTTCAAGACTCAACACGAGGCTTAAGTTACAGTCCATCAGAGACCATTTTTGGAAGCCATGAATGCTTTTGGAACTCACTCATTTTTATACATGTGTATTTTGAAAAACAATTATGGTAGGCTCCTACTAATGTATTTTGGAATGATAATTTGGTAATTTGTTAAGGTATCATGTACTCAATGTATTTGGTAATTTTTTGAGTACATTAATGTTACCAGGTTCTATGATAATTAAGTTTGCTTCATTCCAAATCTATGATAATTAAGTTTTTGTGTGTGCTTGTTACACTTTATATTCCTATTGCTATAGATTAGCCTTTGAATAGTGGACTCTTGGTTTACTCTAAGATGGACAAATTTGTATTGAACATTTATTGTTCTCCTTCCTGCTCAACTAATGTAAAACTTAGTAATCACTTTTGCTAGCTGTCAAAACTGCTTTGTTGTGCATCTATAAATTGTGTAAATAGTTCCTAAAAACATTTCAACTTAATCAAATTGATAATAAACTTATTTCATTTGGATAAAAAATATTTAATTGTTTAAACTAAAATCTGCACTCAATTATTTTATTAAATTAGTGTTTAGATATTGATGTCTACCACTTGCTAAATGATCTACTATTCAAGATGCATCCAGTGTCTGTCAGAACATCAAATATTTCGTTCATTAAAATTCATTTTGCATTGATACAGATTTTGGGATACATATTACACAATGGACATAATAAACTCAACACACTAGTACATATTACATTAACTCATTCAATCATAATCCCAACCAAAATATACATTGACGTCACTCATGGGAATTTTAAGAAAATAGTCAACATTAAAATGTTTATTACAACACACAACCCTACTAATAACATCTTAATCCACTTTCTTGACATCTTCAGACGTTTTTCCAAGCTACAAATCTTGTTTATTTGTCTAGCAATAGTTCTGTCTTTGTCATCCCCAGTATCTTCAATGCACCATCTGAAGAAATTGCATCTCATACTTACACCACTCCTACTCTGTATTGGACAAAACGATAACCAAAAAATCAATACCAATGCATTTTTTTTCATAAACCACAGTTTAATACATCTCACCTTGTACTTTGGACACCCCCAAAATTGTCTCCCACCATTTTTGACAGTTGTTGTTGTTCTCAAAACCGCAAATTCCCGACAATTGCAAATGGGAGCAACAAAAGTCGTCTTACTCCTTCCATCATGGCTAGAATTAGATTGTTGTTGTTGCACTTCCATTTGATTATAGTTGCATGATGATACAGATGCAAACCTATAGGCACACATTTCCACCACAAACAGACCTACACCCACGAACGAATCACAAACGCTAATTACTCCTCCCCAACCAACGAATCCTCAATCACCGGACTCCACCACAAACGGCGAGCCTCCTATATGTCAACTCACTTGTTTCTGTGAACAAGGCAGCAACCAAAAACGTTTACGCACATAAACCCTAAAGGCCACAATTTATGAATCTCCACCTATCCAATCTAATGCTTGAAACCCTAATCACCCAAAACGATGTGACACCTACTTGACAGTCCACATAATCCCTTATCTCTGTCACATAAGCACCACTTAATGTCGTTTCATGCGACTTAACAGAAAGAATAATTTTGGATACATTTTAAAAAACATATGGACGAAATTGATTTTTTTAAAAACCACGATACTAAATTGAATATTGGCCCTAAATGTAGGAATGAAAGGTAATTAAATCTTATCTTTACATTAAATAGTTTTTCACAGTAGGTTTTTTTTTTCTCTTATTCTTGAATTTTTCTTTATTATGTGTTCGATTTGCATTCATAGTCTTATCATACTCTTGTAAGTGGTGGGAAATTTATTTAACATTTTTAGTATTTTATTATTGATTTGTTATTATTATGTTGATTTTTTCTTAAGTGTTATCAAAGTTTTTTCACGGGGTTAACGTACAATTTAAAAGGAATTCACACTTGAGAGAAACATTGTTAGAGTTCAAATGAGTTGGAATCTCACATTATATAGAAAAACACAAATTAAGCAATAAATTTAACAAATGTGCTTGGATATGAAATTTAACAAATTTTAAAGAAACTAAAATACATTTATTTTTATTACAATTTACTATTTCATTCTTCAAATGCTTTGTTTTGTTAAGGAAATTAAAATGAGTAAATGTCCAATTTGATCCTTAAAAAGACTTATGCATTGTTGATTAGTCCTTGAAAAAGAAATTTGCACTTAAGTCTTTGAAATAAATATTTGTGTAACATATCACTCTTTCTCTTAGTGAAAATGTTAATAAAAATCCACATCATTAATTAATTATCATGGTGATAAGTATAAACTTTCATTTGGGTTCTTAAAAAGTTCAACAACTTGTTACGATGTTAGGTATAAACTTTCATTTTGGTCCCTAAAGAATTTATCTCAATGACGAATGCATTGAGGTAATTCTTAATGACCATTCCAAAGATTATGATTCTTTCATCACCTCTATATGTCTCTTAGAGACTCTACACTATGGATGAAATTAAGACTCTTTTTCATACCTAAAAAGAACGTTTTGACAACACCATATGTTGATCTCTTATTATTCAGACCAATGTTGTTGCTACTACCTGGAGTCCTTCATACCTTAATACTGATAAACACAAAGTTCAACTCTCCTATCAATCATGGTGGTCATGACTTCACTAGACCACCAAACTTCTTCGTTTTTCTCGTTCTTCGTCTTTTAGACCTAGCTCACGTAGTTCTTGGAGTTCTTCTTTAAGAAATTCTTGGAATACTCCAAGACTAACATGCTAAATTTGTGGGAAAACTCGACACCCTGCAGTTCAGTGCTAACACAGATATGACCAAAATCTTTAACAATCGCTTCATGCTAATATCTCCCACGTATAGTGAAAACTCCAATCTTAGAAACTATGTTGATAATCGACTATTCTAAGTCTAATAATGTCTTTTTAGTAATTCACAAAAACACATTCAAAGATAAATCACCTAACATTTTAAAATACTTATTTCGATAACAAATGAAAAAGAAGTTATTGTTTGAAGACTACAAATGATGGTTATATGCTGGAAGAAAGAGTTACTTAAATTGAATTTAAAATTATAATGTAGGTTCTAACTGTTAAATCAACTTATTTTCTTCAAATAATAATAATGAGTGAACTTTCCACAAATATAGTATAGGTGCTACGTGGAAATATAATTATTGAAAATTATTTTATGTATATAAAGATTTGATGTACCACTAAAAGTATTCATACTTATGTACCACTAAAAGTGAAAATGGCAATTGGAGCCACAGTACTCTAATTCTGTAGCAATCTACATATTCAATGTTATTGTTTTAATTTCTTGAATATTGACTCTGATAATTTTGCTTCTATTCTTCTTAACTTTAAATTTCAAACATATTCTTGCAAGCCTTTGAGTAAAAAAATTTCAAAAAACTTAGTTGGTTCTAAATTTTAATTTTAAGCACAATTTCTAGCAATTCAAATTCATTTTTCAAATGTTTCTCGATGAGTTGTTTTAAGATATTGTTTGTATTTATGCAAAGTTTCTTTAATTTAAAATCACAAAACCTAGAAAATATGTATAAATTATGTGCTTATGCAACTTTGAAAATCAATTAATTTTAAAAAGTGAATATTAAAATATTTCCTTTGTTTAAATTCATTTTTTTTACTTTATAAAAATTATTTTGCCACATAAAAATTAAAAATCATTAAATTGTTAATCTAAATAAAAAGAATTTATGGATTGTTGGTGTACTATCTGTCATAAAGTTGAAAATGTCTACCGTTCAAAAAAAAGTGACTATGCATATTCTAAAACTGACATCTAATTACATATGTATTGTCGGTTGTCAAATGGTTGACAACCTCCCGACCAACTTAAATCTAAACAGAATCCTTAAATCGTCATTTAATCAATGTTAAGTCAGTTTATCTGCAAAATATGATTAAGATCTGAAAGCTGACAAGATCGAAAGCAGAAGTTAGAAGAAGTCACTATAAGAGGAACCCAACCTTAACATTAGCATCATATGACAATCATAAGTAGAATGATTAACTCAATAAACTTTTATTATTGAACAACTATTTATAAATTATAAATGATTATCATAATATTATATACGCAAATCTTACCAGCACATGTTACCATTAGGTGCTATTACTTACTTAAGCATTGAATTTTTTTTTAAGATCTCATCAAAACATCCTCTAACACATTTATGAAAAGAACAATTTTAGTGTTTATTTGAAAAAGAAATTCAAGTTAATTGTTTTATCAAAAATAACAATGGACATAATTAATCCTACAGTGACCATAATATATTATATTATTTATTATTAACATTCACATTACTTCAATATAATCGAAATAGGGTTTTAAATAAAATTATTAAATGACAAATTTTAAAGAATAAATATCAGAATATAAAAAGAAAACTATCAATGATTAAAATTGTTGGAAGTTATGAGTAGTTAAACGTTGTACTCTGTAAATATTATTCTTGTATGTTGTAATAAGGTTTTATACTTATAAGCACCTACTTAAATTCCTAAGTCATGATTAAGTTAATCATTGTTTTTAGTAATTTCATTTCACTAATTTATGTTCAGATGCTTTATCCATTTCTTATATTTTTGTTACAATTATTGTTTCAATAATTTCATTTTCAATAAAATACTTTAAGCATTTCGTTCTTGTGCTTTCTGTCTTCAGTATTTTTTTATTTATAATTTTGGACGCATACGTATTATGAAAATGAAAAGGTTATAAAGGAAATATATATTCCATTTTTCAAATACATGAAGAATTATGTTTAATGCATAATGTTTTACTTTTATTTTCAAAGATAGGCTTAATGTTTGAGTTGAGTATAAAAGCGCGTTTGAAAGATTGAAATAAGTGTTACCGTGTCTATGGTGATAGCAAATAACCCTTTGAGAAAACAAGTAACGTGACGCAGCTGAATCAAATTCACGCCAAAACAAAAAAGTTGAGAGAGAGAATGGGGAAAAGACAAATCCCAGACCCTCCTAACTTGAAGAAGTACGGCGTTCCTTTCTACTCCGTTGCTTGGATTCCCCAAAATCTTATCAAATCGCGCCAAATTGAAACTGCCGATGATTCCAACGACTCCGATCATAACTCTGCGTCCTCAACCGAACCGGAGTCAGAGCCGCCGACTAAGGCGGAGTCGGAGCCTTCGTCGATCGCCGGTAACTACGTTCTGTTCGCCGGTGGCGGTGGAGCAGGTCGCAGCGGTATTCCTAATGCTTTGGTGATTGCGCACTTCGATATTGAGTCTAATTCTCTCTCTAGCGAACCGGTACGAATATTCCTTTTGCTTCTCACTCGATTACGCAATTCTTATGAATTTTAATTTTGTGGCGAAAATTTCGAAGCTAGAGGAATTGGATCTGGTTTGGATTGGGATCTTCTTCGTGTGATGCAATGTAGATTACTGCTTTGTTTTTTCGTTAGAATGTGAGGAATCTGCTCTAGTTGCTTGATTTTGATATTCTGCGACGTTTTGTAGAAGTAGATTCGTTAGAAGTAGATTCATTAATTTTTTGTTGTTCGTCTAAGATTGTACGGAGATGCGGTTCATGTGTTTATCATGCTAAACCTTCTTGTTTGAGAAACCTTATCAATATTTCAGGTGTGTAAGTTAGGAACTGATTCCGAGTTGCCTTATAGGATGGCACTTCAATCTCAGGGTGATGGCCTTATTTGTGCAATGGAAACGCCAAAGGTTTGCAGGTCTTTGCTTTTCATCACCTCTTTTCTTAATATCTGTATAGAATTCATTTCTAGGTTTAAATCCATGTGTCAATTGGAAAATGAAAGCATCTTTCATCTATACTTTACCATGTGCAAAGAAATTTTCATTTTCGTGCTCCCAACCTAGCGGTGTGAAATACAAGGTAGGAAATACAATCACAGTTTCGAAACTGTCAGCTTTGCATGCTTTATGATTCAACAAAGAGATACAATTCCAGAAGTATTAAGACCTGTCTAGAATGTTGAGGACTGTGTGAACCCTATATAGTTTAGTTATGTATATCATATAACCCTTTTTACCTTGACCAACTATGTAAAGACGTTAGCTTCGAATAGATTGAAGTAATTCAACCGTTTAATTCGACAACTCTATCTCTGGAAATTTTTAATTAAATACATTATGTATTATCGTCTATTACAGAATATTGAACTGGAAGATGAGAAACCCAATAGACAATGTGGTATTTTAGTAGTTCTATCTAAGACCATAGAAATGACGCAAGAGAATCTTTGATAACTTGAATTTTGCTACTGTTAGTATCAGTACGAAGTTAGATTGACAAAATCAGCATATGAAAATGCCATATTTTCTGGACAACAGTTTTAATGAAAGAACTGCTAACTATTGGGAGTTTTGGGAGTTTCTATTGTTTAGTTCTTATTTTTTGGGGAAATTTGTTTACCTCAGAAAAAAATAAAGGCAAATAAAAAAAGCACATTGTTGTATCAATGTACAAAAATATCTTGAAAATTATCATTTTCTTTTCCTTTTTGTCAATTTTTTTGGCGATTGGCAGCTCGATTTTTTGTGTATGCCATTGTAAATTCTCCAAACATTTCCCTAGTGTTTCCCCTAACTAAAGGAAAGTAGTGATTCATTTAATGAAGTGTAAACAAGAATAATGTAAAAAGAGGGAAGTAACAATATTTTTGTCTGTCCATAATCTGCATGCTGAACTGATATTTTAGACCAACAACAAACTTTGATTTGATTTTGTTCTATAATTACATTACATCTAGCTATAGAATACCATGATCAGTATTATTCCTTGCTCATGCAGATGGTTTGATTGGGATCATCAAAACAAGAGCTCTGAAATTCGTAAGTTGAGTCTGAAGTTGTCAGATAAAGTGCTCACACAATTGGAGGATGTTGGACAACAATTAGCATTAGCATTCAACAATGATGGTACTGCACTAGCTGCTGGTGGGGAGGTATGGATTTCCTTTATATTTACTTAAGTCAAAAGAAACAATTTATAAGATTGATGTTAACTTTTAGCAACATAAAATATTTCCACCAATTAATTATTTCTGCACTTCATTTTCAACTTAGGAATATATATAAATTGATTAATATCCAAATTCCAAACTTGTTTTACTGTGCTTCATACAAGTGGATACCAATGTGAAATCCTCATAAAGAAGAATTTGATGTAAGTAAATGGTATTACAAAGTCGAATGAAAATATGCATTCAATCAAAGAGTTGTTTATGTTTACTGAAAACCCAATTTGAAGGGATGGCAAATATCAAAATTTATTTGTCAGACGTTGCTTCAAAAGATGTCAAAAATGTAACCTTTGCTTTCCCTATTTTGCTTCAATTTTATTTTATGGTGTGATACGTTGTCTGTTTGTTGTTTCACTTTTTCCTAACTGATATTAAATGATGAGGAACTTGTTTTGTTGGAATGGTTGCACGTCATACATATGCTTTAAATTTTCTGCATTACAGAATTACAATGCTTTCATTCTTCTGAAAAATAAGCATTAAATAGTAGAGAATTTATTTGTTGATCAAGGAATGGAATGCTGTATGATATTGTAATTTGGTGCAGTACAGGATGGTAATCTAAGGGTTTTCAAGTGGCCTAGCATGGAAGTTATTCTCGACGAGTCTAATGCTCATTCTTCTGTGAAGGACTTGCATTTCAGGTTTGATGTGCATAGGAGCATAAGCATTTCAAAGATATGTTACTCTTTTAAATTCATGAAAGAAAAACGACAAACATGACAAAGACCTCTTTAAACCCTATTATTTGCAAAGGATTGTGCTTACAGTTTGGTTTTACTTGTATTGCAGTTCTGATGGTAAATTTCTTGCCTCTTTGGGAAGTGGTGGCCCCTGCAGGGTTTGGGACGTTTCTTCATCAATGGTCTTATCTTCTCTACCAAATGAAAATGTGAGCAATTGATAAATCTTACCGGAACAGAAAGTTAATATGACTTAAACTTTGCACGGGCTTGATAGCTTTATGTGCATTTTTTATTTTTTCTCTTCCTTCTTGATAATTGGACGAAATTTGGTTATGTCATGGATTGTGCTTCATACTGACATAATATTTAGTGATATAAAAAATGTATAAATCACAATTAACTAATAAAATTTATATTTAATATTTATTTGTCTAGACTCTAGATGATACATAATGTTTGTTTCATACAGTCGTGTTAAAACCTTTTTACTTATTATATATTGTATAATATTCATTTGCTTACAATTTTCCTATATCAATTATTATCCCGGACCTACATGTTTATTCATCTATTAATTAAAGTAAGGGGAGAAAAAGACTAAAAACATTTGTTTCTGAGAATAGCATAAGATCACATGTGCTATACATGTGCTATACATTTGTTTCCCTCTCAGTAACATGTCTTAGCCCAGTTTAAGATATTTTTTTATAAATAAAATGTTCCTTTTAGAAGATTCAGGTTGGTTCAACATGTTAAATGGGGGAAAATTCTCTATTGCCTAATGTCACCTTAATGGTAGCTATCCCTAGCCCGCCTTAGTTGTGGGCCTCAAGGGTGGTGTTTATCCCACATTAATGAGAGATATGACTTAAATTAAAGCTTGGACAATCCTCTCTTTAAAAGTTAGTTTTCTAGGATTATTAGACTAAAGACTACCCTTGATACCACAATTAAGACAACCTCTAAATAGGTTACTACTAAGGCAGGGTAGAAAGGACTGCAATTAGAGCAGCTCATGTCCAGGGCTACTCAGCATGGAGCTTGCATGGAAGTGAAGGTTGCCCAACAATGAATTTAAGATAGATTTTGATATCATTTTAGGATTCGAATTTAGGACTTAACTCAATCCCACAAAATCAACTTGTAACATGAGGAGTCTTCAAACTTTATAAACTCTATTTAAGTTACATCTCTAGTAGATGTGACTAAACACTTCCCTTAAGTCTACAATGAAGGCAACCTCCACAGAGACCGCAACTGAGGCAGTTTTAGGGGCAATGATCATTATTAAGACTGCTTTCTAACACCAAGGCTAAACATGGAATATTCGGTGCTTCAATATTATTCACATGTTTGACTTTTAACTTGTGATTGCTTTGTCAATAATTATGTATTCTAATGATATATTGTTGAATTATGCAGCGTGAAACTTTTAGCTCTTGCAGATTTTCTCAAACAAATGACAAGACTCAGGTCCTGTATATTGCTGCCATGACAGGTAAATAATTTTGCAGAGAAAAATTATCTCCTTTTTGTATCTTTTAACTGACACAAGTTTTCATTGTTGTATATAGAAAAAGGTGGAAGCATCCTTACCTGGAATACACAAACATGGGAAAGGATGGGCTCAAAGTATGTTATTCGTGATGCAATCTCTGCATTTAATGTCTCAGCTGATGGAAAGATTCTTGCATGGTACATATTGTAATCTGTATTTTTCTAGTACTTATGATGGCAACCCCATCGTTTCTTAAGCTACCTCGAAGAAAATGGTGCCTAATTTTTGTGCTTACCTTCAGCCCTCAGGGTGCACTTTGACTAACTTATTTCATCTGTTTTGATGGATTTCCATGCAGTGGAACACCTTCAGGAGACATTGTAATTGTAAATTCAACAAATATGCGGATTCAGACAATGATAAAAAAGGCTCACCTTGGCATAGTAACTGCTTTAGCATTCTCCCCTGATTCAAGGTTTGAACTATGTATATATAATTTCCCTTCGAATTTTTTCTGTTCTATAAATGACCATTTTGATTCCTAAATATGTAAACCGGTGACAATTTAGTTCCTCAAAGAGCGAATGTTCTTATTTAGTCTCAAAATGTATAAAAGTTGTGACAGTTCTATTAACAAATTGATTCTTGAAGTTTACAACTTAATGCCAAATTGACATTCAAAAGATACCACTCTGTCAAATTTGTCCTTAAACATTACAGCTTAATGACAAAATGGTTCCACAAAACTTAACGACAAAACACAATTGCTGTACAGTTTACAATTCAGGGCTAAATTATAATTGTTGTTTTTCAGTTGACCAAGTTACACATTGAAATATCAAAATGGATTTACCTTTGCTGTCTTATGCCATGTTTAAGGGTAGTCATAGTTGTGCTTTTGTATTTAGGGCTTTGGCTTCAGTATCAATGGATTCAAGTGCAAGGGTAACAATAATTGAAGAGAAGACAACTGGTATGTGTATATTTCATAGTTTGTTCACAGATTAACTCTACATGTTCTTGCTGTACAGATACATAATTGTTTTTGCAGAATTCTTTGTACTTAGTGTATAGTCCTTTCAGCCTATCCATCTTTAACTTAATTAACCTGGAACATTAGGGGGTCAAGATTTTGTTGAAATGACAACGTTTCAGAAAAGTTAGAAAGTTTAGCACGCTGCTTGTGAAGGATGTGTTCTTCCTGCAAGTGAAGATTTATATAACTATGTTTTGGGCATGGGTACAATGCTGTACTATCAATAACACTCAGAATTAGACTGTTAGGTATCGAAAACATGTCTATTTAAACATCTGACCAGTCTAAATTTTCAATTCCTGCTATAATTTAAAATGGGCCATATTAGCTTAAAGTGGAAAAATAAGTAATATAAAATAGTATTGTAGCGTGGTTGGTGGAATATTCACCATTCACGCCGTAGATCCCCCTCCCCCCTTTTTCATGTTTCAGTCGTGTGTCTTGAGAGTTCTGTTCAAATAGATAATTCACAAAGATTTAGCTTATCCAAAAACTTGCTGGATTTGGGCAAAGAAGGTAACAACTTCCAAATTTGACTAACCGTACCACCGGAAAAAAAGTAATTTACAAAATAATATGATACAAAAGAAATGAGAGACTCGCCGATCAAGAAAATATATAATTTACTTTACTAAATGGATGTTGTATTTGATCATGTTATCAAGTAGAAAGCCAATTTTGCATTCGACTCACTTTTTTCTCTTGTTTCAAGGAGGGCTGAGCTTGTGGATTGCAGTATTTATCATCCTACTTGCTATTGCTGCGTACTTTCTCCAGCAAGGAATTGAAAAATGAAGGTTCCAAGATTTTGCTTATTTCAATATGAAATATTTAGCATCTTTTTAGTTTTGATGCATTTTCATTTTTTGAGGGGTTTACTGATACTTTTTTTCTATATTGGCATATTCATGAAGAGTTCTTGGACACAAACCTCTCCCTAAAACGCCTTGTAACATGGGTTGTATCGTTACATTACCTGTTTTGTACAATTTTTCCTGGTAGAATTGAGCTGTTGTTCATTACTTGCTGGCTATTTTGATGTTATTTATGTAGCTTTTCACTGATTAATACCCCAAGGGCACGGGTGTAGTCAATAGTCCATAAACTAATAAAATATTTGCTATAAGGAGTGTGATTACCGATTACCAATTCTGCCAAATCGTTCAACCAATAAAGAAGACTTCATGGCTGAGTTTTTACTGCAACTTCTAATTGTAATGAAAGCATATATTTTCTTATTTGTTGGTAAATTATTTACTTTCACTTTTATCGAGTTAAACATTAACTAATGATAGTACGTTAAATAAAGTTCGGTTATCCGATATTCACAATTACGTATAGCGAATGTAGCATGAAAAACGCAAAGAAAGAATAAAGAGTAGTAGCCTTTTTTTATATTCTCAATTTATTGTAAATAAATGTATTTTTATTGATCTAATAATAATGTAAACTATTTCTCAGAAAATGGATAAATATAAATATTTAACTACTTTTCATTATTTAATATAAATATTACACAATTTATAGACATTTTTTAAATATGTAAACTTGACTTTGGTTGAAAATTTAAATATATAAACTTAGGATTATTAATTGAATTACTTAAAATTAATTTGATGAATGTATTATTTGTTTTCTTGTATAAAAAAGAGTAACTTATTTAATAAAGATAAATTTAAGATCCATCACCTCCCGTAAGTTGCCTTTTCATTGATAAATTTTACTATTAAAAGGGATTGTAAAATTAACGTATTTTATTATTAAAAGGGATTCTAAAGTGGAAGAAAAAAAAATTAGTGTAAAATAAATTTGTTCCTATAAAAAAATGAGGAATCTAAAGATAGTGGTAAAACATGTGAATGGCAGATTGAGGTCCTCTCCAGTTACATAGTCACTCATGAGATTTTCATAATTCAAATTATTAAATTCATTTGATGAAATACTTTAACTAATATTTAAAAAGAATAAACGGATAAAGTGCTATTTCATATTATATTTCAAAGGGAAATTCTTACTTGCATGTGCAAAATATTAAGTAAAAATTCTCATTATTGTAAAAAAGATTGCATTTAAATAATCGGAGTATGAGATAAAAAGGTAGTGACTTTTTGAGTATCTCTTAAATAATTTAGATTTATATTTTCTTTTCTTATAAGAAAAGAATTCTTTGTGTGTGTATATATATATATGTATATATATATATATATATATATAATAAGGATCAATTTACTCTCAAAATAACACTACATTTTTCTCTTAATCTAACGATTATAATATATAGCACTTTAACAATTAGATTTAAGAGAAAATAGAAGACGGAAATTAGGTGTAGCTCTTCTAAAAGTTATTTTTTTTTATAATAGGCCTTCTCAATGCGAAAACAAAAATTTATTATTATATTTATCATAACTTTCAATTTAAGAAAAGTCAGTAACTTTTTCTTAAAAAAATCATTACTTTTGTAAGTAATCATATAAGATTTTTTTTTACAAGTAAATTAAGTTTTAAAAATTATAATCTTTGATCTTATTCACAGTTCTACAGCTCAGATACCTCATTAATTTCCAATAAACATCGAACAGTCTAAAGACATTTGCTGAATGGCAGACAATTCTCTTGCTTGTGGTTATTAACGTCTTTAGGTGTGTTGAATCATAATACTTCCATTGTTTACAATTTGAATATCTCCCTCATTTTGGTCACTAAATTATGTAAGCATGGATTAATCAACAATTAACCTTTGATAAATGTAACCTAAAATCGATGGATTAGTGGCAATAGTTAGTTTATAGATTAGCCACTTTAAAAAATGGGGCCCGTATAGACACGTGAGTGCATGAAGCAGAAAATTTCCACAAGACCATTATTGACGCCTCCTTTGATACAGTGAATAACCAACAAGGGCAGACATCAGAAATGTCCATAGGACCTGCCCACAGTATCAAAGTAAACATAATAATTAAAACAAGATAAGTAAAGGGAATTCAAAGACTTTGAAGTAGGGCTTTGGGAGTACCGTATTTATCGCTAGCCACTTTTCAAGTCTTTTAATCCTTGATTGCATCTCCTCAATAATCCCTTCAATTGGAGAGACTACCCTACCTGATGAGGATTCCGAAGCAGAGCTACTCCCCTGTTTTTGTCAACATAATACCGCTATATGATAATGCCTAGAAATGATATTTCAAGCTTAAAAAATGCAGAAAAGATTCAGTATATTCAATATGCAGTAGTTTGAAATCAATGGTTCATTATCGACTATCTGATGCTGTGAAGGCGATAAACATGACTTGGATGTGTCCAACAGAAAGTACTAGGTAAGGATTTTCATTCTATTATATATGGTAAACATTTCACGCATCAAAATATCAAGCATCCACTTTTTTTAAATAGGCTGCACTAACATTTTGATGTCACATTTAAAAGTTTTAAAAAAATATTTGTATCACACTTAAATTGAAATGTCAACAATATACATCAATATTTATTAATAATAACTTTACTGTAGAATAGTAAATAACTAATACTTTTGGTTGATTTTTATATTTTTAAGGAAAAAAAAATTAAAATTAAAATTTATTAACTCTTTGTTGAGCTGATATTTTACCAGTTTAATAACGGTTTTGTGCACCACAACTAACCCGGAACAAGGGATGGGTTCCCGAGTCCTATCTGGTTTTACAAACCTGGCTTGTAGAGAAGATTATCCAAACAAAATAACTATCTATTGCGTCATATCAAAAAACTACATGAGAATATTATTCACAATTTCTATCCCTACACCATCTTTACCTATATCCCTAAAACTTCAACAAGTTCAATACTTAAATTAAATGGCTAGTAGTTGATGAAGCCATAAATAAATAGACTGAAATCTGTTGAGTAAAGGCCTACCTGAGATTGAATAAATTCAACAATCTCTAGCAGCCTTGCTGATTGTTGAGAATTAATCCCACCAGAAGTTCTTTCAATCACCGGTAGTCTTTCCAAAATTATTTCAAGATAACTCTACCAAAGTAACAAATTAGAACAATAGTAAGTAACTGCCTTATAGACATCCATGACATAATTGATCCAGGACATGCAATCTGCACCAGACACAAAAGATTAACTACAATAAAGCAAGAAATTTAATACCTTAGTCGTATATGAAGTATCCAATTTAAGCATTGAACCAGCCGCTGCTACTGCATCTTTATTAACACCCTTTATCTGAATGTATGGGCCAGGTACATCTTGAAGGTGATCAACCTCAATTAAAATCTACCTCAATAAAAGAAAAAATAATGTAAGATAGAAGAACCATAAATTATTCCAATATGCATATGCAGCAAATTTTAGCACGGCAAACAGAAGTAAAAGAACCCATACAGTGACATAGCTAACTAGAAAGTTACTTTTGTAGTTGCATCATGCTCATCTATTACATTGGATTTATGCACGCATATATTACGCAGGTCCAGTATAGTATAATAGGCTACTATTATAGCTGTAATTATTTTACACCTGTCACTAACTGACAGCTGTGTAGTTTGTTAGAATTTCAGTTAGTCTGTTACATTAGTATTCAGCTTTAGATAGAGAGCCTTCCTGTTATAAAAAATTTAGTAAATGATAGAGCCTTTCTGTTCATAAATTTAGTAAATGATATACTTTTAAGTTTATGATCTCTTCTTTCTCTACATTTCTAACAAGGTATCTGAGTGAGAGATGGTGATGTATTGTAAAGCACCAAATAGAGATCTGTATAGAGAGAGATTATTAGGACTTAAGTACAAGAGAAGAGTCCAACTCAACAGACTAGTCTATTAGGTGGGAGAACCTCTAGAGTGAGAACTACGCTAATGGTAACTGGTTTTACCACTGGTGAGAAGGTCTCAAAGAAATCACTTCCACAAATTTGATGGAATCCCTTAGCAACAAGTCTGGTCAAATAATTTTTTATGGTTCAATTAGTATTTTGTTTAATCCTGAAAATCCACTTACACCCATTAGCTTTCCTACCAGATGGAAGTGGAACCAAAGACCAAGCGTCGTTGACAATTGGAGGGTGTTTGCACCTAGATGGACAAAATTGGAGGATGAACAAAATTTGAAGGTGACTATAAATTTGGGAGATAGAGGTGACTATAAATTTGATGGAATAGACTGACTGGAAATTGGTTTTTTGTTGGGAGACGGTGAAAGAGTAGAAAGCAAGGAGTTGGGTGATGTTCGTGGGAGCAAGTGAGACAATAGAGATAAGAGAAGCATGAGGAATAATTCTCAACGGGAAGCAAATTACTCGAAACATGGGTAAGAAATTCCCAGCGAAAGCTTGGAGAATCCCACACTCCATATGGATCTGTGCTTTGTGCATTACAATACATTGTCATCACTTGCCCTGAAATCAGTTACAGTGTCAATAAAGTATGTCAATTTATGAATCAACCTCTGACTTCTCATTGGCAAGTTTTGTAGTGTATTTTAAGATATCTCAAGGGCATTTCTCAGTATGGCTTACTCCTTCAACCTAGTCTTTAGAAAAACCCTTACCCCCTATATGTTTATTAACTGGGCTCATATGTTGATGACCGCAAGTCAACATCTCGTGCCTAACTATTCTTTGGACCCAATCTGATTTCTTGGTGGTCCAAGAAACAAACAATGATGGCTAATTCAAGTGATAGGGCCGAACACTAAAGCCTTGCAGCTGCTGCCTCAAATTCTCTAGGTTCAATTCACTCTTTCAATTACAAGTTCAATGTTCTACTCCACACATACATTGCGACAACTAAAGCATTGTTCCTTTTAGTCACAATCCAATACTACACTCTAGGACAAAACATTCGCAATTGGATATGTTTTATGCAAGGGATAAGGTTTAAGCATACTCCCTCCTCATTGTTCTTCGTGTTCCATCTCAAGATCAAGTTACTAATATACTCACAATACCTCGTATAAATAGTTTGTGGTTCACTACTCTTATAGAAAAACATAAGTTATTAGACATTTGTAGGGGGGATGCTAGAATATAGTATAGTATGCTATTGTTATAACTATTAGATTCGACTATATAGATACAATGTGATTTGATAATGAAATATTTTCCATTGTGAGGTCTTGATTTTGTTCCTTGTTGTATCTCTTTATTATAAATAAGAGTAGTCATGTTTGTACATATCACATAATTGGAAGCAATCCTCTTTATGGTATCATATTTATACTTTTTTTACCCCACCCAATGCCTAGTCATCATCCAATCTGCCGCCAACACATCACACAACTAGAATCGCCATCCTCAACAACCAATTATGCCCCTGCCTTGCCATAGTCATCCGTTCCACATGCCACCACCCTCCGGCACATGTAATTCACATTCCATATGTTTTGGCACCCTATTTCACTTTTGACGTGAGCCTTCCTCCAACAATCCTTCTCCTCCTGAGATCCACCTCTAGTGACTTAATTTTTGGCTATTTTATTGTTGTTTGGTTTAGCATGATTTTCTATCCCTATTCATGAATGTTTTGGTGTGTTTAATGGGCTACTCAAGTTTTGTTAACTCTGTTGTAATCTTCACTAGTGATCCCCTTATGTAATGTGAAAAACTCAATGGAATAACCAATTGACAACTATGTTGTAATCTTCACTAGTGATCCCCTTATGTAATGTGAAAAACTCAATGGAATAACCAATTGACAACTAAAATCATGAACATTCCAACTGTCAATCCAGAATGTTTGAAGAGGATTGACACCTCTCCATGCAGTGTTCTTTAGTTTTCCCGTGCTCTCAACCTCTAAGCACAATTCAGGATTTTAATACTTGTTTTGATATGTGGACTAATCCAAGAAACTACATTCTAATAATGTTCATCGTTTATACAATGTCCTCATAGCTTAATGAACATTAAGTTGCAAAACATGGACATGCAGACATACCTAGACACACTTGATGGTCTTCATCATTGTTGTTCTTCTTAACCTTACTATAGATTGAAATTAGGTTTTATAGAGACCCACTAGTGCTACTTATGACAGTTGTTGCATCTCTCCACTCCACATACTTTTGGATCCTCTTCCACATCTACTCGATGACGTAGTGGCCATGGACATGGTCTTTGTTATGACTATTGTAAGAATTGAGACATGTTAAACCAAAGTGTCGAACCATAGATAGGAGCAGTCCCCGTCCATTGCGGATGACATGGATGACTTGATTATAGTGACATTTTTCCTCGGTAACCAAAAGCACCTATGTTCATGTTTTTCTCACAATGATTGTCCTTCGTCATTGGCCTCTTCATCAATTAGACATAAAAAAATGTCTTCTTTCATGGCAAACTCCAATAAGACGTAAAAAGCCTCGTTTGAAGTCTTTGTTGCTATCTCTATGGTTTGAAGTAATCGCCTCAAGCATGGTTTGGTCATTCCAACTTCACTTTGCTTGAGTTTGGTTTGATTCAATGTGAAATTGATCACTCCATCTTTCACCTCAAGCATCTATTTTGACCAAGTAAGTTAATGATATCCTCAACACTTAGGATGATTACGACGAGATCCTTAGTCTCAAGTATCATTTCCACACTCAATTTCAAAGTAAAGACTTTGGTCCACTCAAGTATTTTCTCGGCATTGAAGTTTCCCAATCATTCACTAACATTGTCTTTTCTTGGTGAAAATATTCCTTACACATTCTCACTAAATATGGCATACTTGATTGTTACCCAAGCAACACTTTTATGACTATCACCTATAGCTTTTTTTGGCCTAATGGTAAACACTTGATCTAACATTGGTATCTGAGCCAAGATTACAAGTTTGATTACCAGGGAGGCAATTGCTTAAGGGTAGATTGTCACAAATACCATCAATTGTCTTGTGGAGAGACCAAGTGCATCTAGTCACATTTGAATTGTAGAACTTGAATGGCTATACTCTTAAATAGAAAAGGTTGCACCCTGACTATCTGCTAGAACTTTTAGCCTTATGAGAAGTGTTCAATCCAACACTAATGTGAAACTTCTTTTAGGTGAGGGGAAACCATTAAAAGACCCTAGATGATATCGTCTACTAAGAAGACTTTGTTAACTCCACTAAACAATTTGTAAAAAATATTTACTAAATCCTTGAAGGGCTACATCTCAATAATTGAATTTGTCTTACTCAACCTCAAAAAACTAGTTTGTAAGATAAAGTTTGCATCCACCTATATATTATAATTTGATCATATCTCTAATTAATGTGGGATCAACAACACACTTCATCCCGTCGAGGACATCAAGCGTGGGAATAGAGGGGGATTCAATAGCAAGTGACACGATAGGCCCAACTAATCTCAACTAGGATAAGTTCTTAATGGCTCTAATACCATCTCAATAATTAAGTTTATACCTAGCTCGACCTTACAAATTGACTTGTAAGGTGTGGTTTGCACCCACCTATATATTCTAATTTGGTCATATTTGTAGTTGATGTGGGATCTTCAACATTACAAGAAGACATACAATTTGATAGGGAAATATTTCTCACTATTAGGTATTATTTTGTTCCTTATTATTGTACCTCTTCTTCATTATAAATAGGAGTACTCGTATAAATCACACAATTACAAAAATCCTCTCTAACTATAATTAATTAGTTGCACGTGTCACTATTTGGGTGTTGTGTAGTTTGTTAGAATTTCACTTAGTTTGTTACCTTCTTGTACTCAACTATATGTAAAGGGAAAATTTATGTAATAAACAATTTAGTAAATAATACAACCTTTTTAGTAAATATTTGTCATTTTTTAAATTAAAATCCATAACTTCTCACCATCAAGTAGTGAAAGCTTGGTGAATCCTTTTATAATTATGCTAAGAAATATAATATGGTATTATTACTAACTTGCTCAGCAATTAGGAAAACCGCAAAGTACAACTATTTGTACGCAAACACCAAAATTGAAGGGAGAATAAGGGCCATTGCTTAGGGCCATTGCTTAGTCATAGCCTTTTTGTAAATAGAGGTCTAACTAGTATAACCATTTTGAAGTAATTAGGGTCATCCCCCTAAATCTTGCATCTCTCTTGTTTTTAAACGATAAATTTTACATTAAAATCTCGTTCTATAATAAGAGAATGATGTTCATATATACTTGGATAAATTGGCACAAAATCTTCAGTTGCCAAGTTGACATTCACAATGCTTACATCAAACAAAGTTGTTAAATACCAATAAAATACAAATCTAATCTAAAGTTCTAGTGAACATGAACAATAATAAAATTCAGCCAAGTTTGGGAAAAAAGAAAATAAGGAACAAGTTCATCTCAGCCTCGTAAATTCTATCGTATAATTAATGGAAATACTATATTTTCAATCAAATGTAAGTCACAAGATAAATCAACTAACCTTTCCATCTTGATAGATGAATGCAGATGCTTCAATATAAGCAACTGCTTGATACCTGACAGAAAATGCCACTGATCAATAAATCATCGATAATAAACAATTATACCAACTATGAAACAAATAAACAAAAAAGACAAGTGATGGAGTGAAAAATAATAATACAGGACGGTAGTAATCATAACTATTTATATGCACTATTTCCTATTTGTTATAGATTATAATATCAAGTAGTTTAAAGTTTTATGAAGTGGATTTTAAGTCTAACTCTACCCTACAAAACCAACTTGTAAGGTAAGGTTTGCACCCCACTTGTATATTATAATTTGGCCTTATTCCTATCTGATGTGAGATCTCCAACACACCCTTTAATATCACGTAATGAACATCTCAAGCATGAGATTAGAAATTTGTGGGTGGTCTAATAGGAGTCCAATAGTAGTAGCACAACAACCATAATGAACTCGACAATGATAGACTCTGAATGGCTTTAACACCATGTTAAGAAATGCATTTAAACCTAATTTAACCTCATAAAATCGACTTGTAAGATTTGCATCAACTTATTCTATAATTTGGCCTTATCACTGGTCGATGTGGACTCTAAAACACAACCCCTCATGCTGAGGAGTGAACATCTCAAACGTGAGACTACGATGCCAAACAAACTTGACTATGATAGGTTCTAAATAGCTTGATATCACCTTAAGAAGTGAATTTTAAACCTAACTAAACCCTACAAAACCAGTTTGTAAAGTGAAGTTTTCACTCCATTTCTATATTGTTAGATATTATGAGATAGTATAGATATTGTTAGATATTTCTATTTATGTAATGGGCTTAGCCCATATGTTTCTTATTCTATACAATGTTATCGATATCGGATAACAGATCATATCGGAGACCCCATAAATCCTTTGTAGAGGTATAACGAAAACCATAACGTGTTATGGCGGAAGCATTGCGGTCCAAAGAAATATAATACATACATATAAATAACTTAAAAAAATACAAAAATAATGAAAGCGACAATCATAACTAAAGATTATATTATGTCTAAAAATTCAAATAACAATAATCAAATCATCTTATGTAACACCACAAATTTAAAGTTCAAAACATAAAGTAACAACAAAACACAAAAGAAATTGTCTTATGTTTCTAACTATCCGAATCTTGTTCAATCACAACATAATTGTCTTCAATATTATCTAATGAGGATATTCTTCCTCCTTTTCCCCTTCAGAGAAACTTTTGTCGAAGTTAAGTAATTTTTCAAACTCAGAATCAGAGTTATCATGCAATTCATTCCCAACCCCAATTTGAATCTTGTCTTTGCCCTTCCTTGTTGAGGATAAGGTTGTAGCTAGACCTTTCTTAGAAGCATGGGAAGATCCAATGACAATACCATCACCACTTGATGGTAACTTTCTTTTATTGGTTGCTTGTCTCCTCGTGTAAATTATTGGTTCTCCAACACCTGAAACTTCATAAACAGTTGCCCAATTAAGAGTGGGATCATCATCAAAAAACCAACTCATTTCCCCCCTCTTCATTATCATCATCTACTTGTCCCACTAACCACTCATTGCACTCATCAATGTCATTGAGTACAATAGGGTTTATTTCATCCCTAATATTGCATCTTTGAGCAGTTGGTTATACTTTACGGAAACCAAATCATGCAACCTTTTGTGCTCCAACCTATTCCTTTTTTTGAAATGAATCTGCAAGTATAATGTGAATTAATTTCTTTCTACATCCTACAAGATAATAATGGAATGAGTCTTGTCATGAAAAATAATTATTACTTGCTCAAATACAGTACAATTGTGCTGACATCCTAGTGCACTACATGTCAAACTTAAAATCTTGATTGCTAGCTTTTGTAAGTTGGGAGCTGCGTGCCCATAATTCTTCCACTAGTGAGCTATAAAAGTAAAAAAAAAAGTAATTTAAAATGTATGATAAAATTTATATGTTAACACAATTTAGAAAGTGTTTAACTGTTTCACCTGGGGTTGTGGTCTTCCTTGGTTCTTTGGCAAAATCATCACCAAACAGTCCACCTCCACTCTTATAAATAGGCAACTCAGCTAAAATGTTTTGTTGCACATCTTTACTTGGCACCAACCTCTTGATACAAGCATACAATCCATTATAACTTCCAAATCATATTCCATTTCTGAATTAGAATAATAGAACTCTAGATTGAAAAAGTGACCAGCTGCATGCAAGGGGGGATGAAGTTGACATGTCCATTTATTATCAATGACTGTAAATACATCCTTGTATTTACTTTCATGGTTATTGAATGACTTTGTTATTGTTCTTTGGCTTTCTCCATTGCTTTATTTATATATATACACACGTATACATAACTCAGTTGTTTTTCTCTTCTATCAACCAAACGAAGTACATGAACAAGAGGAGTCATGACTTTGAGTGTAAATACAACATGATTCCAAAATGAAGGCATAAGAACAATTTTTGTAGCTTCTTTCCCCTTAGCTTCCATATACAACTTCATCTTGCTCCATTCATCTAAAGTGAACATTTTTCTCAAATTTTCCTTCTTTTGATACAATCTTTGTAATGATAAATAAGAGGTAGCAAACCTTGTAATTGCATGTCTTACTAATTCTCTCTTATTTGTAAATTGTCTTATAGATAAAGCTAACAAGACTAACTCCTCTTTGAATTGTCTTCTTTATTAAAGGAATATTTCTGATGTCTTCAAGCATCAAATCTATACAATGAGCAGCACAAGGTTTCCAATAAGGATTATGTCTTTTTGATTCCAATAATTTACCAGCCAAGACATAATTACAATCATCTCAAAGAGAATTTCTCTTATCTTCAAAAATTTAGAACCATCAATCGACTTGACAAACATTGTCCTTGCATGAGAGTTCACGAAAAAGTTAATCAAACACTGTTGCTTCCGATCAGTCCAAGCATCTGACATGATAGAACAACCATGTCTGCTTCATTGCAATTTATAATCTTTCAACAACTTTTCGATCTACTCAACTTCCTTGTTAAAGAGTGGAACTCTAATCTCATGATAGGTAGGAGCTGACAAATTAGGTCTATAAGCACCTACAACATCAATCATATCTTGAAAACTCTTCAATCATACAAGATTGAATGACAAGCCTGCTTCATACCAAAATCAAGCAATATATTGATGAACTGATGCCTTTAAGTTCTTGTCACATGCTTCTATATTAATACTAGTTTGCTTGAATTGTTCTCTCTTTTCTCCATTGCAGCATTTGGATTTCTAAAACACACATCCATTGGTCATTTTTTTCACCACTATTTCTCCCCTTATCATTACTGGCAGTGGAAATTTCAACTTCATCTTCACTTTCAATATTATCATGTGTCACACCATATACAGGATTGACGAAAGAAGTGACTGCTTTTTCTTTAAATAATTTTCAAAGCTCTTCTCTCACATTTTTTGGAGTTTTGGTGCAAGTAGCTACATTGTCTTTCTTTACCATCAAATGTTTTTTAGCCCTAGTAACTCCCCCTTTCATAATTTTCCCACAGTAGTTACAAACAATTGTATTTAAATTTGTTTCATCCATTGCATGACAATGTTTCCAATTCTTGAAGTATCCTGTTCATTGGCCATTATGCTAGAAAATAGGAATAGTTTTATAAAAATAATTATAGTGGAACAAAAGTGGAAGTGAAAAAAGAAAAAGAAAAAGAAAAAAAAAATTAACAAGTGAGAAAAAAAAAATCACTTGAAAGGCGACAGCAACTGGTGGCAACGGGCAGTGGTGGTAGGGAGAAATAATTAGAGAAAGTGTTGTGGTAGAGATAAAAAAAATGTGTTGTGGATTGTAATAATTATAACGTTTTAAATGGGCCAAAAATAGGCCCAAAAAACCTAATTTTAAGTTTTGATCTTTTAATTAGGGTTTAACAGCACATACAGCCACACACACAGCACATTCAACATTCAAATTTTAATTAGGGTTTTATTAGGTAAAAGTTGAAATGGGCCAAAGGCCTATGTTTTTTAAAAATGAGGTTTAGGTCTTCTATCTTCTTCATTTTGTTGTTGTCACAGCGTGTGGCATCACCGCCATCGCACTTGCACACCTTGTGTCACTACCATCGTCTTTTTCTTTGCCTTTTTGGGAATTTCCGTTTTCCGTTAGCACCCCGAGATGCCAAAAGCGGCCACCATGGGCCACCATGGAAAAACTGCATCGCCACTGCCTTGTTGTAGCAATGGTCAAAAAATACGCCACCGTCTTCCGCCATGGTGCCGCCATAATCGAAAAGTGATAATATTGATTCTATATAAACATAACCCTGTGTGTTCAATATACACAAGGGATTTATCTTATTCTTCTTTTCTTTTATTTAATATGGTATCTATAGCATAGGGTTAAGATTCAAATTATTTTTTGTCAATTTCTTAATTCTCCATGCGAATACCATTGGAATGTTGTAATTCGTATACTGAAGTACATTAAAGGCTCTCTTGGAAAAGATTTGTTATATGGTCACAATAACCATACTAAAGTCGTTTGTTATTCATATGTTGATTGAGCAAGATCTCCATCTAATAGAAGATCAACTTCCAGTTATTGTGTCTCCTTTGGTGATAACTTAATCTCTTGGAAGAGCAAGAAACAAAGTGTTGTGACGAGATCTAGTGCAGAAGCATAATATAGAGCTATGGGCTCGGCTACTTGTGACCTTATTTGGCTTAAACAGTTACTTAAAGAATTGTAATTTGAAGATGTCACTCAAATGAAACTTATATGTGATAATCAGACTACTCTTCACACTAGCTCAAATCCAATTTTTCATGAAAGGACCAAACATATTGAGATTGATTGTCATTTCATTCGAGAAAATATTATATCAGGAGATATCAAGACCAAGTTTGTTAATTCAAATGATCAATTAGCAGATATTTTTACTAAACCATTACCAGGGCCTAGGATTGATTACATTTGTGACAAGCTAGGTAGGTGCATACAACTTAAGGGGGAGTGTTAAATATTATAAGATATTATGAGATATTATAGATATTGTTAGATATTTCTATTTATGTAATGGGCTATGTGTTCAATATACACAAGGAATTTATCCTATTCTTCTTTTCTTTTATTTAATATATATTATAATTTGACCTTATTTCTAGTCAATGTGAGATCTCCAACATGAAAAAATAATACAAAGTGCATATGATGCATGAGTTTAATCCTAAAATTCTCCTTCCAGTTGATGCGTATACAAATATATCATGTACAAAGCTTGTTACAAATAGAGTTTACTTGAGGTCCTCTAAAGGATTTAGTAAACATTTTTTAATAGTAAGTGAAGACAAAGCGAATCAAATTGCTAAAAGGAACATTTTCTTAATTAAAAATGATAGTCAATCGCTATATGATTGGTCCTTCCATGAAAAATTGTAGTGAGCAACATGAAAAGAAGAAAAGTTAGAAAAAGAATGTACAAGACCAAGAGGAAGAGACAAAGAGGGAGAAAAAGTAGGAACATATGGCAAGGAAAAAGAAGATGGAGATGATTGGATTTGGTGAGAAACACAATGGTACGAAATCTAATCCTTTTGAAATTGACATCTTTTGAGATGTAGAATAGCCAAAGAAACACATTCTTGTGATTGGAACTCCATGTTATATTTGTTATATGGCCAATCAAGGTGAAGAAGAAAGAGGTTCATGTAGGGAATTGCAATTTAAGGGGGGAGGTAGGTAATACGCTAATAAGGTACATAACGGTGAGAAAGGATTGGTCCCAAAATTTTAGGATAAGAGGCATGTGATAGGAGGGTGAGGCCAAGTTCTACTATGGGCAAGTTTATTCTTAGTTCAATATTGTAACATGTTATCAAAGTCTCTTCTAGTATATCTCACTTAGAATATGTTATTTGATCATAATTAAGACTGTTTCAGGTCACTTATAAATGCCTACTTCTACAAATTTCACACTCTATATGTCCTATATTAGGCATAAAAGGAGTGTACTATCAATCTCACATTCATTAAGAATATGGAGATAGTACTGCATATGATGACTTCAGTAACCCTTCCCTCTTTGAGCTAGCTTTTGTGGTTATCTAAGGCCTAGTTTGTTCACAATTCTCATAGCATAGAGATATCATTTACTATTGGTGTTTTATCCTCCTTTACTACTTCTTTATTTATTTTTTTCCTTCTGCCTACCAAGTTTGATGGCAGCATAGCGTATTTTATCTTTACCCAATGCTTAAAACATAAAAATGACTAACAGCAATGATAATTGGATACCCTTTCCTTTAATATAGAAATATAGAATCAGGACAACATCAATAAAAATCCAGGTTCTACGAACACGCATTTCTCGCACTATTAATGAACATAAAAACTTAATCCATCAAACATAGTAGTCATACATTTATTGGGGATTTATAAATAAGAATATCTTTTTGCATTGAATTGTGGCTTACCCAAGATTAAGAAGGCCAGCAACCGTACTAATGCTAATATCAAAATCCACTTTGGGCTGAATGATAAAGTTCCCTTCTTTGATGGGCTGACGCATGTACAAGATAACAATTTTTTTAATAAAATAAATCATGAAAATGCCACAGTATCAGCAATGTGTATAATTATGTTAAGCTATCAACAAGCAAATAATGTTCCCAACCTCTCGTATCAGCAAAGCAAATCTGCCTTCACATATTCTGACTCGAATACAATCACTGTCTCTCAACTGTCCATTAGAAGGGATCCCAGGAAGCCTAATATAAATGTCAATGAATTTCTGCACCGAACTGCAAAATTTTGCTGAATCAAGAATTGCAACAATATCTTGATATGCTACCTGTAATTTATTACTATATTTTCAGCAAACATGTGAACAAAACCTTCTCACAATATATGTATGTATGAGTGTGTGTGGAGTTGAAACTTACTTTTTTGTTACTCTTTAATACAAATAATGAACTCTCAGGAGAAAGCACAGGATCAAAATCATTTCGAATTTTAAGCTGCAAGACAACATTAAATGATGATGTGTCATATAGTCATCGATTATCCAAAAGCAACAATTTGTTAACCATAATAAAAGAAAACTGAGACACTACTACAACAAAAGGGTGACCGGTGTGAGCAGCAAATAGAAAGAGTTGACTACAAATATCAACTGAAATAACCAACCTATTCATTGTTATTCACACATAGGGGGACAGGTCAGTCATCCCGCATGAAGCCAAAGTTTTTCTCAAAATTAACAGAAATACATATTATAAAGTAGGCATAGTTAGAGAGCATTGTAAAAGGCAAGGAAGTTTACTTCTTTTCATGGAATCATTGGTGGTTAAACTGAAAAATCTAAAATCATCAAGGCAGGCTTTTAAAATATAAAACCTTGTCAGTTTGCATGGAATCGTTAATGGTTTAACCATTAATTCCAAAGCAGTTTTAAAATATAGGGGGGAAGGCATACTATCCACTAACATGTGCATGAACAAGATGAGGTTCAATAAGCTGCTGGAACATAGGAAACACTGTCATCATGATCTCATTTTGAGAAATAAAGCATCCCACTCTACTTTTATCCCTTTGAACTCGTGAAATCAAATGTGAATGAACACCTCCAACCTGTTTCAAATAAGAAAATCAAAGTAAGAGGCTTTCTTAGCCCCACAATAACAAAAAGAAATAAATGAAACAGAAGAGGGCGTTCATAGATGGAGACTCATTCTTACAACAGCAATCCACAAGTCAAGTGATATTCGGATATCAGGATGCAAAGCAAAGACGCCTTCAAATATAATCTGGTCAAATTAACAAATGGACTCTCAAGAACCACAATGAAACAATCACATAAAGAACTAGCATAACAGGACAAGCAAACTATATCGGGATTTTAGCATACAGATAAACTATATATAATGTCAAGCTATCATGCAAACAATTTTCAGGTGTCCTTGATTTCTGAAAAAACTAAGAAACAAGCAAAAGTGGGTAGTGGGTACAGAACTTTTATATGAAGTGTAAATGGTGGACAAATAAATTGCTATATCCCCTACCCCAGTGTGACATGGGATGTAAAGGAAGCAGAAAGCACACTGTATCGCAGTCAGTATTACAGTAAATCAATGACTTCCTTTACCAGATTAATAGTGATTTCATTCTACGGAGTCACTTTTAGCATAGCACGAAAGCCTGCAAGCTATGAAGGGTTAAACCATATGGAAACTCCTTAGTAGCTATTGGCATGGTAACTTCAGAGAAATAGGCAGGTCAAACATGGCATACTACCAAACACACGTTAGAGATAAGACCATTCCAAGGCCTACACCAAATATTGCTTTCCAATGTTCTAGTTAAAATATATATCAGCAAAGGGTTTAAGCAAGCTTTCATTTTGTTCGAACTTTAAGCTCAAGGAGCATTAATCCAGTACCATGTTAATATTTAGATTGGCACTGAATTCAAAATCTACTAGCTTATCTTTTCATGAAAACTAAAGTGCAATGAAGAAATTACTTTTCAATTTCAGGCTATTTTATTAAATCTCACAAGAAAAGTCAGTACAGAGAAAAAATCCTAGGCCTTTGGGGCGCTAATTAATAACTGACCACTCCACAATCTTCAGAAACTTCAAGTTCCTTGAAACCATTTCGAGCACCACTTTCCAAGTCAAATATAGGTACTTTTGTTCTTTGACCATTTCTTATGTCATCAATGTTCTGCAAGGAACCCAAGAACGAGAATGTTAAAGAATCCATCAGTAATTTGTCTGAAAATATCCACAAGCATAGACTAACCAAGCATTTAAGGCAAAGAGATATTACCATCAACTTTTTTCCAGGTGAATATAGATATATTACCATCATCTTATTTGAGCAACAAATGGAGAAAGCAAAGAAATCAAGAATTTTACAATAATGTAAAAAAATGCTATTTTAACTGTTTCAAGACACAATTAGGAAACAAGTAACTAATACCAACAAACTTTGCAGCAGGAATCAGAAAAGGGTTGTCCATAAAGTTTTTGGACCATGACAAATAGAGCCTCTGCACGAGAATGACAATTTTAATCACTAAATGAATTTATTATAGTTTTGGTTTTCGATAGTGCCCCATGTTACTTTTTGATCCAAGAACTAGCTTCACTCAGGCTCCATATGAATAAATTTCTCTATAAACACTTGTAAAAGAAAATAAGAAAGTAAATTGAATTGAGCATTTCTTTAAGATAAAACAAAAGTTAAAGTATACAAGTTGATTTCATCCTAGGGAAGAAGTTCGATTTATTTTTCCTTTTAACTTCAACTATTCTTCTTTTCAAGTTCTATAAAGAAATTTATTGAAATGTAATAGGATAAAGATTCTTTGTAGTTACTTTAGAAGAAAGATTAATTAGTGTATGGCGAACAGGAAAGCAGCCTGAAAAAAATGTAAAATAATAATCATACCCATTGTCAGACACATTCATATTAGAAACTCCTAGCTTCACATTCATGTAGACACTCCTAGCTTAATTATATAAATTTAACTTATAATTATTGAACTCTATACCGACAAATATTGGAATATCACAATAATTAGATAACATATTGCATATTATTGTGTCTACATTGAATCGTGCTCATTTCTAAAACATCAATTCTCTCTTTTAATTTAAGATTTGTTTTCATGTTAAATTAATACATTAAACAATAACTGTGTTCATACTCCACCTTTATCATACATATCCTTGTGTCCATGATGCATAAACTGTCAAGCTCGAACTTCGCCCAAAAGATGTGGCTCTATGTGTGAGAACCCAGTAGGATATACACATGGCATGGAGGCGGTGCTGAACACAGCCCACCAAACCTCTGCATTGCCCAGTCAACGGACAAACCAATGATGGCCCGGTCCAAAAATTAAATTATGTTACTAAAAGAAAGAAAAGAGAGAAATGTTCTCTCTTCCCTCTTCACGTTCACATCATTCCATGCTGGCAAGTAGTGAACAATTCCACACAGCCAAACAGTGTTTTGGGGTGACAATTGCAACTTTTGTTGACGCCTTTTCTCTCCACTCCTGTAATCAACTTTCATTTTCTTTCTTTTCTTTCTCTCTATTCGCTCTCCCTATGCTCCAATTGAATTATTTTATTTTATTTCCCTTCCACTGCTTCTCCATAGTTTTTACAAAAAAAAATTACTAATTTAAAGGAGTTTATTTTGATTTTAATACCACTAAAAGATAACAAATGATGGAATGCAATACCTCTTAGTAATTTGTTTAAAACTTTTAGTTATCAAAATATAATATTGTTGTCATATACATACACACACACACATCGTTCCCATGTCTTATGTTTTTTATTTTGTCGTGTCCTCATGTGGATCCAGAGATATTATAAAGTCTATGTGCCATTCTTGTGCTTTATAGATGGAAAATAGAGCCTTTTTATAACACTTGTCATTCTTGGACCACAATGACATTTTCACAATAATGAATTTATTAGAATTTTGATTTTTAAAAGAACAATGTAAATTTTATCAATATATCGCTCACTTCAAAGAGCTGTATTTTCAGTTTTAAGTCAGTTAGCTGTTCATCTATCTATCTGACAGCTGTCAGTGTTAGTTGTTTGATGTCTGCTGGGAGTTAATTTCCTTTCTTAGCTATATATCGCAACAATCAATGTTGTTGTAATAATTTTTTTCCCTCCAGCAATAAAATCAAGTTTCAATTCTCTGAAACTCTATGAACCTTAATAACTCCAAATTAGCACCAAGTATCAATCAAATATTTATATTAAATTAAAAAATTTAAAATATAAAATAAACTGTGAGAAAATTATTCAAAACCAAAAACAGCTTTTTTAAAAGAAGTATCCTTTGCTTCAAATCCTTAACTTCTACTGATTTTTAGATTTAATTAATGGAATTGTGTTACTGAGTTGGATTGTCACATCATTCAGATCAAGGGATAAGAGTTTTGGAGCAATTGACAGGACGTGTAGACTCCCTGTCAAATTATAAAGCTCTTAACTAGATCAAGTCTAACCAGAGCTTGTCCCAACTATGCAATGGTTTATATCTTCTAAAGCAAATGACTCATATTAAGTTGTTCATTACTTCAAACCAAGAAGTAGGGTATGTAATGGGCACTAAAAGTAGTGACACTGGATTGACAAATCATGGTAAAAATAAGTACAAAAAAAGATTCATTTTTCAGAAGAAATAAATCGATTTTTATACAGAAAAAGTAATGTATGTGAAGGTGCAGCATCAATCAATATCATGCAGAGTGACCCAATCAACTGCATCTAAACTGTTTAATTACTTTACCTTCGATAGCAGAGATAAATCAAGTGCGCTGAAGTCATCATATTTAAAATCCTTTACTTGTTTATAATAGCTTTCCAGGGAAACTACTTCACAACCAATTATATTTGCCATTTTATGAGCCAAACTAGTCTTCCCAGACCCACTTGGACCTCCTGAAAAGCACAACTTCTCCAGGATAAGTTATTCTACCAGAATTACAGCTGTAAAAATGCATGTTGAGACTGAGATGAAGCAAAATTGATTCAGCATTATTCAATACATCAGTAACCAAAAGAAAAGTCTGATATGATTTTTACATACATAGCAAGCTGAAATCATTGGACTAAAATATTTAACTAATAAAAGGCTCAATATTGGCTTATCAAACTTGAGTGGGTCATGTGCTAAAGGTGAGCTGCATTTGAGTCAAGTTAATGGACTCCCTTTCCTGTTAAGTTTGAGATAGGAATATTTTGATTCAGCTTAATTAGTTTCCAGCTTTATCAGCAAACACGTGAAGAACCAACCTGGTATTTCTAAAACGATAATAGCTAAAGTGACCTTACATTTATTTTTACATGCCTCCTTATATAAATTATATCAGTTTGGAGTCTTTTTCCTCTTAGATATTTGTATGCTAACAGGGATACGCAACAAACACACAAAGGAAGGAGGACGCTGTATCAAGAAATGTCCATATTACCAATTCCAACTATGACTGGGACACCTTTATTCTCCAACAATGCCTGGAACAAAGATAAATAAGCAAATATGATTCCATCAAACACATAAATATGAATGTCCTGTGTAATTGTAATCTTCAAAAGATAAGACACAGAACAAATTTCCAAGCCTTTGCTCCTTACTTGTATTGCTTGAACAGCCAAAAGCAATCCCCTGTCCAAGTCAAATGAATCAGGCATTGGAGCAAGCCTAATACTATCCCTGAAAGATGAAGGATCTGTGGTTGCTTCATGAGAGAAGTCTTGAAATAAAGGAAATTTTACGCAAACATGTAATAAATTATCTACAAAATTATTTCCATCCTCCAATTCAAGGAAAAATACCTAGGACTGAATTGTCAGGCTGGGAGGAATCGGAAGATAAGAAATGCCATGCAGCAACAACAGGTTCCATTTTAGATTTTGTCGGGGATCGAGTCCATGGCTGAGGTAAATCCTCAAGCCCAGTAACAACATTAGGAGTAACACGGATTGGCTTTGGCGCAGTGATTGCTGTTTCTTGACTACCAGCCACAATTGTATTAGACACAAGTGGTGGAGTACTAAGACGAGGTACACCTGCAAGTGAAAGTGAGAAGTTGAATACAAGTCAATGCAACATAAAATCTTTTTTTTTAATTTGTAATCTATAACTATAATATATATAATTACAATAAAGGGAATATCCCTTTCCTGTCCCCATATTTTGTTGGACCCCTTTATGCTTTGAAAACTCTCTAAACCACCCACTACACGATAGTTGTTTCTTTCATACTCTCTTGTCAAATTAATTATATTGAACTGCTTTTAAAAAAATTAAATGTGTACAGACTGACACTTTGTGACTGTATTTGCACTAGTCTAGATAATTAAGATAATCTACTGAAAATAGACACTTCAAATAGTCGTGAAGGTAAGTAATTGGGCAAATGTTGTCCTCACACTCTTCAAAACCACAATATTTTTCATGTTGTAGCAGTTATCATCACTGGTAAGTAAAACAACTGAATTAATTAAATGTACATAAGCTATATTACAGGGAGAGAATCCCAATCCCTACCTTTTCTCTCCAGAATCATTTCCAGATATGATTTAGTAATCCAAGGTCCATCAATACGCATCCTTGATGCTTCTGTTCCAACTGTCTGAGATTTTTTTTCCATTTTTCAGATAAGTAACTCACCATATTATCAACCAAAAAAGGCTTAATCAGACTGAGCAGAAAGTAAAAACAAAAATGCTATTTAGTATAAAATGGAAGAAACCATGGAAAGCTATTCATATAAGAATGTTAAAAAAAAGTTCACAGTGCAAGGATAAAAGATCCTCAAAAAATGAGAAAACAAGGTATTTTAAATGTGATACAGAGGATTGACCTTTATTTATACTACTAACTATTACTAGATCCTTGATCAAACAAATAAACAACAGTAAGTATAATGAAATCTATAATAAGATGATTTACATAAAACAAACATGGAGACAGGTGAGTCATTAAAAGAAAAAGAGTAAATGCAATCAAAACGATAACATTTTAAATAGAGCATGTCTAATGGGATGAGAAAAAAAACTATACCTTTCTATTAGTTCCTCTCATCACCATGAATGTCTCACCAAGAACATCAATGGTCTCAAAAGACATGGTAACCTTGCCACTATTGATAGTTGTGGATGCACGCTTATAACTAACCACAACAGTATACCCAAGAGCCAACAATCCACCCAATGTCATTCGACCAACCTGTTCCAACATTAAAACCATGTACAGCAAACAAAAATCAGCCAAAGAGGAGTAGGTTTATTTTTTTCATGATGGATACCATGTTTAATGGAATAAAATGCCAAAAGAAGTGTCAGCAGTTCTTTTTGGTAATCCGGATCAATTAGAATAATGTGTTTATCAATCAGGATCAATCATAATCATGCATTTTTCCTGGGTAATCAAGATCAATCAGAATCATGCATTTCAAATTTGTACAGCTAGGATCATGATCTATAATATTTTCTTTCATTTGTTAGTTACAGTTGAAAGCAAAAGGTTGAATGTACTTTCAGAATGTATTTGCAAATGTGATTAGAATCTGAATTTATAGACTATTTACAACCTAATTAAGGAAAAAAATAATAGGTAATTAAAGCTATACAAATCAAAACTCCAAAAGATACCAAATTTGTCCTAATAAATAGAAAACGAAATCTGCACTAATTATATTACACAACACTCCCCCTCAAGCTAGTGAATGTATATCTATCATTCTCAACTTGCAAGTAAGATCTTTGAACTGTTTCGTGGGAAGTCCCTTAGTGAACACATTTGTCAATTGGAGTCTTGAAGGGATGTACTCAGTGCCTATAAGACCATTATTCAACTTCTCCTTAATGAAATGTCGGTCTATCTCTACATGCTTTATTCAGTCATGTTGAACTGGATTGTGCACAATACTGATGGCGAACTTATTATCACACGCCAGTCCCATAGGAGCTTCATATTTTACTTTAAGGTCATCAAGTATGATCTTCATCCATAATAGTTCACAAACCCCTTGAGCCATGGCTCTAAATTCTGTCTCTGCACTTGATCTTGCAACTACATTTTGTTTCTTGCTCCTCCATGTCACCAGATTTCCACCCAAGAAAATGCAATACCTGTGGTGGATCTCCTCTCAACAAGTGATCCTACATAGTCAACATCAGTATATACTTTTATGGATAAGTTTCCCCCTTTTTTAAATAGCAATCCTTTCCCCGGAAAGGCTCGTAAGTACTGAATAATTCTATTTACTGCATGCAAGTGTCTCTCTCTTGGATCATGCAAGAATTGGCTAACCACACTAATTGCATAGGCTATGTCATAGATGAGTTTTCCCACAAGTCTTTGATATTGTGTCTTATCCACCTAAATAAAAAAATCAACCGCAACTTAAAATAACCTTAATAATCATGAAGGAAACCCAATCTGCCATTTTCTGTTTTAGGTTCACCCAACCCTAAATCAAAAAGTTTATTTCACATTCAACCCAACCAACCCTAGTCACAAAACCCACAACTCCAATTGCAAAACTAAACTCACAAACTAGAGGAGAGCCTACCTGAAAATGAAGGCAGAACGTGACGTCGAGGCTTGGCGAGGTGAGGCAACAGCGAGGTGTCGCCATACAATGCAGTGTGAACCAAGGTGAGGCAACGGCGAGGTGTGGCGACACAATGCAGCGCAAACCGAGGTGATGCGAGACAGCGAGGCAACGACGGCGAGACAACGGCAAGGTGACGAACCCAAGTGAACTGCGAATCCAACAGGTCCAGTCCAAGTATGAAACAAACCCTAAATCCTGACACTAAGCGAAACAACACATGTATGGGTCGTTTTGGGCTTTTCTTCGAAACTCGTTCACTCAACCTCCAACTACAAGTTTGCACCGAGTTCACCAAGTTTGTTCGAGCCTAGTCTGAGTCTGCTCAAAAACAAGTTTATTTACAAGTTCACTCGAGATCCATCAGTGGACTCCTAAACTCGAACGTGTTTACAGGTTAACCATAGAGTATGATAACCATGGTTCCAATGTCCACACAAATGGAAAAGATTAGTTGTACGGGGTGGGCCTACCACTGGCACAAGATGTATGAATGCCTCAATTCCTATGTCACCAGTAACATCCTCTAAAGGTCCTACTCAATCTACACCATTTGAAGCTTAATACCAACAATGCCAAAGGTTCCTACAGGCAGAGTCATTTGAATCATGCCAAGGACTCAAGAAAACCAACAAGTCTCCTTCAAAGGTTTGGATTCATTATAGTTGGGTAGATGACAAAGCAATTTGCAAGTACTGTGACATGCCATATAAGCCCAATAGTAAAAAATATGGATCCACTAACTTGATTAAACATTCCAATGGTTGTTATATGAATGCTAATAGGGATTTTGATAAGAAACAAAGGACATTAGGCATTGGAAAAGAATATGAAGGTGCACTAATGCCATGAATTTGAAACTTGTTGAATTCAATCAAGAGAAAACTCTTATTGCACTAGGATGATATTAATTGATGAACTTCCTTTTAGATCTGTTGAACATGAAGGGTTTAGGAAGTTTATGCAAGAAGCTCAACCTTATTTTAAAATTCCTTCTCCTGTGACCAGGGCTAGATATTTCATGTTTGTATTTAATAATGAAAAGATGAAGTTAAAATCTTTGTTATCCATAAATAAACATAAGGTTTCAATTGCAACTAATACATGGACATCAATTCAAAATGTGAATTGTGTTATAGCTCATTATATTGATATTGCATTTAGGTTACAAAAGAAAATATTAGATTTCTCTTTGATTGCTAACCACAAAAAGGTGAAATCGAGAATACTAGAGAATTGCTTAAAACAATGGGGGATTGAAAAAATTGGTTATACAACAGGTGATAATGCAAGTGCAAACAATTTTAATAAAAATTAATATATTTTTTTCCAAATGTTTAAATTGTTAGAGTTGTATGGTTTGACATTAAATACTATCACTCTTGAGACTACTCCTTGTGGGGACTGAAAATATTAAAATTTAGGATCACTCCTACTGCAGGTACAGTTTATTTTGTCATTAAATTTTGCACATTTTATTCATAAACTTGGTCTTACTAATAAATTAATAATTGATTATGTTTTTGTTTTTGTTTTGTAGTGTATGATATTTTGGTAAGACTTCATGTATCACAATATTGTGACGTTTATTGTAAAAGGTTTAAATATACAGTAATTAGGTAATATATCCTTTACCTAATGTGATGGAGGTCCATCCAAGCCACCACAACTTGGGTTGAGAAAATCAGAGAAGATGGAACTTTATTGAAGGAAATTATCCAACATTTGAGTCTTCCTTCTTTTGAGCCTTGTAAATAATTGTACAAAGTAGTTTAGGAATTTATTTTGGGCCTTGTATTTTGGGCAAAGAGTAAAATATTATTTAGGCCTTGTATTTGGGCCATGAATAGTTTAGGCTAAATAATCTAACCCTGGGAGAGATAGAGTTGGCACCAAGCTAGGGTAGAAAAGCTAACTTGGGCATCAAGTTAGTGCTAGCTTATGACTAGGTGGCACCATCTCCCATGTGCCACTTGTCACTCTCTCAATGGAGAGGATTTGAAGCTTGGGTTGCAAGCTACCTTTGCCACATGTCAACTTCTGAGTGGAGAGGATTTTGAGAAGCTTGCTCCACAAGTTTGGGTTAGGGTTAGGGCTTGAGACTTGCTTTGCAAGCTTCCTCTCCTATAAATAAGAGTCCCTTTTCAGAAAATTCAGACTTTGATTGTGCAATGAACCTCTGCCAAATTGGTGTCAAAATATCTTTCTAAGTCTCTTTTATCTCTTGCTCTCATTCTCCTAGTTGAAAAAGCTTAGAGAACTTGCTAGAAGGTTGGTCTAACCTCCTACCATAGCACCATTCTCCTATCATAGGAGCCAAGGAGACTCCATCAAGTGGTATTCAGAGCCAAGGTTCATCCAAAAGTTAAGTGTTCTTCGTTCTAAAACTCTAAAACTGTGTTTAAACTGTTTTCTTGTTGTTTCACCGATTAATTTCCATGTCTTGATGTTTTCCACTGTTTAATTGTGTTTGTTTGCAATTTAATCAATTCAAATAGCCTTAATCTCCTTGGATTGTCCAGCATTGGTGTTTCTAGGTCTTTGAACATTTTTAATTGGTAGAATTTGTTCAGAACAGTTTGTTTTTGCATTTATAATCCAATTCAGTCATGTGTTTCCTTAATTTGACATAAAATTCCAGCTGAAACTAGTTTACTAAGTGTTTGTTAAAATGTCTAGCTGAAATGCACACAAACTATTTGATAAAATGAGAGTCAATTTTTGTATGTTAAACCTTTGTTGCCTTTTCTTTTTTATGTTTTGAGTTCTTGACTCTAATGGATGAGTAGTGAGTCTCATTACATCAATTCCATTGTGTCTTGAAGTTATGTTCTAGTTCATTGGATTCATCAGGTTTCTTCTTGCTGCCAGGATTCTGAGATAGTACTGGATTGAAAAAATTATTGCGAGCTAAATAAGCGTTTTTAGATCTAAGAACTTTAATATGTTAGTGATCTTGTGTAAAAAAGGCACATCCAAAAACGAAGTAGAAAAAAATGATAAATTGGAAAAGCTTGGATGTTGAGGACTGAAAAAGTTTGAGCAAGACCTTGTAATTGCTCTCGGATTTTGAATTACTGCAACTAACTCAATGCATATTTTGAGCTAAAATTTTGTGATTGGATTACCTATTGTGTTAGCAAGCTGTGGTTAAAAATTTGGGACCAAAAATCGATCTAGAAAAATTGACACAATTTCTTAAAGTATAACTGCCAGAGCTGTGTCAAGTGCTGAAAAAAATCTGAAAACAGTTTGATTTGCTCTCGGTGTTTGGCTTGTTTCAACTAATTAAAAGTGTAATTTGATCTGAAATTCTTGCGACTGGATTACATATCATGTTAGCAAGTTACGATAAAAATTTGGGAACATAATTTGCTCTAGATAAATTTGCATAAATTTTGGAATCAGCACTTCTAGAGTAATGTGCAAATGAGATACATCCACTCATCTTGCTTATCGTTTTGTTTTCAGTAAAAAGGAAATGGAAAATATCCATACCTCAAATTCAGCTTTAGGCCTGATAATGAAATTCTTGTCAACAATCCTCTGGTCACCAAGTGATAGATAATATCTAATTCCAGACTGCCGCACTTTGATCCAATCATTTATCCTTGCTTCTTCGCTAGATGAAGGTGGTCTAAGGTACATTTCAATAAAACTGAAAACAAGGCAAATTTCCAGTAAAAATATTTTAAATTCTTCATATTAGAACAGTAGTTAGAAATATCTAAATAAAATTAACTAGTTACCACCAAACTCATTCTTTCCACAATCAAAATACTAACTTGTCTGTTTGGGCTTCATTTCCTTGAAAAGCGGAACCTGGATCTGTAGACTGTCACAAAAAAATTTAAGTTAAAAACATAGAGTCTGTATGCCAAACACACACAATACTAGAAAAATAAGACCAACAAGATATTTGCAAAAGTTATTCTAAATTGATATAGAAGATTATAATATAAGAGGACTAATCTAATAACATCAGGCTCAAAGGGAATTTTTTTGTACTACCAAATGACCAGTTATACTCATTGTGAATGTTAGGCTTTAAATGGACGAGAGAATAGTACAAGTAGCCTAAATGAGAATATTAAGAAAGATGAATGGTCACACTAGAAAGGACAAGACACAGAATTATTGTAGTTGGGGAAATACTAATGTAGTATCCATCCACAAAAGATGACAAGAAATCAATTCAGATGTTTTGGACATGTGCAAGGAGATCACCAGATGCACAAGCGAAAAGCGTAGACCGCATGGTTTCTAATGTTGTGAAAAGAGTAGACTGCATGGTTTTTAATGTTGTGAAAAGCATAGGAAACAAGAGAGTGTGGACATTGGAGAAAATAATTAAAAGGGATTTCATTTAGCTGACCTCGCTAAGATAAAGTTATTGTTGTTATTCTATTAAACTTTCAAAAAGATATATCCTCTCCACTCATCTTTATTAAACTTTAAAACTAATTCAAAAATAAATTTAATAAAGGGAAAAAAATCTTCAAGCCATGAAAGAGTAAAGCTTCAAGTTTCATATTATTTAAACAGGTCATGCTCAAACTTTTAATTTAGCTCATTTAAATAAATTGAGCATGAGCTACCTCTTTTTCACAAACCAAACTTCAGCTTCAAGTGCTCAACTTAGCTAGAAGGACTTGTTTGCACCCTTAGTAATGGACAACTAATTGGAAAATAAAATTCACTTATAGGAATACAATCATTACTACTAATGTATAGATCATATACACACCTCCCTTCTGCATTTAACCTTGTAGATTGCCTCTCTGAATGATGAGACAAAGCTGTTATTAATTCTGATCTGCCAAAAAAAGGGCAGAGGAAATAAAAATATTATCTGTGAAATTTAGAGTTGAGAATAAGAATAGGACCAACCTGTGCATGATGAAGATCTGGCTCAATGTGTTTTCTAAACAGTGGAAAAATGCTATCTATAAGGTAATCCAGCGAACAAGAATCTCCAATGTCGTAGCGAACTTTAGAAAGCAAGCTAAAATGAACACCACCAACCTGATTAATCAAAAATATATGCTCTGTATTATTTTGAAACTTCTAAGCAATTGATAACACAATGATGGGGATAAAGTCATTGCAATATTAAGAAAAGAAAAAAACAATTTACCACAGCAACTCGAATGTCCAGTAAAGACCGCAGTTTTGCATGCAATGCATATGTGCCATCAACTATTACCTGAAACCAATTGTATAAAAAGGAATAAAAAAATGAAACACAGAACTCCTCCAAAACAACAATTAACATATCTTACCACCCCAGATGAAGCGCTCTTTATTGCTTTATAGCCAACACGCTTCTTTTGCTGATAGTCAAACTTGGGGATTAATGTATCCTTGCCTTTAGTCAAATCCTAATTAAAAACAGAGAAGCTCATTAACAAACCAGAAATAAAATAAAAAGTAGCCCAAAGCAACACACGAAACTCATTTGCATTGCTTACTAACCATAAGCTAGTCCTGGAAAGTACATGTTAAATTGACACATGATCTAATCTGTTTCATTCCAAAAACAAAAACAGGCAAATAATTACTTCACCAACAATCCTTTTTTTTCATCTTTTGGTGTTGTTTGTTTCAGTCAGAATCAGATCTTAGGAATGCTGAATTTCACCAATATATAACATAAAGCTAGAAAAGGCCAAAAAGTAAAGCATTTAAAGGCATCATAAGATTAGCCTTGCAAAAACATCAGGACCTGTTAGAATAGGCTTAATTAAAAAGATTTTTTAAGTTGTACCTATCTGTACCTAGGGTCCTAGATGGGTCTTTTCTTGTTTTCTACAGTTTTCTCTCTCTCTCTCGTTGTATATCTACAAATTATACATATAAATATGAGAACCTAAGAGAGTCTTGAACAAGCTCTCTACAATATAACTTCTCTCTTTTCTTATTTTTCTCAACTATATAAGGGATAGCCAGATCAGCATTTTAGGCATGGTAAAGTAATAGAGAAGCAAATGCAAACCTCAAGATTCTTGATCAGCGTATCAAAATCTATAGAATCCACATCATTCCCTTCATCAACCCCATGACGGTAATTCCCCATTGATATAACAGTACACCCAATAACAGATGCCACCTTTTCTGCTAAGCTTCAGGAACCATGAAATTGTGAAAACAAATGAGAAAAACTAAGGCAGCAGCATACACATTACTCTAGCAAAACATATTCAAAATAATGCATTGACAACACTATCAACACCTTACCTTGTTTTACCAGATCCACTTGGACCACCAATGCCAACAGTAACAAGGCCATCCTTTTTCTCTCGGAGTTCTTGAATAGATTTTACCAACAAATAATATCCATGATCGAAAGACTGCACCATTTCATCCAAGTATTAGCAACACTTACCACAAATTTCACGAATCATGAAAGCACGCAAAAAGCTCAACATACATGAATTGCAATACCATTCAAACTTCAAAATTATACTAACAAATAAATAAATGCGTGATAATAGTCAACTGATTACCATCATGAAAATCAATTGTACCACTCAACTTTAGGCGTCCTCGCCAATATGTAAAAGTTCAACATAATACTACATTTACAGCACACCATTCAAAATATATATTTTGTCAAAATAACAATCAAAACTCTCTCTTTCTCTCTCGCCTAAAATAAGATGACAGTGAAGTGAAGTGATTATGTAAGATGATACCAGTTCTACTTTTCAGCTATTAGGTGTGCTTACAGATACTAAAACTATCACGTGATTAAAAAAACACACAGCCTAAAAAATCAAGTTTCGAACCCTAAAAATGTGTAAGGAGGGAAAACATAAATTCCAAGGGACAAATACATACACACCAAACTCCGTTAATCCAAATTGCAAGCAATTGCGCGCAAAAGCTATAATATGAGAGAGAAAATGGAGAAAGCAAGAATAAGAAAAAGGCGAAGATGAGATTGCTGCATGCTATATATATACCACATGGAGAGGGAGAGATTGGAGGATGGAAGACGAAGACGAAGAAGTTGAAGGCTGTTGTTGGAAGTAATCGCGTCCTCCTTCATGGAACACTCGCTGAACAACTTCATCATCCATTTTCGTTCTGTTCTCGATCAATCAATCACACTATCTCTTTCTTTCAAAGCACCTTGTTACTTATGTGTGTGTGAGAGAGAGAGAGAGGAATCAATCTTTGGTTTGGTGGAGTGTGTATTGCGATGGAATCTCTCCGAAAAGGAGAATACGATTTCTTATTTTGATTGTTATTGTTTTTCGGTTGGTGCCGGAAAATAAAAATATATAATTAATTTGGAATTTCAGTTTTCGTGTGAGAGTGGCTGTATGTGCCTTGCACTACCCGGTTCTCACCTTCTACTGCACGTCTTTCCCTTCGTGCACGCTTTTTATTTTTTTTCTTTTCTTTTTTCACTGCATTTGCTGAACATGCTTCCTTGCTTTTTTCTTTCTCAGTCTTTTCGTAGTCCTCTCCTCTCTTTTTTTTCTCTCACGGTTCCTTTGGTAAAGAAAGGGATGCAAAGAACTATAAATAAAAGAGAATTTTATCTATTTTATTTTCAATTTTGTAAGTTTTATAATGTTACTCAATTTTAGGTGCTTTGTAAAAAAATCACAAACTTGTGAATACTTAATTTAATTAATCCTACAAGTTTTAAGATTAACGTCTTGGATAAATACTTAAAATACTCTTTTTATTTATTTTTCTTATTCAAAGCAAGATTTTCTTAAGTAATGGTATTTATACGAACAATGTCTTTGTTTTAGTAATAAAATTTGTTAAACAATGTTGCTTAAGATGAGATATTCTATAGATAATTAGTAAAGAATTATATTAGAGATGGCTTTTGTTGTCATAAGTTATTGAAAAATGTGAATATGCGTCGTCTTAAAACGTAGTTGTCTCTAATATTTTGTTTATCACAGTAAGAATAGTGGAAAAAGTTGAAAGGGGTGAGAAAAAATTGAAAAAAAAAATCTATGAAATTTCACTCGTTTGAAAAAGAAGAACCATGTAAAGAAATTTAAAAGTTAGTGGTCCTCATAGAAAAAGTTTACACATTGGAAAGAATAAAGACGATATCAAAACCGAATTAATGATATATTTTTAAGTGAGTTTTTCAAATTCAATATTAACTATGAAGACTAAAGTTTGTTTCCATATTATATTTTTTTTTATACACAATGTTGATATGTACTACGTTCTCTCATTCTCTTATGATGTTGCATAATGAATGTTGGCAATAAAATTGTAATTATGTATTCATAACAAATAAAGTAATGTAATTATTATATAATTATTTTTATACGGTAAAGTTATTAGCATATAGTAATGGTGTATTATGTTATAGTATTCGGATTGACTTGTTGGAATGGGGAAAAAATGTTGATTTTAATCTTGAATTTGTTATTGTAATATTAAGGTTAGATAGAGAAAATAGATAATAAGGAAGACATACACACGGTTAGGTTGTGAAAGAGGTGGTAAATACAAACGATACAAAAAGGACTTAAAAGTAACTGCTAGTGGAAGTATGAAATGTGGGCTATGAGAGAAACCTGTGAAAGATGGTGAATGATAGATTGTGAAATTTCTTTTTGTCTCTCATAATCACAACTTGGCAAATACATTATTAAGTCATCTATATGTTGATAGATTAACACATAATAAGAAGTTGATGCTTCTTGATAAGACAAAAAGTTCAGTCAAGCTTATACTGATAAAGTATGTTGTGGTTGTACACTTAGGTCTACTCATGGTTTTCCTTAGGCTTATGAATTGCTTCATATGGTGTTGGTAGCATACCACTAGATTCAATGCATGCCATATGGACGTGATTAAACTTTCCTGATATTTCATGTGAGGAGTCATTTATAATTTTTTTCTATTCAACATAATATGATGTATCTTGAATTGGTTTAAAAAGGTTGACATTACTAGCAAAGCTAATAAAAAGAGTAAGCTCCGTGAAATTTGAATGTCATATATGACATCATTTTGTGCACTCGTGAAGAAGGTCAAAACAAAGGGTGAAGAAAAAGGGGTGCGGTAATAAATATGCAAGATCAACAAAGCGTAACTCATTTTATTTTGAGCATGTGGAAGTCATGCATTATCAACATGATAGTTCGTCTACTTGGAAATTTAGCAAAAGACAATTGAAAGACATTTGAGTAAGGAAATCAATCCCCTTTTTAGATCAATTACATTTAGGGTCCATCCATATATACTTGATGTGGTGCATGTAAAACATTGTTGGGTATGGGAAAGGGGTCATGGGTTGTTGTTCACATGAACTTTCTTAAAGAACTTAGTGAGTTGTGTTATGAATATGCTAATCTATTTATAGTACTTTTCTTATGTTTGTCTATAACATAATATATCATGTTTCATTTTATTTTTGTTATTTGCATGCAACAACATATAAGTGGATTAATATACCAAATATAGGATATGTTATTGTCAATCAATATAACATTATGTTGTTTCTTTATTCCTTAAGCAATCAATCATTATTTTTCCACTAAGAGCCCAAACTCCATCTGATATAAGACATCATTGTAGTATTTCCATGAAGAACGTATGTAAAAATCATTTTGTTCAGGTATAGTAATGATAATTTTTCAATTAATTAGGTTATCTTATGATATTAATAACTTATATTAACTATTAATTATTGCAAGATGATTGTCCCATCCAAATACATTTCTTGTTGTCTACACATTGTTATCCAAGTAATTAATCTTTGTCATTATTTTATACTATTTGTATGCAACTATTTTTGTAAATAATAACCATTAAATGACATCTATAACTCACACATTTTATTTACATGTTAAGTAATTGTTAACATGTTTATTATTGTTGTGAGATTTTAGTAATCTTTAATAATTGTAATTGTTGATAATTGATTATCAACTATGTAATGAAAAGGAACAAACATAATACATAAAATTAAACTACATAAATATATTAACAAAAAATAAATGTTAAATAGAATATATGTCAACCAAATCATTATATATCAAAATTCATTAAAGTGTTAACTAATAACAAACAACATAACTAAAAAAAAACGTCATCTTCAATAATAGGTTGTGACCTCCTAACATATACAATCCTTTCTTTTGTAGCTCCCCGTGCTAACATGAGCGTTATGTGTGTCACATCCCAAGCAGGGGTATCCTCAACAATATGACATTCATTAATCATCAACTGCAAAGTGTAGGCGATCTTACGATATATATCCTACAAGAGAGAAATAAATTAAAATTATACCAAATATATTAATATTAAATTATATTTGATATCTTGGTTAACACCGTATGTTCGATATCTTGATGATGGACTACTCCCTTTCGAACCCACGAAGGCGAAGATTATCAAGAAGAATGCAAGCCAATACACGTTGGTGGATGGTCACCTTGTCCGATATGGTTATACTCATTCGCTCCTCACTTGTATAAGTGGAGACCAGTGCATACGTATAATGTCCAAACTACACAAAGTTATATGTGGCAGTAATATCGACAGACAAGCTCTCTCTCAAAGTCATCCAAGCAGGGTATTATGGGTCGAATATGAAGGATGATTGCGTGAAATATGTTAAAAGATGTGAACAATGTAAAAAACATGCCGAATGGAGCCACGCGCCCCCAAAAGAACTACGGTCCATCTCCAGTCCATGGACTTTCCATACTTGGGGAATTATTATTTTGGGTCCATTCCCTTTAGCCTTACGCTGAATGAAGTATCTCATCGTCACCATAGATCATTTCACCAAGTGGATCGAAGCTGAGCCGATTGCCCAGATAACTACCCACAAAATCCAACATTTTGTATGGAAGAATGTTGTATGTCGATTTGGAGTTCCCAAGCACTTAGTATCAGACAATGGAACCAAATTTGCAAGTCGGCAACTCGAAAACCTATGCACGGAATTGGGAATCAAGCAGATCTTCGCCTCCATTGAACATCCCCAAACTAACGGCCAGGACGAGTTACCCAACAAAATCCTATTAAGGGGCCTAAAGAGAAGGCTGGAAAAAGCAAAAGGGGGCTGGTCGAAAGAAATCCCTAGAATATTGTGCTCATATCACACCATTCCTCAGTCTACAACAAGAGAAACACCCTTCAATTTAGTGTATGGGTCAGACGTTATGATACCAGTAGAAGTGTTAGAGAACTCCCCGAGACTCCTAAACTTCGTTCCCGAAGAATTTGACAAGGGGAAAAGGATGATTTTAGATTTGCTTGAGGAAGTTCGCGGTCGCGCACGCATAAACTCTGAAGCATTGAAAAGAAGGGTGAAGTTGAGGTAGAAAAACAAAACAAAACCTCGACAATTCAGGGTTGCCAACCTAGTACTACGAAAAGCCCATCCCTATCAAATTGAGAATAGACTGTCCCCAAAGTGGACATGCCCATATTGAGTAACTGAATTACTTAGCAATGGAGCTTATTGGCTGGAAACTCTAAACGGTGGAACCATCCCACGAACGTGGAATGCAGCAAACCTCGAGTTCTATTTCAATTAAGAACCGTAAGGTGGGGTGTCTGGTAAGTATCTACTATACACACCATTTAGTCGAACCCTAAGGTCGGACTAACTCGGCGACATCATCATCAACATATCATTTCAGTGGAACCGTAAGGTAGGGCTAATCCATAATGTAGTTGGCCTCACCTCTTTCTAGTTACTAGAACCTAAGTACATAAGGTGTTGTCTAATGTTCATACTCCTTGCATGTCAAATGTCACGTCCAAATTTTGTTCAAATATTTTAAGTGTTTTTGCTACATGATAAATGTTTGATCATTTGTTCTAATACACACCTAGTGTTTGATAAAAAGTTTCTTATGTATTTATGAGTATATGCTTTGGTACCTTTTCATTTTTCCTATTCTTGAGTCTTTCTACTTGCTATTTGTTGATTAGTAAAATTCTACATGCATTTCCAATAATTGTCTTAAAGTTTTGTTCAATTGTGTTTTTGACTTCTTTAGGTTTCTTCTCAGCTTCCAGAATTGTATGATTTTCACCTAGTCTTGAGAAATTATTGTGATCTCATCAAGCATCCAAATCTTGTGTAAATTTTTTTGTATGTACAACATCGAGTAAAAAATGCACATCCTAATCTCAACTACAAAAAAAAGTTAAAATCACAAAAGCTAGGATATTTTTACTGTTGACACATAGTTTCAGTGCAATTTTAGCTCTTGGTTTTCAATTTTCTGCACCTAATTCTTGTGGTGTTTTATCTTGAAACTTTTACCATATTATGCTTCATATGTTACCTATCACTGATTACAATTTCAGCTTCAAACTCGTTGTATAAAAATTACCATAATTCTTACAATACAATTTGCCAGTGCTGAAACTAGATTGCATATATGCTGCCAATCTGTTTGCGGTTATATAAACTTGTTTCATTTATTTCTCAATGAATACATATCCAATAAACCTCAATTTTTGTGCATATTATCACTGCTGAGTTGAGAATATACCATAAAAGTTTCAGCCTCAAACTTTGTGAAAAAATTTATACAAATTCTAGAACAGTTTGTGCCAGTCAACTCTAAATTTTTTGTTTTGTAATCTTTTCTAGAGCATTTCATAGGTTCCTTTTGCTTGTGCTTGCTTTTATTAATAGCTTTAATTTTTGCTTGTCATTCTTGATCTTTCCTTGTTGTTTGTCACAAATTATTCCTCTTGAGTTTAACTTAATTTTTTTAGCTTTTATTGCTTTCTTTCTTGGCTTCTATTGGTACACGTTTTGGTGAATTGGTGGTGCTACAAGTGGTACACAAAGGAGTGTTTTGGCTCAACCATTTTTGGGTCACACATTGGTCTTCAAGACTCTTTGTCAAAAGGAGAAAGAAGGATCAAAGAGAAGAAATATTCAGATTACTTCACTTCAAAGACCGAGCCATACACACCAAGATCTTTCACCAAACACCTTATGTTCAATTTTTGTAATATTTTTTTTTAATATCACAAAACTTTGTGTAGTTTTCTAATTGTCTTTACTTTTCTGTGTTTGGTAAAATGCTCCAAAGGAAATCCCAATAAACTTTGTAATAATTTTCATGCATTAGTGTGATAATGTGTTATTGAGCTCTAAGTGTTCATTGCACTGTCACTAAAGGACTTGTCTAGATTTACACTTGCATTTATTTCTTTGCTTTTGTTTTTTTGTATTATTCCTTTCTTTTATTTTCTTTGCTTTTTAAGTCTCTGTGATACTAATGGTTTTCCTATTCTTGTGCTTAATAGACCTTTCTTTGGTCTGTTCATTTGCGCATCCACACACACACTTTATTGCTATCAAATTGTTTTGAAGTTTCTTCAGGAAACTTTTATGAGACATATTTGAGGTAAGCTTTGGCTAAGAAAACCTTGGTGCTTAATTAGTCCATTGTAACTCACCTCGCTTTGTTGAGAGTGAACTTGAAAACTTCTCACTCTATATTCCTTTACTTAACATCACCAAAAATTATACAAATCTTTTTTTAAAAAAAATAATTTTGGGATTCACTCTAGTTGACTTTTCAAACACTTGTGAAAATATTTTATATTCAACCATGAGTGGTTTGGTTCATCTCATCAGTGTAGTGTTCATGGAAATCTTAATGATCTTAATCAAATAGATATCCATTTAAGACTAGACCAACATGAAACAAATATTTCTGAAATAAAAGACATTTAAAACAATTTTATTATAGATGGAAATTGAAAATCTCATTGTTATAAAAGTAAACATGGAGAGGGTTCTCATATACATCCAAGTGTTCACCATCATAGTCCTCCTCATAGTCATGGTGACTACAGTAGGCATCATAATACAAAATATTACCAATAACTTCTTAGATATCATAAATACAAATCCCAATATATACCTAGGGAACCTAAGATCACCTTTCCCCCTTTCTATGGGACAATCGGTGTCGATGATTACTTAAGCTAGGAGATGAAGTTCAACCATATGTTTGAAGGCCATCAGGTAGATCATAAAGAGAAGGATCACCCTATAAACCTGTAGTTTCCAAGAGGCTGCAATGAGTTGGTGGATTGCTTAATCCAAAGACCTTAGTATACATCACAACCCTTCAATAAAATGTTGGAATGAACTCTGACATTAGCTACTAAGACATTGACATTAGCTACTAAGACATTACTGTTTAGATGGTGTTCTTGTTGAACAACAAAGGAAAATATTTTATAGTAGAAGAAACTTTGCAAGAACATTTCTTTACACACATGCAAATGGGATCGGGTC